>R11__coassemble_77_pt1 | contig 74776 bp, 70 predicted proteins | sample R11__metabat2_high_PE_049 | metagenome-assembled genome bin R11
CCGCCGCCGCTGCTGTAGCCTGCTCTGCCTCCTCCTCTTCTGCCGCCTGGAGGTCCGCTTCCTCTTCCGCCGCCTGCTGTGCTGCTGCCGCTTCTGCTGCCTGGCGGGCTGCTTCTTCTTCGGCTTCCTTCCGGGCTGCTTCATCTTCGGCGGCCTTCCGGGCAGCTTCTTCTTCGGCGGCCTGCTGCTCGGCGATGGCGATCTCTTCAGCAGACTGATCTTCCTCGGCCAGGCCGGTGATGGGCAGTGCGCTCACCATCATCATCACGACCAGAACCAGACTCAGCAGCTTCTTCATAAATGTCGCCTCCCGGAAAATCATCGAAACTTTTCGTAACTTTTTTCCTTAATTTTCTGTTCGGTTTCATCATACAACATTTTCGTAAAAATCAAGGGCTTACGAAATGTTTTTCTGAAAATATTTTAAATTTCTTCTGAAAACATTTTCGGTTTCGATGAAATCTGCTTTTCCCGATCTGCAGAGGGACGCTTTGACCTATGCAAAAATCGCTTCCCTTATGGGAAGCGATGAAGATCCACCGTCTCAGTTTTTTCATTTTTTCGTTCCTTTTTCTGTCCGGCCCGATATTTTTTCCTCCTCCGATCGGTAAATCCCCCGAAGCTGCTCCTCCGCCTCCCGGGCAATGCGCCGCTGCTCCGCGGCGGAGTCGTTCTCCGGATCATAGTCAATGGGGCTGCCGAAGGTCAGGGTCCTTCTTTCCTGATGGGCAAACACGGGAATGAAGCGGCAGCGCTTTCCGGTGCGCTTGTAATAGATGGGGGCGATCATGGCGAAGCCCTCGAACAGCTCGCCCACGCCCTGTCGCTCATAGCCGTGGTTCTCCCCCGCGGCGTTGGGGTTCTCCGGGAAGATCAACAGGTTATCCCCCGCCTGAAGCGCTTCTGTAGAAAGGCGGAAGGTACGCATCAGCTGCATGGGCTTGTTCCGGAAAACCGGGATGCCCTCCAGCTGATCCATGGCCCACACGGAAATGGGACCGATGAACCGGGCAATGGGCATTTTCCATTTTTCGGGGATCCAGCGCTGCCGGCTGATGGTGAAGCGATACAGGTACTGGGCCATTTCCTCCTTGTCCACCGCGATCTCCGAAATCACCCAGGGACGCACGGGCGCCGGAATAAACAGGGTGGCCACCACCGGCCCGTAAAACTCTCCGTGATTGCACAGGAAGATCACCGGCTCGCCATCCCGCAGCTCCACACTTTCCCAGTTCTGCAGGCGGTGCCGGTAGAAGGGCCGCAGGAAATGGATCACCATGCGGATGAAGAAGGGCCGCTTCCTTTTCAGCGCCACGATGCTGTCCAGCTGGCTGCGCAGGGCACCGTTCTCCTGCTCCTCGGGGTTCCGCAGGGCACGGCGGAGCTTGGCGATATACCGGCCATTCACCGGGAAACGGATGGCACACACGGCGGCGGAAAGCAGCACCAGCAGGGTGGGCAGGAGCATCACCGGCTGGAAGCGCAGCAGAGCCTCCTCCGGTGCCAGGTAGAGGACGGTCAGGGCCACCAGAGCCAGCAGACGGCCCACAGCGGCGGCCGCCTCCGAGGAAGCCCGGCGGATATGCCAGTAGGAGGCAGGCACCTGTCCCTCAGAATATTCCGCCACCAGCTTCATGCCCTTTTCCAGCCGGGCCATGCAGGCGGAGCAGATGGTGCTGCCGGCGGTGCACAGGCCCAGGCACAGCAGGGCGGCAGACTCATCCGGGCGAAGGTGGGAGGAAATGCAGTTCCCCAGCATCAGCAGCCCCAGCACCCACAGGAAAAGGCCGGCCAGCAGGATCTCCGAGGCCTCGAACCGGTCCTTCCTCTGCCGCAGGCGGAGCCACAGCTCCGTGATCTCCCGGGAAAGCAGGGTCACCCCAAGAGCCACCCCCAGGGACACCAGCAGCTGCTCTCCGGTGATGGCAAAGAAGGTATACAGCACCACAATGGAAAGCTGCATGGCCACGATCAGCAGGCTGCTCATCCAGTCAAACAGCCGCCAGGTCTCCGTGCGGGCCACCTGCTCCCTGAGGCGGCCCAGCTCCTGCTTCTCCGGGGAAGGGCCGATGCGCACGCTGTCCGCCCGGGCCTTCAGCTGGCTGTAGATCTCTCCCGCCAGGGTCATGGCGTAGCCGCCCCAGAACAGCTGACGGGCGCTTCCCTCCAGGGTCAGGAGCAGCAGCAGGCTCCCGGCGATCAGGATCAGGAAATGCATCAGGGAGAACACCGCCACGAACAGGCCCTCCGGCATCTCCCGCTCCGAGGCAAAGTACACAAAGCGGCGGCCCAGGCCTTCCCGCAGCAGAATGGTGAAGATCACGCCGGGCAGCAAAAGAACGGCGGACTCCGGCATTTCCGCCGGGTACACCGTCAGGAAGGCGATCAGCCCCAGCAGGCACAGGATGGAGGCCACCGTGGTGATGATCCGCCCTTTTTTATTGAAGATGGCGCCAATGGTACCCCGCAGGCTGAGCCAGGTGAGCACATAGCTGCCGCACAGATACAGTCCGCCGCCCACCACCGGGGAGGTTCCCGCCTGGCCGGACAGCACCATGCAGAAGATAAAGGAATACATGCCGCTGAAAATGGTGGCATATACAGAAAGCCCATGGGGCTGTTGCTTTTTTGTCACAGGCCGCCTCCCTTACTTCCTTTTCAGCCGGCCCAGCGCGGAGGACAGCTTCAGCTTCAGCCCGCGGATCTCGCTTTCCTTCAGCAGGAAAACATCCCGCAGGGGGATCTTATAGGTGTGCAGATAGTAGCCCAGGAACAGGAGACCGGCAGCGGTATAGCTGGCCACGGAAGCCGCGGCGGCGCCCATCTTGCCCCACAGGGGAATGGTGATCATGTTCACCACGATGTTCACCAGCACCGAGCTGGAGAGCATGCCCAGGTAGATGTATTTCTTGCCCTGGGCCAGCAGCAGCGTGCCGATGATCTTGAAATAGCTCATGGGGATGACCCCCAGCATCAGCAGCACCGTGACGGGATAGGCAGGCAGGTATTCCGCGCCCGCCAGCAGCCGGATCACCGGGCGGCCCAGGGCCAGGATTCCCAGGATCATCAGCACCGTCAGATACAGGTTCACCTTCATGCTCATGGTGACCTCGTCGATGGCGTCATCCTTGGCGGTGCGGGAGAAAAGCACCTCCCGGAAGGCGTCCGGGATCAGCCAGCCGTATTCCGAAAGGGACACGCCCAGGGTGTAATAGCCGATCTCCGTATCCGACACATTGTACATGTAGCCCATCATCAGGGTATCCACCCGGTAGTTCAGGGTGAGCATCAGGGTGGTGACCATGGACACGATGCCGAAGGGCACGATCTTCACGGCGAAGCGCAGATCCGCCCGGAAGGGATTGGGCAGCCGCTTCATCCGGATCAGTGCCATCACGATGGTGATGATATCGCCGATCACCACCAGAGCCAGGCTCACCATGATGGTCCGGTCCATGGTATAGAAGGCCAGGATGGTCACCACCGTGTTGGTGATGCGGGCTGTAAAGAAGATGACGTTCTTGAATTTCACGTCCTCCACCATAATCATGAAGGACAGCTGGTTGGCCAGCACCTGGATGGGGGCCAGCAGGCACACGGCGGTCAGCTCAAAGGAATGGAACACAAAGGTGCCGGCCACGCCCAGCAGGGTATAGAAAAGGAACTGCAGCAGAAAAATGCGCAGGAACTTGTTCAGCACGTCCGGCTCCTGCTGCCGCTTGTAGTAGGGGTAGGGCTGATACAGGCCGAAGTTGGCGGTCACCGCCACAATGGACAGCATGCTGGAGATGCGGCCAAGCTGGCCCTTCAGCTCCGGGCCCAGGAAGCGGTTAGAGAAGCTGGAGGCGATCAGGCCGATCACCACCGCCATGATCTTGGTAAAAATGGTGAATACATAATCATTGCCCGTTAATTTCCGGGTGATGCGTTTCAGGTTCATCGGGTTTCCTCACGTTTCCGGTCTGTTCCGGCTTTCCTTCTTGATCCTTCCTGATTGTATCACGAAAGCGGGAAGCTTTCAAGAGGAAGCCGCCCGGCAGACTTCTCCCCTGTTCCTTCATTGACATTCCGGCGTTTCTTTGGTATGATTCCTGATACGGAAGCAGGGAATCCAATGAAAGGAAGCGGACAGAATGAGCCAGCTTTTGCGGCGCGTGAACCGCCACAGGGCGTCCATCATCATGTTTGTCATCATGATGGGGCTGTATCTCTGCCTGTTTGCCTGCTTTTTCCTGCCCATGGGGCGGAACAACTTCGCCCTGCGGCATGCTTCCCGTACCCTGGGCACCACCCTGCTCACCTGGGTGGTGATGACCTTCGTGATGCAGCGCATCTACGGCCGCTTCGATGTGGGCCGCCGGAAGAACAAGCCCATCATCTCCTCGGTGCTGCTTTCCACCGTGATGACGGACCTGATCACCTACCTGCAGTTGCAGATCATGAACGTGAATGAGAACAACAACGCCACCCTGATCCTTTTCGGCCGGGACTTCAAGTGGCTGCTGGTGTGCATGGTACTGCAGCTCATCGGCATCATCCTGTTCACCCATCTGGGAAACACGGTGTATTTCCGGCTGCATCCGCCCCAGGATACCCTGGTGATCTACGGAGATCTCCAGGACGCCCGGGAGACCCTGAGCAAGCTGAGCCGCTACGCCCTGCAGTGGAGGGTGACGGACTGCGTCTCCCAGGATGAGCCGGACCTGATCGAGCGGATCCGGGCCAACCAGGTCATCCTGCTGGACAAGGTGACCGCGGAGAACCAGCGGGCCCTGATGATCCACTGCTACAACCTGCAGAAGGATGTGATCCTGCGCAGCCAGCTGGAGGACGTGCTGCTCTCCAACGCCGGTGAGCTGACGGTGGTGGACCGGCCCTTCCTGAGCATGGAATACCGGAAAATGACCCTGACCCAGCGGATCATCAAGCGGCTGAGCGACATCGGCGTGTCCGCCCTGGTGCTGGTGGTGCTGTCTCCCCTGCTGGCGCTCATCGGCCTGGCCATCCGTCTGGAGGACGGAGGCAAGGTGCTTTTCCGGCAGGAGCGCATGAGCGTCAACGGCCGCATCTTCCGCATCTGCAAGTTCCGCACCATGAAGGAAAAGGACAGTGCGAAGACGCATCAGGTGTCCGCCGGTGTGGATGACGACCGCATCACCCGGGTGGGCCGCTTCCTGCGCCGCAGTCGCCTGGACGAATTGCCCCAGATGTGGAACATCCTCATGGGGGACATGACCCTGGTGGGTCCCCGGCCGGAAATGCTGGACAACATCCGCAAATACAAGGAGCAGCTGCCCGACTTCGTTTACCGGGAGAAGATGAAGGCCGGACTCACCGGTCTGGCCCAGATCGAGGGCAAATACAACACCACCCCTGAGGACAAGCTGATGCTTGACCTGATGTATATCGAGAACTTTTCCATCTGGCTGGATATCAAGCTGCTTTTCCGGACCCTGACCGTGTTCTTCCGGTCGGACTCCACCGAGGGCTTCCAGGCAGATGGTGCAAGCAAGGAGGAAAATCCCCAATGAACAAGACGCTTCTGGTGATGGCCGCCGGTATGGGCAGCCGCTACGGCGGAAACAAGCAGATCGACGGTCTGGGCCCCAACAACGAGATCCTGATGCAGTATTCCATCCACGATGCCATGCTGGCCGGCTTCGACAAGGTGGTGTTCGTGATCCGCGCCTCCATGAAGGACACCTTCCGGGAGCTGATCGAGAGCCGCCTGGGAGACCGGGTGAAGGTGGAATACGCCTTCCAGGAATACGACAGCCTGCCCGGCGGCTTCATTCCTCCGGAGGGCCGCACCAAGCCCTATGGCACCGTGCACGCCGTGCTGGCCGCCAAGGACCTGATCCACGAGCCCTTCGCCGTGATCAACGCGGATGACTACTACGGCCGGGATGCCTTTACCGGCATGGCCGCTTCCCTGGACCGCATGGTCGGCAAGACCAACGCCGCCTCCATGGTGGCCTACTACCTGAAGAACACCGTTTCCGACAACGGCGATGTGACCCGGGGCGTGTGCCAGGTGGATGAAGCCGGAAACCTGGTGAAGGTCACCGAGACCTACAAGATCAAGCCCTGCCCCGACGGCACCATCCGGGATCTGACTGGCTCCGACGAGGGCCGGGTACTGGATCCCGAGGCCCTGGTCTCCATGAACTTCTGGGGCTTCACGCCCTGGCTGTTTGAGCAGGGTGAAAAGCGCCTGGCCGATTTCCTGAAGGCGGAGGACGGCAAGGATCCCCTGAAGAAGGAATATGTGCTGCCCACCCTGGTGGACGACCTGATGCACGAGGAAGGCCTGAAGGTGGAGGTGCTGTCCACCGGAGCCGTGTGGTTCGGCGTCACCTACCGGGAGGATAAGCCCTACGTGCAGGGCGAGCTGAAGAAGCTGCACGACAGCGGCTTCTATCCGGAAAAGCTGTAAGTTCAGTTGAAAAAAAGGCAGGAGGAATATCACCATGACCATCCTTCTCACCGGCGGTGCCGGCTTCATCGGCTCCCATACCTGCGTTGAGCTGCTGGCCGCAGGCCATGACGCCATCATTGTGGATAACTTTGTCAACAGCCAGCCTGAGGCCGTTCGCCGCATCGAAGAAATCAGCGGCAAAAAGGTAAAGCTCTACGAAGCGGATGTGTGCGACAAGGCCGCCATGAACCGCATCTTTGACGAAAACGCCATCGACGCCGTGATCCACTTTGCCGGTCTGAAGGCAGTGGGCGAGTCTGTGCACATTCCCCTGACCTACTACCGGAACAACCTGGACTCCACCCTGACCCTGTGCGAGGTGATGGCGGCCCACGGCTGCAAGCGCATCGTGTTCTCCTCCTCTGCCACCGTGTACGGCGTGCCGGAGGAGGTGCCGCTGCGGGAGGATATGTTCTGCAAGGGCTGCACCAATCCCTACGGCTGGACCAAGTACATGATCGAGAAGATCCTGCAGGGCGTGGTCACGGCGGATCCCGAGTGGAGCGTGGTGCTGCTGCGGTATTTCAACCCCATCGGCGCCCACGAGAGCGGCCGCATCGGCGAAAACCCCAACGGCATTCCCAACAACCTGATGCCCTACATCACCAAGGTGGCCGCCGGACAGCTGAAGCAGCTCTCCGTCTATGGCAATGACTACGCCACCCACGACGGCACCGGCGTGCGGGACTACATCCACGTGGTGGATCTGGCCAAGGGCCACGTAAAGGCCTGCGCCTTCGCCGCGGAACACAAGGGCTGCGAGATCATCAACCTGGGCACCGGCGTGGGCTACAGCGTGCTGGACATTGTGAATGCCTTCCAGCGGGTGAACAACGTGCCCGTTCCCTATGTCATCGCTCCCCGCAGGGCCGGTGATGTGGACGCCTGCTTCGCGGATCCCACCAAGGCAAAGGAACTGCTGGGCTGGCAGGCCGAGAAAAGCCTGGAGGACATGTGCCGGGACAGCTGGCGCTGGCAGAGCAACAATCCCAACGGATATAAGGATTAACCAAAGTCAAGCATGACAAAAAGCTCCGGCCGAAGGAGTCCAGAGGGCGATCGGAAAGCCCTCCGGTCGCTCCGCAGAGCGAAATCCTTCGAACAGACTGAAATGCCCTCCGGGACACACCCCGGAGGGTCCTTTGCGGGAGGCCCTTTTCTATGAGAACAAAGCTGAGAGAACGGGAGATGCCCGTTTACACCCGGGGTGAGGAGCGCTTCAACATGATCTCCCACATCGTGGGCGGCGCTGTGGGCATTGCCGCCCTGGTGCTGTGCATCATCCGCTCCGCCATCCGGCACAATGGCTACGGCCTGGCCGGCTCCATCGTCTTCGGCGTATCCATGATCGTCCTGTACACCATGTCCGCCGTCTATCACGGCCTGCGTCCCGGCATGGGCAAGCGGGTCATGCAGGTGATGGACCACTGCACCATCTACCTGCTGATTGCCGGAACCTATACCCCGATCCTGCTTTCCGCCATGCGGCCCCTGGACCCTGTTGGCTCCTGGGTGCTGTTCGGCCTGGTATGGGCCCTCACCGCCCTGGCTGTCACCCTGAACGCCATCGACCTGAAGCACTTCCGGGTCTTTTCCATGATCTGCTACATCGGCATGGGCTGGTGCATCATCTTCCGCCTGCCGGTGATGATCCAGGCCATGGGCAGAACCGGCTTCGGGCTGATCCTGGCCGGCGGCCTGCTGTATACCATCGGCGCGGTGCTTTACGGCATCGGCAGCAAAAAGAAGTATTTTCACTGCATCTTCCATATGTTCGTGCTGGCGGGAAGCATCTGCCACGTGCTGGCCGTGCTGCTGTACGCCCTGTAAATTTCCACGCAAAAGCCCTCCGGAGGCTCGACTCCGGAGGGCTTTTGTGTGGTTTGGTTTTCAGGGAGTGTCTCCCCGTTGATTGATAAATTCCATTGGAAGAACCGCGCGAGACAATCACTCGGCTGCCAGGTTCTTACCGATGTTGTAGCCGAATACGACGCAACGGGTATGGCTCAGGCAGTTCAAGGAATGGGGATAGGTGCCGTAGAACATGGAGCCGGAGGTGTTGCCGATGGCATACAGACCCTTGATGGGCTGGTTCTGCTGGTTCAGCACCTCGCTGTTTTCCGTCACCTGCAGGCCACCGCTGGTGGCCAGAGACTCGGCCATCTCCTTCGTGGCATAGAAGGGCGCAGTATCAATGCGGTGCATATACTGCTTGGGATAGCCGAAGTCGGTGTCGCCTTCCTCACTGTCGCACATCTCGTTCCAGCGGTCGATGGTGGCAATCAGGTTGTCAGCGGGCACGCCCATCTGCGCGGCCAGATCCTCAAGGGTATCGGCAACCAGACCGCCGGTGGCGGCAGCGGCCCACACAGACTGAGGACCGTAGCAGCTGGAGGACGGGCTCCACATCTTTTCCACAGCTTCGTTCACGTTGGCGTCGGTCAGGAAGTAGTCATAACCGCCGTACTGGTTCTGCATGGCAGAGGCCAGATGATCGTAGGTCTCATACTCGCCGATAAAGCGCTTGCCCTCGCTGTTCACGCGGACATAAGGCATCAGCTGCATGGGATCCAGCATCAGCGGATGCGGATACTCATCCTCCATGGCGCCGATGGCCTTGGCCATTTCGTGGCCGTCACCGGTGCAGTTGCGAGCATAGGTCAGCCAGGCGACCAGCTGCAGATCACGGGGACGGCAGCACTCCTTCAGCTTCTTCAGGTTGTGCTCATAGCCGCCGGTGGCCAGGATAACACCCTTGGCGGCATTTACGCGGATATAGCCATCGGCGCTCTTCACATAGGCGCCGGTGACAGCGCCGGACTCGTCGGTAATCAGCTGCACAACGGGGGTCTCGTAACGGACTTCCACGCCGCTGTCGATCATCTTCTGGCACAGATAGTCGCGCATCACGGTGGTGGACTCGAAGGGGATGTTGATGGAGGTGTTCCAGCTGTGGTCGCGTGAGGTCTTGTCATAAGGATCGCGGAAGTCCGGGAACTCGGCACCGCTATAGCCGAAGAAGGTCAGCGGATAATCCTTGTCCTCGAAGGGCATCTGATCCAGCCACCAGTTCACGGCCTCACCGTTGGTCTCCATCAGTTTGGTGTACAGCTTCTGGTTGGCGTGGTAATTGTTCTTGTTCATGGCCTCGCCGAGCAGCTCAGCTTCGTCGAATTTCACGCCGTACATCTCGTGGATGCGATCATGCACGCCGCCGATGGTCATGCTGTTAATGGTGGCAGTGTCATTCTTCTCCACAGCCAGGGTCTTGAGGCCGTGCTGGGCGCAGCTCAGGGCGCAGGCGATACCGGCCGGGCCAAGGCCGCAGACCAGCGCGTCCACATCCACCGTTTCAATAACAGCAGATTCATCAATAGGATCCAGCTCGTAGGCGATGTTCCCCTCGCCAGCGGCCACGGCGTTGTAGTTGCCGTCGGGCTCACAGAAGGGCCACACGATGTCGGTGGTAACGTCAGCAGCAGGGGTCTCCACCTGCACAACGGGCACGCCGCCGGCCTGGCCAATGCAGTCATTCAGGGCGTTCTGCACGGCGGCGGTAGTCACAGTGGCGCCGGACACGCCGTCGATGGCGGCGCTCTGGGCGGCAAGGATCTGCTCGCGCAGAGTCTCCGCTGCAGCCTGGCCGATGTCCTCGGTCTCACCGGACACGTCCAGCACGATATCGGTAATGCTGTTCTCGTCGAAGGTGGCGATGACGGTCACGTCGTCCATGCCCTTAGCGGTGGCAGTGTAAGTGCCGGGAGTGTAGGTGGTCTTTTCAGCCTCGGCGAAAGCAGCGGCAGCATTCATGCTGACCATGGCGGTGCCGAAGGCGGCAGCGGTCGCACCCTTCAGAAAGCTGCGGCGGCTGATGTTCTTGTTGGCCATTGCAATAATCTCCTTTCGGTCGGTACAAAGGAAACGGCAACCGGATAACCTGACAAAATTATAACCTGCCGCGGCGGAGGTGTCAACGGTTATTTATTGTGAACCGACAACAGTTCCCAGGCATGCCGGTGTCCGGATTACATCAGGATGTGGAAGCAGTACATCACAATCGCCATGAAGAGAATGCTGTCCAGCCGGTCCAGCATACCGCCGTGAGCCGGGAACAGGTTGGAGAAGTCCTTGATGCCGCAGTACCGCTTCACCATGGAGGCGAACAGATCCCCAAGCTGACCGGCAATGCCGCCGATGACCCCCAGCAGGATGATGGCGCCCCAGCCGGGCAGCTGCGCCTGCACCGCGGAGGAGCAGGTTCCCTTCGCCACCGCGCCGATGATCACCGCCGCCAGCAGAGCGCCCGCCATGCCCGCGACGGCACCAGACACAGTTTTGTTGGGGCTCACCTTCGGGCACAGCTTCGGCCCCCGCAGCCAGCTGCCGATGAAATACGCCAGAGTATCACAGGCCACCGGGATCACGAAGAGGAAAATCAGCAGAATCCGCTGCAGCTCCAGGGGCTGCACCTGGGCAATGGCCATAACGCACAGTCCCGGCATCACGATGGTCAGGGTGGGCATGGTGGAGGTCAGGATATCCTCCAGCCGGGGCTCCTCCCGCAGCAGCACGCACAGGATATTCAGCCCGCAAACCACGGCCAGCAGAGGCAGCACCACCTTGGCGCCCAGCACCAGAATGCCGGGAATGCCCAGCAGGATGCCCACCCAGGTGGGCCACACAGGCGCCCGCTGCCCAACGCCGCGCAGCGCCTTCTGCTCCTCATATACCGATATACACACGCAGATCAGCACGGCAGCACACATCACCACGCCGCCGAAATACAGCAGCACCAGCAGAATCGCGATCAGACCCAGTCCGGTGATAATTCTTTGTCCCATGCCTCCGCCTCCGTTTCATCTGTGCAGATTATAGCATATTCTTTCCGCTTTGTCATTCCTGAAACAGCTTTTTCAGCTGAAGCGCCGCCGCCTTGACGGCGTTTTTCTTTTCCCCGGCAAGTACCAGCTCCGCCTGGGCGTCCCGCAGGGTATCCCCCTGCAGCAGCAGCTCCGTCAGCCGGGCCTCCAGGGAGATTTCCGCCGCCGGTGCCTTTTCCTCCGGCAGCTCCACCCCGGTCAGATCCAGCACCAGGCAATACTCCCCTTTTTCCGCCTTGGGATTTTCCTCCAGCCGGAGCAGCACCTCTTCCGCGGTGCCCCGGATGGTCAATTCGTGCAGCTTGGTCAGGTCGCAGCTGGCGCTGATGCGGACGCCCGGCAGGGTCTACCCGATGGTCTTCACCAGGTCGATCACCCGGAAGGGAGATTCGTGCACCACCGCCGCGGCAGGTCCCCGGGCAATGGACAGCAGCTTTTCCTTCAGGTCCTTCTTTTCCCGGGGCAGGAAGCCGTAAAAGGCGAATTCCCGGGTATCGAAGCCGCTGACGGACAGGGCGCTGACAGCGGCGCAGCAGCCGGGCACAGGCAGCACCTCGATGCCCCGCTCCACCGCTGCCTTCACCAGCCCCCAGCCGGGATCGGACACGCAGGGCGTCCCCGCGTCGGTGGTGATGGCCACGTCCAGATCCTCCGCCAGCATCTTTTCCGCCAGCCACTCGCCCTTGCTTTCCTCGTTATGGCGGTGGCAGCTGGTGAGCGGCGTGTGGATGTCGAACACCTGGCACAGCTTCATGGTGACCCGGGTGTCCTCGGCAGCGATCAGCCCCACATTTTTCAGGGTCTCCACTCCTCTGGGAGAGAAATCCTGCAGATTTCCGATGGGAGTGGCCACCACATACAGCTTCGGCATAGTCGGCTCCTTTTTTACAGCTTCTCGCACACCCGCAGCTTGGCGGAGCGGCTCCGGGGATTCCGGTCGATCTCCTCCTGGGAGGGCGGCACGGCCCCCCGGGCCAGCACCTTCACCACCGGCTTCCTTCCGCAGGTGCAGATGGGGGCTCTGGGCGGGCAGATGCAGGGGTTCTGCAGCCTCTGGAAGCAGCGCTTCACCGCCCGGTCCTCCAGGGAGTGGAAGGTGATCACCAGCAGCCGGCCCCCGGGCTCCAGGCAGTCCACCAGGTCGCACAGGGCCTGATCCAGGGGCGCCAGCTCGTCATTCACCTCGATGCGGATGGCCTGGAAGGTGCGCCGGGCCGGGTGGCCGTCCTCCTTCCGGCGGACCGCCTTGGGAATGGCGGCATCCACCGCGTGCACCAGGTCCTGGGTGGAAGCAAAGGGCTTCTCCCGACGGTGCTCGCAGATCATGGCGGCGATGCGGGCAGCCCACTTATCCTCGCCATATTCCCGGATGATCCGGGTCAATTCCGCTTCGGAATAGGTATTGCACACCTGGGCGGCACTGATGCCGTGCTCCGGGTCCATGCGCATGTCCAGCGGGGCATCCTCATGGTAGGAGAAGCCCCGGGAGGCCTCATCCAGCTGGTGGGAGGAAACCCCCAAGTCCAGCAGGGCGCCGGTCAGGGCAGGCGCCCCTGCCTCCGCCAGCAGCTGCTTCGCGTCGTGAAAATTTCCCCGCAGAGCATGGAAGCCGGGGTAGTCCTTCAGGCGGGCCGAGGCCGCCGCGATGGCCTCCGGATCCCGGTCGATGCCATACAGAGAGGCGGTGCCGCCGGTGCGCCGGAGGATTTCGCCGCTATGACCGCCGCCGCCCAGGGTACCGTCGCAATAAACGCCGTCCGGGTGCAGGGGCATCCACTCCATGACTTCTTCCAGAAGGACGGGGATATGCTGAAATTCCATGGTATCTCCTTTATCCGATAAACAAATATCCGGCACTGACTCCCTCAGTCAGAGATGACTTGCTAAAGCCTCCCTCCTTGAGGGAGGTGCCCCGAAGGGGCGGAGGGAGTTTCTCAGTCAGCTTTGCTTCCATCCCAGCCCCAGCAGGCTGCGCAGTTCTCCCATGAGATAAAGGGATCCGGCGGCGATCACCGTGCCGTCCTCTCCGGCTGCTCTTCGGGCAGCTGTCAGGCCTTCCCGCAGGGTGCCTGCCGCCTCCGCCCCGCAGCCCGCTTCCCGCAGGGCCGCCGCCAGCTCCTCCGCAGGCATGGCCCTGGGGCTGTCCGGCGTTACGGTGAAGACCGGCTCTCCCAGCCCGGCCAGACCCAGCAGCATCTCCCGGCTCAGCTTTTCCCGCAGGACGCCGACCAGCAGAACCCGCCGCCTGTCCTCCAGGTGAGCGTGTACAAAGCCGCTGAGGGCTTCGATCCCCTGGGCATTGTGGCCTCCATCCAGCAGGATATTGCCGCACCACTCCAGCCTTGCCGGCCAGAAGACCCGCTTCATCCCCTCGTAAACCGCTTCCCTGGGGATGGCAAAGCCCTGCTCCCGCAGCACTTCAATCACCGCCAGGGCCGTCAGGGCATTCAGCAGCTGATGCTCTCCCGGCAGGCCAAGCTCCAGCCCAGGCCATTCCTCCGCCAGGTGGAAATCCGCCCGGCTTCCTCTGGCCCCGCAGACGGCGTTCGTCACCTGCTCCCGGCTCGATTGCGTCAACGGAGCCCCCGCCGCTTCCGCCTTTTCCCGGAAAACTGCTTCCACCCCCGGCTCACCGGGCTGGCACACCACCGGCACACCCGGCTTGATGATGCCTGCCTTTTCTCCGGCGATCTCCGTCAGGGTATTCCCCAGAAAATCCATGTGATCCATGCCGATGGCGGTGATGGCGCACACGGTGGGCTCCACCACGTTGGTGGGGTCCAGGCGGCCGCCCAGGCCCACCTCCACCACAGCCGCGTCCACTCTTTCGCCATTGAAAGCAGTCAGGGCCAGGGCCGTGCCCAATTCAAAGGGAGTTGCCGGGACACTTTCCGCCGCGGCCAGCACCGCCCGGCCGTATTTTTCCACCAGAGCATCGCCGATGGGCTCTCCGTCCAGCCGGATCCGCTCCCGGTAATCCTGCAGAAAGGGCGAGGTATACAGCCCTGTGTGCAGGCCCGCGTGGCGAAGAACGCTTTCCAGCATGGCGCAGGTGCTGCCCTTGCCGTTGGTTCCCGCCACATGGATGACAGGCACCCTCCTGGCGGCTTTGCCCGCCACATGGATGACAGGCACCCTCCCGGCGGGCAAAGCCGCCAGGAGGGCACGCATGTTGTTCAGTCCGTTTTTGCTGCCGGTGTGCATGGCGCCGTGAATGGCGTCGATGATCCGGTCAGCGTTTTGTTTTTCAAGCATTTTCCTGCAGCTCGCCAATCCGCTTCAGCAGGGCCTCCACCTTGGCCTGGTTGGCAGCCAGCTTGGTCTTTTCCTGCTCCACCAGGGCGGCAGGCGCCTTGCTGACGAAGCCGGGATTGTTCAGCTTGCCCTCGGCCCGCTGGATCTCCTTCTGCACGCCGTCCATTTCCTTCTGCAGGCGGGCGATCTCCTTGGCGAAGTCCACCAGGTCGCCCAGGGGAATATACAAGGTGGCCGCATTGGTCACGGCAGACACGGTCTTTTCGTTGATGGCGGCGCCATCCTCCAGGATGACGGTCTCCTCGGCACCGGCCAGCCGGGCAAAATACACCGCGGCGCCCTCCAGGGTGGCCTTCCAGCCTTCGCCGGGCTGCAGCAGCAGGTGGGTACGCTTCCGGGCCTCCACGTTCATCTCGGCCCGCAGGTTCCGGATGGTGCGGATGATCTCCATCACGCCCTCCATCTTCGCCGCGTCCTCAGGATAGGTCTCCACAGCCTCCGGCCAGGCGGACAGCATGATGAAGCCCTCGGAGCCGGGAAGGTACTTCCACACCTGCTCCGTCAGGTAGGGCATGAAAGGATGCAGCAGCTTCAGCAGGCCTTCCAGCACCTGCAGCAGCACCGCCTGCACGGTCTTCTTCGCCTCGGGATCCTCACCCATCAGGCGGCTCTTGGCCAGCTCGATATACCAGTCGCAGAATTCGCTCCAGGCGAAGTCATAGATGCGGCTGGCAGCCAGGCCGAAGTCTCCCTCCTCCATGTGGGCGGTGATATCCTCCCGGGCCTCGTTGAACCGGGTCAGGATCCACTTGTCCGCCATGTTCAGCTGCTTCGGATCAATAGCATGGCGCTCATCCACGTTCAGCAGCACGAAGCGGCTGGCGTTCCAGATCTTGTTGGCAAAATTCCGGGCGGCTTCCACCTTGGCGGTGCCGTAGTTCACATCGCTGCCGGGGCCCACGCCCATCACCAGGGAGAAGCGCAGGGCGTCCGCGCCGTACTGGTCGATGACCTCCAGAGGATCCACGCCGTTGCCCAGGGACTTGGACATTTTCCGGCCCAGCTCGTCCCGGACCAGGCCGTGGATCAGCACGGTGTTGAAGGGCGTTTCACCCATGTTCTCGATGCCGGAGAAAATCATCCGGGCCACCCAGAAGAAGATGATGTCATAGCCCGTCACCAGCCAGCTGGTGGGATAGAAATACTTCAGGTCCTCGGTGTTGTCCGGCCAGCCCAGGGTAGAGAAGGGCCACAGGCCGGAGGAGAACCAGGTGTCCAGCACGTCCTCGTCCTGGCGGATGTTCTGGCTCTGGCAGGCGGAGCACCGGCAGGGATCCTCCCGGGTCACGGTGACGGCGCCGCAGTCATCGCAATACCAGGCGGGAATGCGATGGCCCCACCACAGGTGACGGCTGATGCACCAGTCCCGGATGTTCTCCATCCAGTTCATGTAGTTCCGGGTGAAGCGCTCGGGCACGAAACGGGTGCTGCCGTTCTTCACCGCCTCGATGGCGGGCTTGGCCAGGGGAGCCATCTTCACGAACCACTGCTTGCTCACCATGGGCTCCACGGTGGTGTGGCAGCGGTAGCAGGTGCCCACCTCATGCTTCAGGGGCTCCACGCTCTTCAGGCAGCCCGCGGCTTCCAGATCCGCCACGATGGCCTTCCGGGCCTCCTTGGTGGTCATGCCGGCATACTTGCCGCAGTCCAACACCAGGGGCTCATTCACCGTGGCCTTGCCGGAGGCAAACAGCTCATCGCAGGCAGCCTTATCGGCGGCGCCGGTCAGGTGGCCGTCGTAGGTAAACACCCGCACGATGGGCAGGTTGTGCCGCTGGCCCACCTCATAGTCATTGGGGTCATGGGCCGGGGTGATCTTCACCACGCCGGTGCCCTTCTCCATGTCGGCGTGCTCATCGCACACGATGGGGATTTCCTTGTTCAGCAGGGGCAGGATCACGTGGCAGCCGTGGAGATGGGCATACCGGGGGTCCGCCTCGTTGATGGCCACGGCGGTATCGCCCAGCATGGTCTCGGGGCGGGTGGTGGCCAGCTCCAGCTGCTCGCCGGTTTCCTTCACGGTATACAGCAGGTGCCAGAAGTTGCCGTCCTTTTCCTCGTACTCCACCTCAGCGTCGGACAGGGAGGTGTTGCAGCAGGGGCACCAGTTCACCATGCGGTTGCCCCGGTAGATCAGGTTCTTTTCATACAGCCGCACGAACACTTCCCGGACGGCCTTGCTGCAGCCCTCGTCCATGGTGAAGCGTTCCCGGCTCCAGTCGCAGGAGGCGCCCATGCGCCGCTGCTGCCGGGTGATGCGTCCGCCGTACTCTTCCTTCCACTTCCAGGCCCGCTCCAGGAAGGCTTCCCGGCCAATGCTTTCCTTGGTCAGGCCCTCCTTGCGCATGGCGTCCACGATCTTGACCTCGGTGGCGATGGCCGCGTGGTCGGTGCCGGGGAGCCACAGGGTGGGATCTCCCTTCATGCGGTGGTAGCGGATGGCCGCGTCCTGCAGGGTGCAGTCCATGGCATGGCCCATGTGGAGCTGTCCGGTGATATTGGGCGGAGGCATCACGATGGTGAAGGGCTTCTTGCCCTCCACCCGATGGGCCTTGAAGGCGCCGCCCTCTTCCCAGGCCTTGTAAAGGTCAGCCTCGATGGCCTGGGGATTGAATTTGGTTTCCATTTCGGAAGCCTGCATTTGTTCTTCCTCCTATATGTAGCCGGTCCCTTTTTACCAAAAAAGCAGCGGCAGCTCCGTCCGGAGCTGCTTCGCTGCTTCGATCAGGCCTCTTCTTCCTTGGCCTTGATGACCTGCACGCCCTTGTAATAGCCGCAGTTCTTGCAGACATGATGGGCAAGCATCATCTTGTGGCACTGGGGGCACTCAACGATCGCGGGAGCTTCCAGCTTCCAGTTTGCGCTCCGGCTATGCTTCCGGGCCTTGGAAATTTTCCCCTTGGGTACTGCCATGGTTTTATTCCTCCTCTTTCTGTTGAAGCAGCTGCTGCAGGGCAGCAAAAGGATACTGCTTGTCTTCTTTTTCTTCCGCCGGTTCATCCGGCTGCCAGTACTGCCTCCAGCCCTGGCAATCCTCCTTGCAGAGGAAGCGCATGGGCAGAGCCATCATCACGTAGGACAGGACCAGCCGGGAGAAATCCACCGCAGAAGAAGTGTAGGTGAAGATCTCGTCGTCCTCCGGGTCACCATCGTGGATGAAGGTTTCCCGGTAGACATTGCTGACCGTGCTCTGCGCCGGCTCAAGGCAGTTCGCGCAGGGGCTGTGAGCCACCACGGTGACGGTGCCGTCCACAATGATGCTGCCGTCATCCAGGGCCTGATAGGTCCCGGCGATTTCCGCAGGATCGAAGGTGACGGTGCTTCCATTCACGTCCTGATCCGGGATTTCCTGTGTCCCTTCAAAATGAAAGGTGGTTCCCGGCTCCTTCAGCGCACGGGTTACATCCAGCCGCATCCGCTCACTCCTTTCGCGAACATGATGCATTATAGGGGGCTTTTTCCTTTTTGTCAACCGGATTTTGAATTTCCAACACGGCATACAGCGTACACACTTTCGGAAGAAAAATCGCTTTTTTCATGGGAAAGAAAGGAAAAATCCGGCAGAGAGCCGAAGCCTCTGCCGGAATGTGTACACTGTGAAGCGTGTTTATAAAGGATTTCGCCTCTGCGGAGGCGACCAGAGGGCTTTCCGATCGCCCTCTGGGCTCCTTCGGGTGCACGATTTACTTGGAGGTCAGCTCCAGGGTATCCCGGGCGATCATGATCTCCTCGTTGGTGGGGATGACGCACACGGTGACGCGGCTGTCGTCAGCGGAGATGATGGCCTCGTCCTTCACGTTGTTGTTCTTCTTCTCATCCAGCTTGATGCCCATGAACTCCAGGCCCTGGCACACAGCCGCGCGGGTGGGAGCGCCATGCTCGCCGATGCCGCCGGTGAAGACCAGAATGTCCACGCCCTCCATGGCGGCGGCGTAGGAGCCCACATACTTCTTGATGCCGTAGGTCAGGATGTCGATGGCCAGCTGGGCGTTCTTGTTGCCCTGGGCCGCGGCGCCTTCCACGTCACGCATATCGGAGGAAACGCCGGAGATGCCCAGCAGACCGGACTTCTTGTTCATCATGGTGAGCACTTCGTCCACGGTCATCTTCTCGGTATTGGCGATGAACTGCACCACAGCGGGATCGCAGGAGCCGCAGCGAGTGCCCATCAGCACGCCCTCCAGAGGAGTCAGGCCCATGGAGGTATCCTGGCACTTGCCGTCCTTCACGGCGGACAGGCTGGAGCCATTGCCCAGGTGGGCGATGATGATCTTCTTGCCCTCCTGAGGCACGCCCAGGAACTCACACACCCGCTTGGAGATGTAGCGATGGCTGGTGCCGTGGAAGCCGTAGCGGCGCACGCCGTACTCTTCCTCATACTTCTTGGGCACGCCGTAGGTATAGGCCTTGGGCGGCATGGTCTGATGGAAAGCGGTGTCGAACACAGCCACCTGGGGCGTGGTAGGCATGACCTTCTCGCAGGCCTCGATGCCCATCAGGTTGGCGGGATTGTGCAGGGGTCCCAGAGGGATGCACTTGCGAATGGCCGCCTTGACCTTCTCATCGATGACCACGGAGGCGGAGAACTCGGTGCCGCCATGCAGCACGCGGTGACCCACGGCGTTGATCTCGTCCACAGACTTGATGGCGCCCTTCTCGGCATCCTGCAGGGCGGCCAGCATCATTTCGATGGCCTTCACGTGATCCGGGATCTCCTGGGCAGCCAGGTCGATCACCTGTCCGTTGACCTTCTGGTTCAGGTGGCCCTGACCGGCCAGGCCGATGCGCTCCACCAGGCCCTTGGCCAGAACGCTTTCATTCTCCATGTCAAACAGCTGGTACTTCAGGGAGGAAGAACCGGCATTCACAACAAGAATCTTCATCGGTATCGTCTCCTGTTCTTTTCACTTCACCCTGCTCGGGCAGTGGTTTCTGGGAAAATTATAGCACACCGGAGGCAAATCGTCAACGCAGACTCAGTCCGCATCGCCGAATTCGTAATCCTCCTGGGAGGACTGGAACACATCGAACACCTTGTCGGCCTCGTCGTCGTCGGCGCCCTCGAAGAACTGGCTGCCGTCCTCGTCGTAGCCTACGCGCATGATCAGCACTTCCACGTCGTCCTCATCGCTGACCTCTTCGCCCTCTTCCTCGGCCTCGGTGAGCACCACGTAGTCCTTGCCGTCCACGGTCAGGGCATCCAGCAGCAGGAAGTCCACATCATTGCCGTCCTCGTCGGTGAGGGTGATGATCTCCAGCTCGTCCTCGTTGTCCCGGATCACTTCATCCTTGTTCTCTTCGCTCATGGGGGTTGTCCTCCTTTAAATTTTTTCCTCTGTGATAATGGAGCGGATCAGGCTCTTTTCCTGCTCGCTCAACGGAACGTGCTTTTGCACGGTTTCCACATTTTCCCGGATCTGCTCCGGACGGCTGGCCCCGATGATCACGCTGGTCACCGCCGGATTCTCCAGCACCCAGGCCAGGGCCAATTGCGCCATGGTCTCGCCCCGGCCCCGGGCGATGTCGTTCAGCCGGCTCACCTTGTCCAGCAGCTGCTCCGTCAGCATCTCCTTCCTGAGGAAGGGGCTGGAGGAGGCCGCCCGGGAATCCGCCGGAATGCCATGGAGATAGCGGTCCGTCAGCCGCCCCTGGGCCAGGGGTGAGAACACCGCCGCGCCGATCCCCTTCTCCAGCAGCACGTCGCACAGGCCGTCCTCGATCCACCGGTCCAGCATGTTGTACCGGGGCTGGTGGATGGTCAGGGGCACGCCCATGCCCTTCAGCAGCTCCGCCGCCTTCGCTGTCAGCTCCGCCGGATAATTGCTGACGCCCACATACAGGGCCTTGCCCTGATGCACGATGTCCGCCAGGGCCTGCATGGTTTCCTCCAGGGGCGTCTCCGGATCCGGCCGGTGATGATAGAAGATGTCCACATAGTCCAGCCCCAGGCGCTTCAGGCTCTGGTCCAGGCTGGCCATCAGGTATTTCCGGCTGCCGAAATCCCCATAGGGACCGTCCCACATGCCGTAGCCCGCCTTGGTGGTGATGATCAGCTCATCCCGATAGGGGCGCAGCTCCTCCTTCAGTACCCGGCCCAGGGTCTCCTCGGCAGAGCCGTTGAAGGGCGCGCCGTAGTTGTTGGCCAGGTCGAAGCAGGTGACGCCCAGGTCAAAGGCAGTGAGCAGCATGTCCCGGGCATTGCAGTAGGGCGCCTCGTGGCCGAAGTTGTGCCACAGGCCCAGGGAGACCCGGGGCAGCTTCAGGCCGGAGCGGCCGCAGCGGGCATACTCCATCCGGCTGTACCGGTCAGGGGCCGCAATGTAATTCATGGGCATCCCTCCTGTGCCGCGGTCAGATCAGCGTCACGGTGAAGCCGCCCTGCCAGCACTCGCCGGGCTGCAGGATGGTCACATAAGCCTTGTCCTCAAAGTTGCCGCTCTCGCCTTTCTGCTCGGGGGTGCCGTGCCAGGGCTCCAGGCACAGGTAATCCGCGTTCTTGTTGGGCATGCTCCACACGGCCAGCATCTCCAGCTTGGGGAACTCAAACCGCAGGCCGTGGCCGCTGTCCTTGTGCACCAGGTTCACTGCCCGGCTCTTCAGACCCAGGAACAGCAGAGCGTCCCGGCTGTCAAACAGGGCATGGTTCAGGGGCAGGACATTGGTGTTGTGGAAATTGTCCACATACTCCCAGCCGTCGATCACCTTTCCGCCCGGGGTCAGGTAGCACTTGCCGTCCTCCACCTCGTCGAACACCACCTGGTAATCCTCGAACTTCGCGCCTGCCTCCATGGGCACCTGGAAGCCGGGGTGGCCCCCCACGCAGAAGGGCATGGGCTTGGTGTCATGGTTCTCCACGATGAAGGTGGTGGTGTAGCCCTTGGCATTCAGGGTGTAGTTCACCCGGAAGGCGAAATCAAAGGGATACATGGGCTTGTTCTCTTCGTTGGGACCCAGGGACAGCTCCACGAAGTCGGAGCCCTTCCGGGTCACGTCGAACACCCAGGTCCGGGTGAAGCCGTGCTTCTTCATGGGATACTTTTCCCCGGCGATGTAGATCCGGTCCTGATCCACGTAGCCGCACACCGGGAAAAGCACCGGGGCGTAGTGGGGCCACACGGCGGGATCCGCCTGCCACATGACCTCCCGGCCGTCCGGTCCCTTGAAGGAAGCCATCTGGGCGCCGGAGAGCTGGATCTCGGCCTTGCAGGTATCGTTGGCGATCTTGATCCGTTCCATTTTGTTATCCTCCTGTATCTTTTCAGCGGCAACCCTGCCGCTTTAGATTTTCCACAGCAGATTGAAGTCCTTTGGCTGGTCCCAGCGCACCCAGAAGGCGGCAAAGCTTTTTCCCTCGCCCACCTCCAGGCCCTGTTTGTTCCGGACGGTGTATTCCAGCTCCGTGCCGGGGATCACCTCGCACACGGCGTCCCGTACCCGCAGCTCGCTGCTTTCCGCCACGCTGTCAATGGCCAGCACCTGCTTCACGCCGTCCACCTCCCGGGCAGCCACCAGACACACGATGTGTCCCACCCGCAGGTTGCACAGGCTGACGCCCTTCTCCTCCAGCAGGAAGCGGTACAGGGTGTCATCATCGTTCCGCAGGCCGTCCTCCTCATAGCGGAGGTTCAGCTCCCGGTTCCTTCCGGAGGCCATCAGCCCGTGAAGCAGCTGGGGCCGGTCCGTGCCGTCATCCCCGCGGCCGCCGCAGGAGACGGAAAAATCCGCCCAGGCCTCGGGATCCTGCTCCCGCCCGGTAAGCCAGAAGCCCGCGTGGCACAGGGAGAAGATGCCGCAGCCGCTGTCCGCCAGGTTTCCGTGGCCCTCCCAGGGATAGGGATGAATCCAGTCCCGGCACTTCTGGTTGAACAGGGTCATTTCCCTGCCCAGCACCCGGATGGTCTTCGTCTTTCCGGTCATTCCGTGGCCTCCTGCTCGTAGCGGAACGTCAGGGTTCCGTCAAAATTGATCCAGGCGGCGATGGTCTCCTCAAAGGCCTTCACCGTGTCGCTCCAGTAGGTGCTGTCATAGCCGGTATCCGTCAAATACCGTTCCCGGCACCGTTCCTTTTCCTCCGCCAGCAGCTTTTCCCGGCGGCTGTCCGTCAGCGGGTACCAGAAGTCATCCCGCACGATCTCGCCGGGGGTCAGGCTGTCCTGGAGGATCTCCGCCTTCGGCAAAACAAAGGTGATCTCGTTTCCGTTCACCTTCATGCCCACCCGGCTCAGGTCGATGCCGATGGAGGCCTCATAGGTATAGGTGATCTGCACATGCTGCACCCGGCCCAACGCCAGGGCTTCCGTAGAGGAATCCAGCACGCCCTCCGCACTGATCCGGGTGGTTTCCAACCGGGCGGAGGAGGACAGCTTCTCCGACAGGATCACGCTGGTGTTGATGGCCTGCCCGGCGTGGTCGCTGAGGAAGCGCTCCGCCAGACGGGAGGCGTAGGGCAGGAGCACGATCACCAGCACGATGATCAGGGCCTTGCCCAGAATGCCGCCCAGCTTTTTTAGCAGCTTTTCTTTCATCCCGCGGCTCCCTTCAGTAACACCAGAATGGGGATGACCACGTACCGGGCCAGCATCACCAGGGTGGTGCCGATGCCGATCAGGGCCATCATGTCCCACAGCAGGCGTCCCGCGCCCAGGTGCCTGGGATGACGCTTCCTCTCCGGTCTGGGCTCCTCCCGGAGTTCACACTCCTGTTCGGGCTTGGGCTGCATGGGCTCGCCTCCTTTTGCTTCTTACTTCTTCGGCTTCCGGATCCTGGCCACAAAGAAGCCTTCATACAGTTCAGTTGGACAAACGCAAAGGGTTTCCTGCATGGTGACGGGCAAAAGCGGGATTTCCGTTCCCGGTACCTGCATGGGCACGACCTGGGCCCGGAACTCCGGCAGCACCCGGCGCAGCACGCCCTCGTTCTCCATCTCCAGGATGGAGCAGGTGGAATATACCATCTCGCCGCCCGGCCGGAGCAGCTTCAGGGCCTTCCTCAGCATGGCCGCCTGGGTATCGGCGGTCTTCTTCAGCCAGCCGGGATCCATCCGCCGCTGCTTTTCCCCTTCCGTCAGCAGGATGGTGCCGCTGCCAGAGCAGGGGGCGTCCAGCAGAATGGTGTCAAAGGAGAAAAAGTCGTCCAGCCGCCGGGCATCCTGCACCATCACACTCACCCGGCCGGCGCCCTGCAGCTGCAGGTTGTGCTTCAGTCTTTCCGCCCGGATGGCGTCCCGCTCGCAGGCGGTGATCAGAGCCTTGTTTTCCGTCAGGGCGGCTATCTGGGTGGTTTTCCCGCCGGGAGCCGCCGCCATGTCCAGCACGGTTTTTCCTTTTTCCGGCTGCAGCAGCAGGGCCGGCAGCATGGCGGAGAGGCTTTGCAGGTAGACGCCGCCTGCCTGGTATACCGGCAGGGCCTCCACCGCATCCTCCCGGCAGTCCGGCAGAATAAAGGCGTCCGCATACCAGGAAACCTGCTTCAGGGCAGGAGACACCTGCCGCAGCTGGGTCAGGGCTTCCTCCCGGTCCGCCTTCAGGGGGTTGATCCGCAGGGTCACCGGGCGGCGGTGGCCATAGCCCTCCACGATCCGGGCCGCGGTCTGCTCTCCGTACTGCCTCTCCAGCAGCGGCAGCAGGCCCTCCGGCAGCGCGGGAATCACGCGAACCTCCTGACTTCGTCTGCCGTCACCAGGGCATACACCAGGGGCGGCCGCTTTGCGGGCTCCGCCGCAATGGTCAGGGCAGCCCGGATGGCCGCCTCCGCCCGGTCGGCGCTTTCCTCATCGGCGGCATACAGGATACACAGCTCCGTCTCCGGCTCCAGGCGGTCTCCCAGCCGTGCAGGCATCACGAAGCCCACCGCGGGATCGATGATGTCCGTCTTCAGCATCCGACCGGCGCCCATGGCCTGGGCCGCCAGCCCCAGGGCGGTGGTATCCATCCCGGCCAGGTAGCCGGTGGCTTTCGCCTTCACCACCCGCTTCACGGGAGCCTGAGGCAGCAGCGTCACGTCATCGCACACCCGGGGATCGCCGCCCTGGGCCCGGATCATCTGTTTCAGCTTCTCCAGGCCGCGGCCGGAGGAAAGGGCTTCCTCCAGCATGGCCCGGCCCTGCTCCGGCGTCTCCGTCTTCCCGGCCAGCACCAGCATGTGGCTGCCCAGCAGCAGGCTGACCTCCAGCAGATCTCCCTTTGTGCGGCCGGAAAGCACGGCTATGGCGTCCTTCACCTCCAGTGCATTGCCCACATGGGTGCCCAGAGGCTGCTCCATGCCGGTGATGATGGCCACCACGGGCTTGCCCGCCAGCCTGCCGATCTCCGCCATGGCCCGGGCCAGCTCAATGGAGCCGTCCAGCGTCTGCATAATGGCGCCGCTGCCGGTCTTCACATCCAGCACGATGGCGTCCGCTCCGCTGGCCAGCTTTTTGCTCATGATGGAAGAGGCGATCAGGGGCAGGCTGTCCACCGTGGCGGTGACATCCCGCAGGGCATACAGCGCCTTGTCCGCCGGAGCCAGGGTGCCGGTCTGGCCGATCACCGCCACGCCGCACTCCTTCACCTGGCGGATGAACTTTTCCTCCGTCTCTTCCACAGACAGGCCCGGTATGGATTCCAGCTTGTCCAGGGTTCCACCGGTATGACCCAGACCCCGGCCGCTCATCTTGGCCACAGGGGCGCCACAGGCCGCCACCAGAGGGGCCAGCACCAGGGTGGTGGTGTCCCCCACGCCCCCGGTGGAATGCTTATCCACCTTGATGCCGGGAATGGCGGAAAGGTCACAGATATCGCCGCTGTCCCGCATGGCCAGGGTCAGCTCAGTGGTTTCCTCCGGGGTCATGCCCTTCAGGCGGATGGCCATGAGCAGAGCCGCCAGCTGGTAGTCCGGGGCTTCCCCATGAGCCGCCGCCCGGACGAAATCCTGAATCTCCTGCCGGGTTAGCTCCATCCCCAGCTTTTTATGGGTAATGATGGGAATCAGGTTCATGCTCGTCAGTCCTTTACATCGGTGGTCTTGCCGCCCCGGAGCCCGTAGGCCAGGGCGTCCTCCAGCTCCTTCAGCTGATCCTCCAGGGTACGCTCCGGATCCATCTTCACCGGGGCGGAAACGATGAACCGCCGCTTTCTGTGGTCAATGTGCACCGGCCAGAACTTCAGGTCGTTCCCGGTGCGCCGCTTGTACAGGGGAGCGATGTTCATGAAGCCGGTGTTGATCCACATGTGGTGGCTGCGGTAGCCGCTGGGCTGCTCCGGGAAAATCAACAGATGCTTGCCCTGCTTCAGCAGCTCCAGGGATTTTTTCATGGTGATCATCACCCGGCTGTCGTGATACACCGGCACACCGGGCACGCTGCGCAAAATCGGCGGCAGGATCCAGGAGGCAATATAGGGCAGGGTGGCATTGTACAGGGGCTCCAGCCTGCAGCCCGGCTTCCACCAGTAATCCTGGCGGACATAGGCAGGCACCAGCTCCTTTTCCATCACCGCCTCGTTGAACCAGGGGTACACCTCATCCCGCAGGGGGAAGCTGCTCACCATGTCCACCGGACCCCACAGTCCGGCATGATTCCCCACGAAAACGCAGGGCTCGCCGTCAAAGGGCACCTCCCAGGTGGTGGTGTAGCGGCGCCCGAAGTGGCGCACGATCCAGGTTGCTCCCCTGTAAAACCTTTTTCCCATTGCTTCCCTTTCCCTTCAGCGTGGCTTATCCCTGTTCCTCAAAGGTGCTGCCGCCAATAAACTCCCTCAGCAGACTGGTGGGCGGAATCTCGTCCAACAGCTCCTCCGGGATCTCCGGAATATAATTCAGAATCTTGATCAGCCGCCGGGCCGGCAGATAGCAGGCGCTTTCCGGCGGGATCTCGGACAGCAGGTCGAACACCTTGCCCTTCAGCACCCCCAGCTCGTAGTGCAGGGTGGTGTTGATCACGGCATCCGCCCCTTCCTCGTAGGGCTGGATCCACTTCTTTTCTCCCCGGCGGACGCTGTCCCACATGGCCAGGGTACCCTCAGGGCGGGTGCCCCGGAAGGCGTAATCCCGCACGATGCGCCTCAGCAGCCGGGCATCCGTGGAGCGGATGCGGTTGTGGTCATCCAGGTTCAGGCAGGCCAGGGCAGAAACATAGATGCGGTAGATCTTTCCATCCGGGATCCCGGGCAAAAGCTCCGGGTTCAGGGCGTGGATGCCCTCGAAGATCAGGGGCTGCCCTTCCTCCAGGTAAGTGGTTTTTCCGCTGTTCACCTGGCGGCCCTGGGTAAAATCGAATTCCGGCAGCTCCGTGTGCCCCGCCGTCAGCAGTGCCAGCACATCCCGCTGCAGCCGCTCCAGGTCCAGGGCGTACAGGCTTTCAAAGTCCCGCTCCCCGAACTCGTCCACCGGCATTTCGCTCCGGTCCCGGTAGAAATTGTCCAGGCTCACCAGCACCGGGTGCTTGCCCAGGGCCTGCAGCTGCATGCACAGCCGGCGGGCCGAGGTGGTCTTGCCGGAGGAGGAAGGCCCGGCCAGGAGCACAATGCGCTTCCCCTTGGCCACGATGTCCTCGGCGATCCCCGCCAGTGCCTTGGTGTGCAGGATCTCATTCACCCGGATGAAGCTGCGCATCCGCTCCTGCTCCACCATGTCCGCCAGGTTGGAGGCGTTCCGCACCCCCAGGATCTCGCACCACTGGGCAGACTGGCGGAACACGGCGATCAGCTTCTTCTGGGGATCATAGACCGCGGGCCTGGAGGGATCCTCCTCGTCCGGCATCACCAGCATGAAGCCGTCGCTTTCCCGGACCAGGTCGAATACCGGCACATAGCCCGTGGAAGGCGCCATGGTTCCGTAAAAATACTCCCACATGCCGCCGCAGCTGTACATCCTGAAGTAATCAAAGGAGCGCCTGCGCAGCAGCTCCACCTTGTCCGGCTGGCCGTCCTCCTCGAAATAGCGGATGGCGTCCGCCAGGCTCCAGACCCTCCGGGTGAAGGGAAGGTCCTCCAGCACAATGCGGCGCATCTCTTCCCGCAGCGCCTCCAGCTCCCACTTACCCAGCACCTGGCCCGGCAGCTGCACGAAAATGCCATTGCCCGCGGAGAACTCGATGCGCACCCGCTGCCCGGGATACTGGCGGCGCACCGCCAGGAGCAGCACAAAGCGCAGGGAGCGCTCATAAATGCGGCGTCCCTCCTCGTGGCTGAGGGTCAGGGGCAGCAGGTCGTCATCCCCGGGCACGGTTTCGTACATTTCCAGCACCCGGCCGCCCTGAAGGGCGCCCAGGACGCCGTCCATCCGGCCTCCGGTGAGGTCGCTGACGGCTTTATAGACGGTCATTCCTCTGTAGGACATGGTTTTGCCTTTCTGAAATCAATCATCAAAGGGCATGCTGGTGCGTTCCGCCTGGCGCAGGGCCTCGTCCGGGTCCGGCAGGGCACCGTACCGCTCCAGCCATTCCGCATCCTTCTGCTGCATCTGCAGCCGCTTGGTGTGCACATAGGCCCGGTTGGATGGGGTGGCCCGGACGCTGCGCATCTTCAGGCCGCACTTCCCGTCCTGGCGGGCCAGCAGCTGCAGCCGGTTCATGCTCCAGCCGTGATGAGAGCACCGGGCCAGGCCGATGTACTTGTCCGGGGTCTGCCGGACGTAGCCCTCCTCCTCCAGCCGGGCAGGCTTTCCGCACACCGGGCACCGGGGCTTCAGGGCCTCGTCGGAGGCCAGAGCCGCCAGCACCCCGTCATAGACATGGCTTGCGGGAACATCCTCCTCCTGCTTCTGCCGGATCAATGGCCGGGCCTGCTCCGGGTAATCCAGCACCTTGCCGGGCTCAGGCAGGTGCACGAACACCTGGGCGGTATAGTAGGCGTCATGCTCCGCGTTGTGGAAGGCGCGGTTTTCCTCCTCCTCAATGCCCATCAGCTCCATGGCGGGCTTCAGGCCCTTCCGGTCCTTGCACTGTTGCACGGCGGAGAAGAGCCGCTGGATGTCGTACATGGGAGGCAGCGGCTGCTCCCAGCCGTAAAAGTCCATGTTCTGCTTCCATACGCTGATGTCATCGCAGCCCCAGGTCAGCAGCACACAGTCCTCGCCGCACCACTGGGTAAACTGCTCCATGGCCTGCTGAAAGGTCAGGGCGTCCGCCAGCTCCGCCGCGCCCAGCCCGGTCATCCGCCGGATCCGGGGATGGATCCGCATATAGGTCTGGGGCCGGATGGGAATGGACAGGGTCTCCTGCACCCGGAAATCCTCCGTGACCCGGGCGGCGCCGATCTGGATCATGTCGAACAGCAGCCTGTCCCCCACCTGCCGGTAAACCTGGCTCTGGGTGGACAGGGGCTGGTTCCACTCCAGGTCGATGATAATGTAGTTCATTGGACTTCTCGATCTTCTTTCATTACGCTTTCGGCGGCGCTTTTTCCCGCCAGGTGACCGGTGCTCCAGGCGATCTGGAGATTATAGCCCCCGGTATGGGCATCGGTATCCAGCAGCTCTCCGGCAAAATACAGGCCGGGCAGCCGCTTGCTTTCCATGGTCTTGGGGTCGGTCTCCTTCACGCTGACGCCGCCCCGGGTGATGATGGCCTCCTCAATGGGCCTGGGCCGGGTCACGGTCAGGGGCAGCGCCTGCAGCGTGTCCGCCAGGCGGCTCCTCTCCTGCCGGGTCAGCTGGTCGCAGGTCTTTTCCCCGTCCAGCCCGCAGATCCCCGGGAATTCCTCCGCCAGGGAGGAGGGCAGCAGGGCACACAGGGCAGTGCGCAGCCTTTTCCGGCTCTGCTGGGTCATTTCCCGCACCAGGCGGTTGTCCAGGGTCTCCCGGTCCAGGGCCGGCTTCAGGTTCAGGGTCAGCCGGGCCGAGGCCACATCCTCCGGCAGATGGCTGCAGGCGGTCAGCGCCAGGGGGCCGGAGATGCCGAAGTGGGTGAACAGCATTTCCCCCTGCTCCTGGTACAGGGTTTTCTTTCCCTGCTTCAGGGTCAGGGTGACATTCTTCAGGGACAGCCCCTGCAGCCGCTTCGGCCAGTCCTCCCGCAGCTCCAGCCCAGCCAGGCCCGGGCGCAGGGGCACAATGGTGTGTCCGGCCGCCTCCGCCATGCGGTATCCGTCTCCGGTGGAGCCTGTTCCCTCATAGGAGCGGCCTCCGGTGGCCAGGATCACCCGGCTTGCGGCAATCTTCTCTCCGCTCTCCAGCACCGCCCCGGTGACGCGCCCTTCCTCCGCGGAGAGGCTCCGCACCCGGGCATTCAGCCGGATGGTCACGCCCCGGCGCCGCAGCAGGCCCTCCAGGCAACGGGTCACGTCGCTGGCGTGGTCGCTGACCGGGAATACCCGCCGTCCCCGCTCGGTCTTCACCGGGCAGCCGCCGTTCTCCATCAGGGCCATCATGTCCTGCGGCCCGAAGGCGGTCAGGGCGCTGTACAGGAACCGGGGATTCCCCGGTACCTCCCGGAGGAATTCCTCCAGGGTGCAGTCATTGGTCAGGTTGCAGCGGCCTTTCCCGGTGATGTAGATTTTCCGCCCCAGCTTTTCGTTCCGCTCCAGCAGGGTGACGGAGGCGCCTGCCTCCGCCGCGGCCAGGGCGGCCATCATTCCGGCAGCGCCGCCGCCGATCACCAGGATATCAGGCATGGCGGCCTTCTTCCTCCGAATAAATGGAGTAGGCATCCCAGATGCCGTCCATGCGCTTCAGGTGTTCCTTCATCTCTTCCTTGCGGTTCAGCCCCATGCACACCAGCAGGGCGTTGATCACCGACAGGGGCGCCGCCAGAGAATCCACAAAGGAGGCCATGTCCGTCCGGGCGGTCAGGGTCACATCCGCCGCCTCGGCCAGGGGGCTCATGGGGCCGTCCGTCACCGCCAGCACCTGGGCGCCCCGCTGCTTGGCATAGCGCATGCCCTGCAGGGTGCGGGTGGAGTACCGGGGGAAGCTGATGCCCACCAGCACGTCGTCCTCGGAGATCCGGGAAATGGCCTCGAAAACGTCCGTGGCATTGGAGGCCACCAGGTGCACATCATCCATGATGAAGTTCAGATAATAAGCCATGAACTGGGCCAGAGGCGCGGCGGAGCGCAGGCCCATCACGTAAATGCGCCGGGCCTTCAGCAGGCGGTTCACCGCGTCGGAGAAGGTGGCGGGGTTGATTTCCTCCAGGGTCTCACGCAGGTTCTGGATATCGCTCTTCAGCACGGTATCCATGGCCTCGTCCGGGTTGATGTCGCTGCTCATCTCAAAGCGCTGGTTGGCGGTCAGCCGGTGGCTCACCAGCTCCTGCAGCGAACGCTGCAGCTGGGGATAGCCCTCATAGCCCATGGCGGCGGCAAAGCGCACCACGGTGGATTCGCTGACGCCCACGCACTCGCCCAGCTTGCAGGCCGTCATAAACACAGCCTTGTCATAATGCTCCACGATATACTGGGCGATTTTCCTATGGCCCTTGCTGAGCCGCTTGCCGGACTGATTCAGCCGGTCGATCATATCCTGCATATCCTGCATTGTTCCTGTCCTCCCGAAGATTCCCAGGCATTCGCCGGATTTCCATGCAGAATTATACTCTGCTGCAGGAGAAAATGCAAGTAAGTGACAGAGAAAATGCAAAAACGGCCTCCCCCGGCATCAGCCCGGGAGAGGCCCTTTTTCATCCATCTCTCAATAATAGATCAGGAACTCGCATTCCAGCCGCCCGTTGTACAGGCGGCGCTTTTTGTCCGCCCGCTTTCCGTAGGCCCGCTCAAAGGCCGGGTCAGAGGAAATGGCGCACAGGCTCCAGCCGGGATGCCGCTCCTTCAGCAGCCGCAGCTCCCGGTACAGCTTCTCGCAGGACTTTCTGTCCCCCAGCCGCTCGCCGTAGGGCGGATTGCACAGGAACACGCCCCGGTCGCCCTCCGGCAGCTGCAGCTGCTCCAGGGGCTGACAATCCACCGAGATCCTGCCCTCCAGCCCGGCCTGCCGGATGTGCCGGTTGGCCAGCTCCAGGGCCGCCGGATCGATATCCGAGCCGGTGATGTCGTGAATGCGGTCCGGCTCGTTGTCCTGTTCCGCCTGGGTGCGGATGGCCTCGCATGCCTCCTTCGGGAAGAAGGGGAAGTGCTCGCAGGCGAAGTGCCGGGTCAACCCCGGTGCCCGGTGCCCCATGCGGTAGGCTGCCTCAATGATGAGGGTGCCGGTGCCGCAGCAGGGATCGTGCAGCCGCATGCCGGGCCGCCAGGGGGACAGCTCCACCAGGGAGGCGGCCAGGGTCTCCCGCAGGGGCGCCTCGCCGTTCCAGGTGCGGTAGCCCCGGCGGTTCAGGGCCTCTCCGGAGGTGTCCAGGGTGATCCGGGCGATGTCCCCGTGCAGGGTCACGTCAATGGGGAAGGCATCTCCGGTCTCCGGCACGGCGCTGCGTCCGGTCATCCGGCGCAGCCGTTCGATGATGGCCTTCTTGGTGATGGCCTGGCAGTCCCGCACGCTCATCAGGCGGCTGCGGACGCATTTTCCGCTGACGTTGATCTTGCCGTCCCAGGGCAGCAGCTCCTCCCAGGGGATGGAATCCACCAGGCGGAAAAGCTCGTCAAAGGTCTCGGCCCGCTGCTCCGCCAGGAGGATCAGCACCCGGTCGGCGGTGCGCAGCAGCAGGTTGCAGCGGAAGGCGTCCGCGCAGCTTCCGGTGAACCGGGCGCCGCCGGGGCCCGCCTGCACATTCTTCATGCCCAGGCGCTTCAATTCCCCGCCGGCCACACCCTCCAGCCCGAAGGCGGCGGTGGCCAGCAGATTCAGGTTTTCAAAATCCATCATGTCATTCCTTTTATTCTCTCTTCGTCACGCCCACGTAGACCTGGGCCGCCTGGGGCTTGTAGGTGTCCTCATAGAGCAGCTCCCGGCTGACCTCCTGGTCTCCCTGGTAGGTGACCCGGAAGCTGTCCACCACATAGCCCTCCTTGGCCTTGCTGACCTCCTTGGTCTGGTCCGTGTAGGTGACATACTCTGCCTTGGTATCCTTGACGTAGGTAGGCTCCTCCGGAGCTTCCAGCACCTCCACGGTCTCGCTGACCAGCTCGTAGCGGATATCTCCCAGGTCCGCACCGTAAATGGTGACCCTGGCGATGAACCGCTTCCGGTTGCTGGGGTCGCTCTGCACGGCGGCCACAATGTAAATGGGCTGGTCGGTGTTGTTTTTGAACACCAGGTCGATTTTCCGGCTGGTTCCCCAGTACACCGTGGCATCCTCGCCGTAGTTGGCGTAGGAAACCGCCTTGGAGTGAGGAGAACGGTCCGTCACCTGCAGTCCGGCCGTGACCACTGCCTGATACAGGGTGGTGCTGGCCTGGCAGGTGCCGCCGCCGATGCCCATGACCTCCTGGCCGTAGGCGTATTCAATGGCCTCATAGAAGCCGTTTTCCTCCGTGCGCTTACCCACCGTGTCGTTAAAGGAGAATTTTGCTCCGGGCTGCACGATGGATCCGGAGATCAGCTGGAAGCAGCGGCGGATGTTGTTGGTGCGGTTCTCGGAGGACGCGCTGGAGATGGGGGTATACACCGAGGCCCGCATGGACAGGTTCACCTTCAGGTCATCCACCGTAACATCCGGCTGGATCTCGGTGGGGTTCAGCTCCAGATCGCCGCTCTGCATGGTGGAAACCATCTGATACAGGCTTTCCTTCACCGGCTCCGTGTCCAGGGTCCGGCCCACCACCTCATCCTGGAAGATGAAGGGATAGCTGGCCGAGGGGTCAAAGGAGATCAGCGCCGCGTTCTGGGGAGCGACATAGAAGTTGTCCTTCAGCTGCTGCAGCACATTGTCCACAATGGCCGTGTCGCTGCTGGGGGTGGCGGTGTAGCCCTGCCAGGAGGTGACCAGCAGCTGGTCCATGGCAGCCTTCCGCTCCTCGGTGGTGCCGGTGTGGCCCTGGCTCCAGGCCTCGCGCATCACATCCACCACGTCGGTCTTCATGCCCAGCTGGGAGGCGTTCAGGGTAACCACCACCTGGCCCTGGTAGGTCAGGTTCACGTACCAGCTGTTGTCCCGGTTCTGGGCCTGGGTCATCACGGCGTTGTAGCCCTCTTCGGCAGTCATGCCGCCCAGGGAGATGCCGTCCACATACACGCCCTGGCAGAAGGTGCTGTCCGAGGCGGAGACATAGTTCTCGATTTCCTGCTGACGGGCGCTTTCCTGGGCGTTCTTCACGCAGGTGGAGATGATCACCGCCAGGATGGCCACCGCCACCGCCAGGATACCCACCAGCTTCAGCTTGCCCAGCAGGTCGCCGCCGGAGGACTGCCTCGGCCGCTTCTGGCGGGGCGGAGGGGTTTGCTTCTCCGGCTTTTTGACGGGCTGCTTCTTCGGGGCGGGCTTCTTTTCCGGCCGGTAACCGGAGGAAGGTCCCGCCTGGGGCTTCCGGGCCGCCGTGCCGGAATAGGCAGAGGTGGTCCAGGGCTGAGGGCCTGTCTGGGGCGCTGCCTGGGGAGCCGTCTGGGGCTGCACCGCATTGGCCGGGCCGGTCTGATAATAATTCTGCTGGAAGCCCATGGGCTGCAGCCTGCCGTCGGTATAGTTGGACTGGGTCCAGGTGCCGGACTGGGTCTGCTGCACCGGCTTCGGGGTGGGCGCCTGCTGGACCTGCTGGGCCGCCTGCATGATCCGGGCGGCAGCTTCCTGCTGGGCCATCTGCCGGGCGTCGGGCTGGGCCGCCTGCTGCACAGGGGCCGTAGGCGCCGTCCGGGCTGTGGTCTGGTTTTGTACCGGCTGGGTCTGGGCAGGCTGGGTATAGCTCCGCACCGGCTGCCGGGCCGCCTCTTCCCGCTGTTCCTGTCTGATTTGCCGGAAGGATTGAGCGTTCACGGGCTGGCCGGCGCGCTCCCGGTTCATGCGCTGGGCCGCCTGGGTAACCCTTTCCGGTGCCGCGTCCGTATCCTGCCGGGTGCGGCGGCGTCTGGGCTGGGTGTTTTCCTCGGCCATGCTCAACCTCCTTTCTGTTCTTCCGTTTGATGGTTTTGTTGATTCCGGAAATCCCGCTCCGCCCGCTCCATGGCTGAAAGCAGAGCCTGAACATCCTCTTCCCTGCAGGTCCATTCCTCCGGAACCTCCCCCAGGGTGCCGTGTTTATCGTGATCCATGTGGAAATCGCTGCCGCCGGTGACCAGCAGCCCGTTTTCCCGGGCCAGCAGCTCCAGCTGCCGGTAGCCCTTGCTCCGGGCGCTGGGGTGATACACCTCCACGCCCATGAGCCCCTGCTGCTTCCACCCGGGGATCAGCATCGCCAGGGTATGCACGCTCATGCCCATTTCAAAGGGATGGGCCAGCACCGGCACGAAGCCGCTTTCCCTGGCCAGGGGCAAGGCCTCCCGGAGGGTCATGCGCTCGGCGGGCACATAGAAGGGCTTGCCCTCCCCCAGGTACCGCTGGAAGGCCTCCTGCATGTTCTTCACATAGCCGGCGCCGATCATGGCCCGGGCGATATGGGGCCTGCCCAGGGAAACCGAGGGATCCGCGGTCAGCGCCGCCCGATCCAGGGGCATGCCGGCCTTTTCCAGCAGCTCCAGCATCCGGTCAAAGCGCCCCAGCCGCTGCCTGGACAGCTCCCTGACCTTTTCATGAAGGGGTGATTCCTCCGGCAGACCGTAGCACAGCAGGTGCATGCCCTCCCGGTCCGCCATGGACAGCTCCGTGCCCTGCAGCACCGGGATGGGGGTCTCCCCAAGGCTCCGGACGCCGTCAAAGGTATCGTGATCCGTCAGGGCCATCAGGGTGATGCCCGCCTCCGCCGCCCTCCGGCACAGCTCTGCCGGGGAAAGCACGCCGTCGCTGGCCGTGGAATGGGTATGCAGGTCAGGCTTCAAGCTGCTTTTCCTCCGTGGCCTGAGCCTCTTCTGCATTCTCCGGCACCGCCGCTTCGGGCAGAGCCTTGCCCTCCATCAGGGCAACAAATTCGCTGCGATACACGGTTTCGCTGGAGAGCAGCCGCTCCACCAGGGCGTCCATTTCCGCCTGATGCGCCCGCAGCAGCTCCTTGGTGCGCTGGTAGCACTCGTCCAGGAGACGACGCACCTCGCTGTCGATCTCCGCGGCCACTTCCTCGGAGTAGGCCCGCTTCTGGCCGAACTCCATGCCCACGAAGACCTCCTGGTCGCTGTCCAGGTAGATGGTGCCCAGCTTTTCGCTCATGCCGAACTGGGTCACCATGCGGCGGCACAGCTCCGTGGCCCGCTGCAGGTCGGAGGAGGAGCCGGTATACACCTCGTTCAGGAAGACCTCCTCGGCGGCGTGACCGCCCAGGCACATGCAGATCTGGTCCAGCAGCTGGCTGCGGCTGAAGCTGTCGTGCTCCTCCGCGGGCAGGGACAGGGTATGACCCGCTGCCTGGCCCCGGGGCACGATGGTAATCAGGTGCACATCATCGCACTGGGGAAGGAAGTGCCCCACCAGGGCATGGCCGCTTTCGTGGATGGCCACCATGCGCCGGTCCCTGGGGTTCACCTTGTGGCTCTTCTTCTCCGGGCCCATCTGCCCCCGGGAGATGGCCTCGATCAGGGTCTTCTGGTCGATCAGGTTCTTCCGCTGCCGGGCAGCCAGGATGGCGCCCTCGTTCATTACGTTTTCCAGCTCGGCGCCGGTGCCGTAGGGCATGCGCTTGGCGATGTCGCTCAGGTTCACGTCCTCCGCCAGGGGCTTGCCCTTGCTGTGCACCTTCAGGATGGCCACCCGGCCCTCCAGGTCGGGATAGTTCACCGTCACCTGCCGGTCAAAGCGGCCGGGCCGTAGCAGGGCAGGGTCCAGGATATCCCGGCGGTTGGTGGCGGCCATCACGATGACGCCCTCATTCACGGCAAAGCCGTCCATTTCCACCAGCAGCTGGTTCAGGGTCTGCTCCCGCTCATCATGACCGCCGCCCATGCCGGCACCCCGGTGACGGCCCACGGCATCGATCTCATCAATGAACACGATGGCCGGGGCGCTTTTCTTGGCCTGGTCAAACAGGTCCCGCACACGGCTGGCGCCCACGCCCACAAACATCTCCACAAAATCGGAGCCGGAGATGGACAGGAAGGGCACCCCTGCCTCACCGGCCACAGCCTTGGCCAGCAGGGTCTTGCCCGTGCCGGGAGGGCCCACCAGCAGCACGCCCTTGGGAATGCGGGCGCCCACCTCGGTATAGGCCCGGGGATTCCGCAGGAAATCCACCATCTCCTGCAGCTCTTCCTTTTCCTCATCGGCACCGGCCACGTCCGCAAAGGTGATCTTCTTCCCCTTGGGGCTCTGGACCCGGGGGGTTGCCTTGCCGAAATTGGCCATGGCACCGCCGCCATTCTGTCCCCGCATCAGGAACATCCACAGCACCACAAACAGCACCAGGGTGATGATGTAGGGCAGATATTCCTCAAACCAAGAGGTGGTGACGGGGGCCCGGTACTGCACGGTGAAGTCCAGATCCGTTACCGTGAAGGTCTCCGGATCCTTTCCGTCCCGCAGGGCCTCCATGGTGCACACGGTGGTCAGGAAGTCGCTGCCGATGGTGGTCTCGAAGTCATAATTGTCCTCCGGGAAGGAGCTCGCGGGGATCGTGCTGTCCTTCCGCATGCCCACCAGGGAGGAGCTCCGGATGGCCACCCGGCTGACCTCGCCCTTCTGGATCATTTCCAGCAGGGCCGGGTATTCAATGCGCTTGCTGGGGGTGGCATTCATGGTCGAGCTGACCATCGTGGCTACCATCACAAAAACCAGGATGACCAGCAAATAAGCGATGAAGCCTCTTCTTCTCATTTCAGTGATTTCTCCTTGGGCGCTTTTTACGCTTTTTCATAAATGGCGGGAGACAGCACGCCGATATCCGGCAGGTTCCGATACTGCTCGTTCCAGTCCAGACCGTAGCCCACCACAAACTCGTCCGGGATCTCGAAGCAGAAGTAATCCGCCTTCAGGTCCACCCGGCGGCGGGCCGGCTTGTCCAGCAGGGTGGCGATCTTCACGGAGGCAGCGCCCCGGGCCAGCAGCCGCCCCTTCAGGAAGTTCAGGGTCACGCCGCTGTCCACGATGTCCTCGATGATCAGCACGTCCATGCCGCTGATGTCCATGTCCAGGTCCTTCATCACCTTCACCACGCCGCTGGAGTGGGTGGCCGCGCCGTAGCTGGACACGGCCATGAAGTCCGTGCGCAGGGGCAGGTCGATCTCCCGGATCAGGTCGGAATAAAACACGATGGCGCCCTTCAGGATGCCCACGCACAGGGGGGCTTTCCCCTGGTAATCCGCAGTGATCCGCTTGCCCAGCTTGCTCACCGCTTCCTTGATTTCCTCCCGGGTCACCAGCACACGGGTCAGGTCATGGTAGATGTTTGCGCTTGCTTCCATTCCTTATCTCTCCTGTTCCTCCAGCCAGGGCATCTCGCCGCTGAAGCTGATTTCATCGTAATCTTCTCCGGCCCTCCACCGGGGAATGGCTCCCGCCCCGACGCCCGCGGCCAGCAGGATCTCGCTGCCCCGGGCCAGCAGGGGGATCCGCCCCCGGAAGGGCGCGTCAATGCGCCGGTTCACAAAATAATCCTGCAGGGATTGGCTGCCCTCCATGCCGAAAGGCCGGATCCGGTCTCCCGGCTGCCGGGTGCGCCAGCAGCATTCCCGCAAAAGGGCAGCGGGCAGGCTCTGGCTGCGGCGGCCGTCTCCGGGTCCTTTTGCCGGAGAGGAGCGCCGGATGATGACGCCGTTCATTTCCAGCCGCTCCGCCTGGGAGCTTTGGGGCGCAGGCGGTGCTTCTTCCTCCACCAGGTGAAGGAAGCGGTTTCCCCGGAACACCTGCCGACCGTCCGGAAGGGCCAGGGATGTGCCGGTTTTGCTGCCGGGCAGCTCCTCCAGCCTGCGAAGCACCTCGCCGCTCTTCTGTCCCGTCCAGGCGGAAAGGATCCTGCCCGTCAGGGCCGGGTGCAAGGCCTGAAGCGCTTCGAGGGGCAATTGCCTGCCGGGATATTGCCGCAGGAAATCCGCCGCCGTTTCCTCCAGGCAGTCGCTGTCCCGGGAAAGCAGCAGGGCCGTTCGGCCCAGCCGGGCGGCATTGCCGGGATTCAGGCTGTCCATCAGGGGAAGCAGCTCATGGCGGACCCGGTTCCGCAGATATCGGTCAGAGGCATTGGAGCTGTCCTCCCGCCAGGGCTGGTTCTGCTCCTCCAGCTCCCGGCGCAGGGTCTCCCGGGGCGTATCCAGCAATGGGCGCAGGATGCGCATGCCCCGCTGCCGGCTTTCCGGCCGCATGCCTGTGAGGCCGTTCAGACCGCTGCCCCGGAGAAGATGCATCAGCACCGTTTCCGCCTGGTCATCCAGGTGATGAGCCAGCACCAGGGCATCGGCGGGCCAGGCATGATAGACCTCCGAAAAGGCGGCATATCTCGCTTCCCGGGCCCAGTCCTCGGAGGGATGCTCCGGCGGCTGCAGGCGGCGCACCGTCAGGGGGACCCGCTTCTCCAGGCACAGCTGCCGGACGAAGGCCTCGTCCCCGTCGGATTCTTCTCCACGAAGGCCGTGGTTCACGTGGATGGCCCGGAGCTGCGCCCCGTTTCCCAGGGACAAGAGCCGCAGCAGCAGGGCCACGGAATCGCCGCCGCCGCTGAGGCCGATCAGCAGGCGGCCGCTCAGGTCACAAAGCATGTCAGAAGCCCCGCAGCGGCGCGTTGCACACATTGCAGGCATCCAGGCTGGCATAGGGCTCGTCGTTCACCTCCGCGTAGGTGAAGGTGCCCTTCAGGGGCGTGTACTTCTGGCCCACCTTCTTGCAGTTGGGATCCGCGTGATACAGGCTGCCGCCATCCGGGTTGTAATACAGGATGGTGGAAGAGGTCACGATCTGCTCCGGCGTGGGGGTGGGCGTGTCCTCAGGCTCCGGCGTGGGAGTTTCCGACTCCGCCTCGGCGCTGCGCAGGCTCCGGGGATCCACATACCAGGTCTCGTTTTCCTTCAGCATGATAATGGACATGCGGTACTTGCTGGGATCGGTGCCCTTGTTCTTGTCGATGGTGGCGGTCAGGGTCACGGTGCGGTTGATGTCATTGTCCGTGCCGCTGACCTTCTCGATGATCCAGTCTACCGGAGTCCGGTTGGCCAGGATGGAGAACAGCTCCGTGTTGGGCTCGCTGACGCTGCTCTTCCAGGAGGGAGCGCACAGGCCCACCATCTCATCATGCTTGTTCACGGACCAGAAATAGAAGAAGGACTGGAGCTGGGCCACGCACTCGCTGCTCAGGCTGTCGCTGGGCTCCGGAGTGGCGGTGGCGGCAGGCACGGCAGTCATGATCTCCACGCTGCTCTCGCTCTCATCCTCCCCAAAGGGGTTGATCACGGTGGCGGTCACCACGTTGCTCTCGCTGCTGGGCGGCGCCACGCCGTTGCCGTTGTTCACCGTGTCGGTGCTTTCGGCGGTCAGGGCGGAAATGGCCACCACCACGGCGGTCACCAGCAGCACCACAGTCACGGTGAGGCGGGTGTTGCCCTGGCTCAGGAAGGGCTTCACCCACATGAGGGCGCCCATGGCCACAGCGGCCGCCACGAAGATCCACTTCAGCGTCCCGGAGGCGCCGGGAATCAGGCACAGCACCAGCAGGACCGGCAGCACCACGAACAGAACGCCCTTCAGCAGGATGTCCGGGTTAAAGGGCTTCCGGGGCTGCCTGGGCTTTTTCTGCCGCTGGGGCTTCTGAGGCACTTCCTCATCCTGGAAAACCCGCTGGTAGCCCGCCTGGGGCTGCTGAGCCGGATAAGGCTGCTGCTGATACTGCGGCTGCTGATAGCCCGACTGGGGCTGCTGCTGATACTGCGGCTGCTGATAGCCCGACTGGGGCTGCTGCTGGTACAGCGTCTGCTGATACCCCGACTGGGGCTGCTGCTGGTACAGCGGCTGCTGGTAGCCGGACTGGGGCTGCTGGTACAGCGGCTGCTGGTATCCCGACTGAGGCTGCTGCTGGTACAGCGGCTGCTGGTAGCCGGACTGGGGCTGCTGCTGGTACAGCGGCTGCCGGTAGCCGGACTGGGGCTGCTGCTGATACTGCGGCTGCTGGTAGCCGGACTGGGGCTGCTGCTGATACTGCGGCTGCCGGGGCACATAGCCCTGCTGCCCGGGATAAACGGGATTCCCCTGGGGAGCCGTCTGCCGGGCCTGCTGCTGATAGGCCTGCTGCTGGTTGTAGCCCGCCTGAGGGATGGTGGTCTGAGGGGCAGCCTGTCCTCCCTGGGGGGTATACCCGCCCTGCAGATACTGGCTCTGGGCGGCGGCACGCTGCTGCTGCAATTGCTTTCCCTGGGCCGGCGTGTTGATATAGCCGGAACGGTTGTACTCGTTCATTGCTTTCAGCCTTCCTGCTCAAAGGGCAGCTCGATATGGTTGGTTCCCACGTCCCACAGCCGGTCCAGGCTGTAGAAGGCCCGTTCCTCCTGATGGAACAGCTCCACCAGGATCTGGCCGTAGTCCATGATGATCCACCGGCCCTCCCGGACGCCCTCGATCCGCTTCAGCTCCAGGCCCATGGCCACCATTTTTTCGTCGATGTAGTCGGAGAAGGTCTTCACCTGGTTGGCATTGCGGCCGGAGGCGATGATCATGTAGTCGCACACCACAGTCAGCTCCCGCACGTCCAGGCCTACGATGTCCAGGGCCTTGTGATCGTCCAGCACCCGGGCGATCTATTGCGCAAATTGAATCTCCTGCATAATCGATCTCCTTTTTACGGCTTGTTCCGAATGGTCTTCTTCAACCAGTCAATCGTTTTCTGATTCTGGGGATGCAGCGGCGCCGCTCCCTTTTTCACATAATCCCGGGTGCCCTCCAGGCTGCACAGCATGGCCCGCTCCAGGGACAGGCAGGCGGTGATGCGCACCTTGTCCAGGGCCGGATAGGGCTTCCGGGTGGGCTCGATCTTGTCCGCCAGGAACACTACCATGTCCAGGGGCGTCATTTCCTCGCAGCCTGTGGTGTGCACCCGGATGGCCCGGAGCATATCCGGATCTTTCAAGCCGTATTCGTGCTCCGCCAGCCAGGCCCCGGCGATGGAATGCATCAGGGCGCCGCTTTTCAGGATGTCCGGATCCTCCGTCAGATGGTTTTCGGTGCAGATGGCCTGCATTTGCCCCAGCGGCAGGCACTTGGCGCAGTCGTGGAGCAGGGCGGCGGTCTCCGCCTTCCACCGGTCCACGCCGTGGATCTGGGCCAGCCGCCAGGCGGACCAGGCCACCGCCAGGCTGTGGCTGAAGCGCTTCATGCTCAGGGCGTCAAACAGCTTTTCGATCCACATTTTCCCCATGGGCAGCCGCTGCCGCATGCCATACAGGCCGCAAACCCCGGCATATTCCCGTACCGTTTCCGGCAGGAGCGGCGTGGGCGCTCCCCGGCTCAGATCCTGCCGCAGCCGGGTAGAGGAAACATTCACCGGCTCCGCGTCCACCATGACAAATTTCGCGCCCAGGCCCTCCAACCGCTTCTTCTCCTCCAGCAGCTCCCGAGCCTGCGCCGCGCCCTGCCTGGGGCACACGGCAAAGGTGCACAGCTTCATCACCTGCTCCGGCTGCCGCCAGTTCTTCAGCTCCATCAGGGTATCCGTGCCGATGATATAGTAGATTTTGGCGCCCGGATTCTGCTCCTTCATCAGGCGCAGGGTATCCACGGTATAAATGACGCCGTCCCGGTCCAGCTCCGCCCGGCAGGGCTCCAGCCCTTCCTCCGGAGCCACCGCCGTGCAGACCATGCGCCAGCGGTCCTCCGCCGGAGTGATGTCGGTCTTGTGGGGCGGATTGCCGGAGGGCAGGATCAGCACCCGGTCCAGCTTCAAAGCCTTCCGCACGGCCTGGGCCATCCGGATGTGACCCCGGTGAATGGGGTCAAAGGTGCCCCCCAGGATACCGATGGATTCTCCCGCCATGCGTTCATCCTCCTTGTGGACAATACTCCATCTTTCATTATACCGGATTTTCTTCGGATTGAAAAGGGGTGATTTCCGGTTTTTGCCTGGACAGAGACGGCATCCTTACGGTTCTTCTCTTTTCATCTACGCCTTGCAAAACAGCCTCAATCATGGTAGAATAACAATGGGAAAGCGGGTGCCGCCGCCGACCTGAATATTTTGTAAGGACTTTTCGTATGAATTTTTTCCTGCTGATCCTGATCCTGCTGATGTTCCACGGGGCCAAATTCGCTCCCGCGGGCATTCATGAGGATTACCTGTCCCGGGAGCATGCCCTGAACCTCCGGGGCGTATTCACCATCATCATCGTGATGACCCATTACATGCTGTATTTCCCCTATACCAACCCGGGAAATGAGCAGTTCACCTATGTGTGGACCTTCCTGGACCAGCTGGTGGTGGTGGTGTACCTGTTCTTCAATGGCTACGGCACGGTGCTGTCCGTGGAGAAGAAGGGCTGGCCCTATGCCCGGAACCTGCTGATCCACAAGCTGCCGGATACCTGGCTGAAGTACGCCCTGGTCACCTGCCTGGTGCTGGCGGTGCACAGCTTCATGCAGCTGAAATACACCCTGGGCTCCGTGCTCATGGCCTTCACCGGCTGGCATCACTTTTATCACGATGACCAGTGGTACGTGGTGATGATCCTGTTCATGTACGCCCTGTTCTTCCTGGCCTACCTGCCCCTGCGCCGCCACAGCGGGGAAAAGGCCCTGAAGATCTGCACCGGCGTGGCCGCCGTGCTGTGCTGCGGACTGATCTTCGTCATTTCCCGGAAAAAGGATTACTACTGGTACAACACCATGCCCGCCATGCTGCTGGGCATGGGCTGGGCCCTGTATCACAGGCCGGTGGAGAAGCTCCTCGAGCGCAGCGGCGCCCTGTATGCCGCCTGCCTGATGATGTGCGCCCTGGGGCTGTATGTTTTCCGCATCCACCAGGATGAATCCCTGTTGAACATGTTCATGCTGGTGATCCTGTTCATGGTCACCATCCTGCTGTGCTCCATGAAGGTGAGCCTGAACAACCCGCTTCTGGCCTTCTTCGGCAGCCATTCCTTCACCATTTACCTGACCATGCGGATTCCCATGCTGGTGCTGCAGCGGTATGAGCTGGTGTACAGCCAGCCCGCCATCTGCCTGCTGCTGATCCTGCTGTGCTCCGCCGGGCTGGGCATGGCGGTGGACCGGGCCGGGGACGCCCTGTCCCAGCGGCTGCACCCGGTGATCGACCGCCTGGCGGACCGGGTGGAAGGGAGGCTGTCCAAGTGAAAAAACTGATCGCTTCCCTGAAAACGGATGAGCGCCGGCGCATGGACCTGATCTTCCTGTGCGGCTTTGCGGTGATCCTGGCCCTGCTGATCTGGAAGGCGCCCTACGGCTACGGCGTCACGGCGGACGAATCCTTCTATCTGTCCATCCCCAACCGCATCCTCCAGGGAGACAGCTTCATCTCCGATGAATGGAACCTGAGCCAGACCTCTTCCTTCCTGCTGCTGCCCCTGGTGTGGCTGTACAAGACCCTGTTCCACTCCCTGGACGGCATCCAGCTGTTCTGCCGGTATGTGTATATCTTCGGCCATGCCCTGTCCGCTCTGTTCATCTACTGGCGGCTGCGGCGCTTCGGCTGGGGCGGAATGGCCGCGGCCCTGCTGCACTTTGCCTTCGTGCCCTATGGCATAGACGCCTACAGCTACAACACCATGGCGGTGGATTCCCTGGCCGCCGGCGGTGCCCTGTGTGCCACCCTGGACGGGAAAAAGCCCCTGCGCTTCCTGTGGGCAGGTCTGCTGTTCGCCATTGCGGTGCTGAGCTGTCCCTTCCTGGTGGCGGTGTATCCGGTGTACGCCCTGCTGGCCCTGCTGGGCAGGCTGCCGAAAAAGAAGCCCCGGCTGCTGCAGGAGCCCCTGTTCTCCGGGAAGTGCTTCTGGAGCTTCACCCTGGGCTGCGGCATTCTGGCGGCGGTTTACGTGGGCTTCCTGGCCCTGACGGTGGACATCCCCCTGGCCCTGAAGAGCCTGCCGGCCATGACGCAGGTGGCGGATCACGACAGCTACACGGTGCTTGACGCCATCTTCACCTACATCATCACTCTGGGCACCTCCAAGCCCCACATGAATTACCTGTACACCTTCTCCTGCATTGCCTTCCTGGGGGAAATGCTGATGCTGCTCTTCGACAAGAACCGGAGGAAGCGGCGGGCGGTGTACCTGGCAGGCGGCTGTGTGTGCGCCCTGATGGCCCTGCTGGTTTACGGCAGCCAGCCGGAGCTGTATTATCAGGCAGTGATGCTGCCCCTGGCCTTTGCCGGGCTTCCTGCCTATGTGCTGCTGAAGGACAAGCCCCGCACCCTGTTTGTCAGCCTGTTCCTGATGGGCGTTTTCTACAGCTTTGCGGACTTCCTTTCTTCCAATAATTATTATTTCGTGGTGGCCATGGGCTTCTCCGTGTCCAACCTGGCTTCCGTCCTGTTCATCTCCCTGCTCCTGAAGGAAATGAAGGAGGAGCCGGATGAGGAGGATCAGGACGCCGACCTGCTCCGCCGGGGCGCCGGGGTGCTGGCCGCGGTCACCATCGGCCTGCTGGGGCTGCTCCGGGTGCAGATCATCCGCAGCGTCTGCTTCCACGATGTGATGCCCTCCGCCTGTACGGAGACCCTTTCCGTGGGGCCTGCCAAGGGCATCCGGACCCAGGCGGACTATGCGGAATTCTATCAGGCAAAGTATGATGAGCTGATGTATCTCCGGGAGAATTATCCCGCCGGTGTGCTGTGTGACCTGTCCGACGACAGCTGGCCCTACATGGTGCTGGATGAATTCACCTGCGGCAGCTACTCTCCCTGGTTCCCGGATGACGACCTGGGCAAGCTGAACGAATGGTGGCAGCTGCACCCCGACAGGATCCCCGATTACATCCTGGTGCCGGTCTGGGAGGGCACCCTGAACGAGAGCCTGGGCATGTGCTCCGCCTCCATCGCCTCCCAGGACACGGTGGACGCCCTGATTGCCGCCGGCTACAGGGAAGAATACACCGGAAAGGCCTACCGCATCCTGGTGCGGCAGAAGGCGGAAACGACCGAAAGCACGGAAAAGGAGGAAAGCAAATGATTCCTTTTAATGTACCGCCCATGGTGGGCACCGAAATGGAATATATGAAGCAGGCCATCGAGGCCCGGAAGATCTGCGGCGACGGCCGGTTCACCAAGCAGTGCAACGCCTGGCTGGAGCAGCGCTTCGGGGCGAAGAAGGCCCTGCTGACCACCTCCGGCTCCACCGCCCTGGACATGGCAGCCCTGCTGTGCGGCCTGCAGCCCGGGGATGAGGTGATCCTGCCCTCCTTCACCTTCTCCTCCACCGCCAATTCCTTTGTGCTGGCAGGGGCGAAGCTGGTGTTTGTGGATATCCGGCCGGACACCATGAACATCGACGAGACGAAGATCGAAGCCGCCATCACGGACAGGACCCGGGTCATCGTACCGGTGCATTATGCCGGCGTGGCCTGCGAAATGGACACCATCATGGATATCGCCCGGCAGCATCACCTGCTGGTGGTGGAGGACGCGGCGCAGGGCGTCATGAGCACCTACAAGGGCCGGGCCCTGGGCACCATCGGCGACATCGGCTGCTATTCCTTTCATGAGACCAAGAATTACTCCATGGGAGAGGGCGGCGCTCTGATCCTGAACCGGGAGGAAGACATCGAAAAGGCAGAGATCCTTCGGGAAAAGGGCACCAACCGCTCCAAGTTCTTCCGGGGCCAGGTGGACAAATACACCTGGGTGGATTTCGGCGACAGCTACCTGCCCAGTGAGCTGAACGCGGCCTACCTGTGGGCCCAGCTGCAGCAGGCGGACGAGATCAACAGCGACCGGCTGGCCTCCTGGAGGGCCTATGACAAGGCCTTCCGCTGCCTGCAGGAGAAGGGAAAGGCGCAGCTGCCGGTGATCCCCGAGGGCTGCGTCCACAACGCCCACATGTACTACCTGAAGTGCGCCTCCCTGGCGGAGCGCACCGCTCTGATCCGCTATCTGAAGGAGCGGGACATCCTGGCGGTGTTCCACTATGTGCCCCTGCACTCCGCTCCCGCCGGACAGAAGTTCGGTCGGTTCAACGGTGAGGACGTGCACACCACCGCGGACAGCGACCGCCTGGTGCGCCTGCCCATGTATTACCACCTGACCGAGGAGGACCGGAACCGGGTCATCGACGCGGTGCTGTCCTTCTACAAGGAGGCCTGAGCATGCCCTTTGTTGCCTATCGGGATGACAATGTGACCCTGGGCCGTTGCTTCACGACCCGGGACTATTCCGCCCTGGAAAAGGAGATCCTGGCGGAAAAGGACCGCATGACCCGGTACGAGGAGCTGGACGGCCAGGTCTTCGGCTACCAGATCGCCCGGAACAACCCCGTCTCCAGGGTGTATGACATGGAGGTGCGGGTGGTGCGCTTCCTGTTCAGCCGGGCGGATACCCTGCACCGGGAGGAGCAGGAGGAGGTCATGGCCAGGCTGCTTCATCACCTGAAGGAGCAGATGGAGGCGGAGCCCGCCTACTACAACCTGCGCCTGCCCTGCCACTTCACCGACCTGACCCGGGCCTTCAACCGGGAGCTGCGTTCCTGCCCCGGCATGTACTTCTGCGGCGGCACCACGGAGCAGATCCACGTGGGGGACATCGTGCCCATCCGCATGGATCCGGCGGTGCGCCTGTTCTGGGCATCCCCGGAATACATCGCCGCCAACCGGGAGCCCATGCTGCAGATCATGTATGATTCCTTTGAGCTGTACCAGGGCCAGTATCACATTTCCCCCGTGACCGCCCCCAGGGCCGGCGAGATCTACCGGAACTGGGTATACGGCGCCTTCACCGACTACGAGCCGGAAACGGTGATCGCCGCGGAGTATGAAGGCCGCCCGGTGGGCGAATGCCTGCTGCGGAAAACGGAGCAGGGAGTGGACGGCCTGCTGTGCTCCATCGATCCGGCGGTGCGCCGCCTGGGCATTTACCGGGGCATCCTGGACTACATGATCCGCTTTGCCCACGACACGGGCCGGATCTTCGTGGCCAGCACCCAGATGGACAACTTCATCAGCTGCGGCACCATGAACTCCCTGAATATGCGGCCCCTGTACGGCATTTACAATTTCCACAATGATACCCGGAGGCGGTAAAGGTCCATGTCCATGCTTTCTTACGTGATCCCCTGCTATCGCAGCGAAAAAACCATCCGCGGCGTGGTGGCGGAGATCGATGACACCCTGGCAAAGCGGCCGGGGGATGACTACGAAATCATCCTGGTGAACGACTGCTCCCCGGACGGCACCTGGCAGGTGCTCCACGCCCTGTCGGAAGAAAACAGCCGGGTCATCGCCATCAACCTGGCCAGGAACTTCGGCCAGCATGCCGCCCTGATGGCAGGCCTGCGCCAGAGCCGGGGCGACATCGTCATCTGCCTGGATGACGACGGCCAGACCCCCGCCGACGAATCCCCCAAGCTGATCGAAAAGATTGCAGAGGGCTACGACCTGGTATACGCCGCCTACGACAGCAAGAAGCAGTCCGGCTTCCGGAACTTCGGCAGCGCGGTAAACAGCCGCATGACCGAGCAGATGCTGGGCAAGCCCAAGGATCTGGTGGTGAACAGCTACTTTGCCGCCCGGCGCTTCATTGTGGAAGAAATGGTGCGGTACCAGAACTGCTATCCCTATGTGCTGGGGCTGGCGCTGCGCTCCACCCGGAACATCTGCAATGTGCCGGTGCATCACCGGGCCAGGGTCGAGGGCAAGAGCGGCTACACCCTGGGCAAGCTGATCTCCCTGTGGCTGAACGGCTTCACCTCCTTCTCCATCAAGCCCCTGCGCTTCGCCGCCTACGCGGGCTTCGCCTCCTCGGTGATCGGCCTGATCTACGGCATTTATGTGCTGATCCACCGGCTGCTGGTGCCTGAGGTACCCTCCGGCTGGAGCAGCACCATGATCATCATCCTGCTGCTGGGCGGGCTGATCCTGGTGGTCCTGGGGCTGATCGGGGAATATCTGGGCCGCATCTACATGTGCCTGAATGCCCAGCCCCAATACATCATCCGGGATGTGGAGAAAGAAGGCAAGCCGTGGAAAGACCGGGAATAAAGGATTACCTGCTGCTGCACGGGGTGCTTCTGCTGTTTTCCCTGGCCTCCGTGTGCTCCAAGCTGGCGGGGCAGCAGGAATTCATGAGCCTGCCCTTCATTCTGTATTACGGCGGACTGATCCTGCTGCTGGGCATCTATGCCATCGCCTGGCAGCAGGTGATCAAGCGGATGCCCCTGAGCACCGCCTTCGCCAACAAGGCCGTCACCGTGGTGTGGGGCCTGGTGTGGGGCATGCTGCTCTTCGGGGAGAGGCTGACCTGGGGCAAAGCCGCCGGCTGCCTGGTGATCATGGCCGGCATCTGGCTGTATGCCACGGCAGACAAGGAGGATGCCCATGCGTGAGCAGCTTCCCTACATCCTGCTGTTTCTGTTCAATGTGTTCCTGTCCGCCTGCAGCCAGGTGCTGCTGAAAAAGGCGGCCATGAAGCAGCACGGCAGCCTGGTGAAGGAATACCTGAATCCCACGGTGATCATCGCCTACGGGATCTACTTTGCCACCACCGTCATCGGCATCCTGGCCTACCGGGGCATCCCCGTCAGTCTGGGGCCGGTACTGGAGGCCACGGGCTATGTTTATGTCACCGTGTTCGGCGTCACCATTTTCAAGGAAAAGCTGAACCGCCGGAAGCTGCTGGCTCTGGGGCTGATCATCGGCGGAATCCTCATTTATACACTGCTGGGGTAACGATCATGCGGAAAATTGTTTTGATCACCGGCGGAAGCCGGGGAATCGGAGCTGCCTGCGTTCGCCGCTTTGCCCGGGATGGGGCGGCGGTGATTTTTCTGTACCGGGAAAATGAAGCGGCAGCGGCGGCGCTGGAAAAGGACTGCCGGGAGCAGGGGCTGGATGCGCGCGGCATCCGCTGCGATGTGGCGGACGGCGCCCAGGTGCGTCAGGCGGTGGAAAGCGTTCTGCGGCTGTACCACCGCGTCGATGTGCTGGTGAACAATGCCGGCGTGGCCTGCATCAGCCTGCTGACCGACATGGCGGAGGAGGACATCGGCCGGCTGCTGGATGTGGACCTGAAGGGTACCATCCTGATGAGCCGGGCGGTGCTGCCGGGGATGATCTCCCGGGGCAGCGGCTGCATCCTGAACGTCGCCTCCATGTGGGGCGAGGTGGGCGCCAGCTGCGAGGCGGTGTATTCCGCCGCCAAGGCAGGGGTCATCGGCTTCACCAAGGCCCTGGCCAAGGAGGTGGGGCCCTCCGGCATCCGGGTGAACTGCCTGTCTCCCGGGGTGATCGACACAGACATGAACCGGGGGCTGACCGACGAAACCCGGGAAGAATTAAAGGAAGAAACGCCCCTGGGCCGTCTGGGCACGCCGGAAGAAGCGGCGGAAGCGGCCGTCTTCCTGTGCGGCGAGGGTGCCTCCTTCATCACCGGCCAGGTGCTGGGGGTCAGCGGAGGGATGGTGGTCTGAGCACCCGGCATCCCCAAAAAACTGCAAAAAGACAATCCTATGGTTGCAAAAATGCATGTTTGCTGATAGAATTATGCAGCCTTGCCATTTTGCGGGGCGATCGAAAAGGAAATGAGGGATAATTTTTGAGTCAAACATGCATTATTCTGGTCATGGCAGCTTATCTGCTGCTGATGCTGTATATCGGCATCCTGGCCAATAAACGGGGCAGCAGCAGCTCCCAGGATGAATTCTATCTGGGCAACCGGAAGATCGGCCCGCTGGTCACCGCCATGAGCGCCGAGGCCTCCGACATGAGCAGCTACCTGCTGATGGGTCTGCCCGGGCTGGCCTACCTGACCGGCATCTGCGACGTGGGCTGGACGGTCATCGGCCTGGCCGTGGGCACCTACCTGAACTGGCTCCTGGTCTCCCGCCGCCTGCGCCGTTACTCCGAAAAGCTGGGTGCCATCACCATTCCGGACTTCTTCTCCAAGCGGTATCATGATGAGCGGAATGTGCTGAGCATGATCTCCGCCGTGTGGATCCTGGTGTTCTTCGTGCCCTACACCGCCTCCGGCTTCAAGGCCATCGGCACCCTGTTCCAGACCCTGTTCGGCTTTGATTATCATGTGTCCATGCTGGTGGGCGCCCTGGTGGTGGTGCTGTATACCGTCATCGGCGGCTTTGTGGCCGTGTCCACCACCGACCTGATCCAGAGCATCGTGATGACCTTCTCCCTGCTGGCCATCGTCATCTTCGGCATCTACAGCGCCGGCGGCATGGGCAATGTCATCGAAAACGCCAAGGGCCTGTCCGGCTTCCTGACCATGAACGCCACCTACGATGCCGCCTCCGGCACCGCCTCTCCCTATGGCTTCCTGACCATCATCTCCACCCTGGCCTGGGGCCTGGGCTACTTCGGCATGCCCCACATCCTGCTGCGCTTCATGGCCATCCGGAATGAGAAGGAGCTGAAGCTGTCCCGGCGCATCGCCAGCATCTGGGTGGTCATCTCTATGGCGGTGGCCATCCTCATCGGTGTCATCGGCAACGCCGTGTCCGCCTCCGGGCTGATTCCCGCCCTGACCACCTCCTCCGAGAGCGAAACCGTCATCATCTGCCTGGCCAACCTGCTCAGCAAGAACGGCGTGATCTTCGCCCTGATCGCCGGTGTGGCCATGTCCGGCATCCTGGCCTGCACCATGTCCACGGCGGATTCCCAGCTGCTGCAGGCCTCCTCCAGCTTCTCCAAGAACATCCTGCAGGATTTCTTCGGTATGAAGATGGATGACAAAAAGGCCATGGTGTATGCCCGGGCCACCGTGGTGATCATCGCCGTCATCGGCGTGCTTCTGGCCTGGGATCCCAACAGCTCCGTGTTCACCATCGTGTCCTTCGCCTGGGCCGGCTTCGGTGCCGCCTTCGGCGCCCTGATGCTGCTGTCCCTGTTCTGGAAGCGCACCAACAAGGCCGGTGCCCTGGCGGGTATGCTGTCCGGCGGCATCTGCGTGTTCGTGTGGAAGTTCCTGGTGCGGCCTCTGGGCGGCGCCTGGAATATCTACGAGCTGCTGCCCGCCTTCGTTGTGTCCGCCGTCTTCACCGTGGTGGTGTCTCTGCTGACCAAAGCCCCGGATGAGAGCATCGTGAAGGAATTCGAGGAAAGCAAATAAACAGCACGCTAAAAAAATCGTCCATCCTCCTTCGAGGGTGGGCGATTTTCATTTGCTCGAAATTATACCCGGACCTTCACCACGATCTTGTAGTTGTGGGTGGATTCCTTTGCCGAGCAGCAGGGCTGGTGGGCGTCCTGCGGGAAGAAGATGCCGAAGCTGCCGGGGGTAATGTCGCATTCGCCGCGGTGCGCGGCCCGGTCCGCCAGGAGCACGTCCCGGTCGGGGTCATAATCCGTGGGTGCTTCCAGGTTGGCGATATCGGTATAGCCGATGACCTCCTCGCCCCGGGCGATGTACTGGATGTCGATGTATTTCCGGTGGGCCTCCCAGCCCCGGGTCTCCGCGGGAGCGGTGTCGCACTCCATCACGTTGGCGAAAACATCGCTGCCGTTGATTTCGTGGCGGCCCACAGCGGGCAGCTCCTTCACCGCCTGACGCAGGAAGGCAAAGGCGGCAGGGAAGCCGGGGTTGACGCCCTCATACAGGGCGGCGTTCTCCAGGGAATCAAAGATCATGGGAATCACGCTCCTTTTTTATCATCGTTTTATTCAGCCAGGCGATAAGACCTCATCCACCGCAGGCGGTCCCCCCTGCGGGAAAAGTCAGTATTCCTCATAGTTCTGCCCGCCGGCGGTGTATTTTCCCGAGGAGAAATGGGCATGCATGGCAGTGACGAAGGCGTCGTAGTCCCGCTTCTCCAGGGCGTCCACAATGGCAGCATGCTTGGCCACCGTGCCGGCCAGGTGGGGCGTCTTTTTTTCCAGATCAAAGCCCCGGTCCACCGCCCAGATGGTCTCCAGCAGGGAGTTCAGCACGGAATTCTGCAGCGGCCGGAACAGGGTCATGTGGAAATCCCGGTCGATATCGCTGAAGGTGCCGATGTCCGTCAGCCGCTCACGGATCTGCTTCACGCACTCCCGCAGATGGGCGATGTCCTCGTCCGTCAGCAGGTAAAAGGCCTGCCGCATATACTCCAGCTCCAGGTTCCGCCGCAAGCCGAACAGCTCCCGGATGGTCTTTTCCTCATGCTCGCCCACGGCAAAGAACAGCACATTCTGGAAAATGAAGTCCAGGGAAAATTCCTGCACAGCGGTGCCGCGCCCCGGGCAGGCCTTCACCATGCCCATCAGCTCCATGCTCTTGATGGCCTAACGCAGCACGTTCCGGGAAACCCCCAGGGTCTCGCACAGCTTCTGCTCCGTGGGCAGCAGATCCCCGCTTTTCAGGTTGTTTTCCACAATATACCGGCGAATCTCCCGATAGGCCCGGATGTACAGCTTGTCCTCCTTGCGGATCGGTTCCATCTTGCTCTCACACCCCATTGTGTTTTGCAGGCACGCCTTTGTGCCATTTGTCCTACAAATGAACAAGTTCATTGTAGCACATTTTCCGGTTCTGTCAAGAATAAATGGAAATTTCGGTGCAATTATTTTGATTTTTTTCAATTTTTCTTGATTTCCCTGTTGACATTCATGCAAAATTGTAGTACATTCATATCACCGACCGGGTCAAAGAACAGAAAGGCCCGGATTACGACAAGGAGGAACCCTCTATGAAGAAGCTGGTTGCGCTGCTCCTTTGCCTGGTGATGATCGTCCCCACGACCCTCGCCCTGGCAGACGACAATGTCACCATCACCCTGTGGACCTATCCCATCGGCAGCTGGGGAAACGATGAGACCGTTCAGGACATCATCGCCGACTTCAACGCCCAGTATCCCAACATCACCGTGAAGGTGGAGTATCTGGACTACACCTCCGGTGACGACACCGTGACCGCCGCCATTGAGGCCGGCACCACCCCCGACATCATCATGGAAGGCCCGGAGCGCCTGGTGACCAACTGGGGCGCCGCCGGCAAGATGCTGGACCTGTCCGACCTGTGGACCGACGAAGCCCTGGCTGACATCGCCGCCACCAGCGAGGCTGTTGTGGCTGCCTGCAAGAGCAACGACGGCACCTATTATGAATATCCTCTGTGCATGACCACCCACTGCATGACCATCAACCTGCAGTACTTCGAGGCTGCTGACGCTCTGCAGTACATCGATCAGGAGAACCACACCTGGACCACCGAGAACTTCGTGAATGCCTGCCGTGCCCTCACCAATGCCGGCTACATCTCCGGCGTCGTGTACTGCGGCGGCCAGGGCGGCGACCAGGGCACCCGTGCTCTCGCCATGAACCTGTATTCCGCTTCCTTCACCAATGCCGATCACACTGCCTACACCATGGACAGCGAAGCCGGCATCAAGGGCATCACCCTGCTGCAGGATATGGTCAACGAAGGCATCCTGACCGCCGACCCCGCCATCGTTGCCTCCGATGAAATCGCCCTGTTCTGCAATGGCACCACCTCCATGAGCTTCTGCTGGAACGCCTCCGCTGCCGTTTCCAACAAGGCCTCCATGGCTGAGAACGTGACCTCGTTCCCCATGGCCTTCCCCACCGACGAGGGCAACCCCGCTCTGTGCGGCGGCATCTGGGGCTTCGGCTGCTTCAACAACGGCGATGACGCCCGCGCCGAGGCTGCCAAGACCTTCATCAAGTTCGTTTGCGACGACGCCACCGAAGGCCCCAAGAGCGTTTACGCCACCGGCTTCTTCCCCGTGCGCGCCTCCTTCGGCGATGTGTATGCCGGCACCGAAAAGGCCAGCAACGCTGACTTCGCCATCTTCATGCCTTACCTGGGCGACTACTACAACGTGACCGCCGGTTGGGCCACCCAGCGCACCGAGTGGTGGAACATGCTGCAGCGCGTCTTCGCGGGCGGCGACGTGGCAACCGAGGTCGGCACCTATGTGACCAACTCCAACGCCAGCATCACCAAGTAAACCTTTCCCTCTTCGAGGCCGAAGGTTAAAAGATCGGTGAAATCAATTGAATCCGGGACGCTCCCTTTCTTCCCCTGAGGAAGGGGAGCGTCCTTTCTGCACCCTTTTCACTGTCGGAGGGCAATCGTATGCAACACACCGCTCAACTGTCACGGGCCGCGAAGGCAAACCGGCGGAGGGAGAATATCGCCGGCTACCTGTTCATGGCGCCGTGCCTGGTCCTGTTCCTGGGCTTTGTCATTTTCCCCATGGGCATGTGCCTGGTCACCAGCTTCTTCAACTACACCATGACCGACTTCACCTTCACCGGTCTGGCCAACTACACCCGCATGTTTGCGGATGTCACCTTCACCAAGTCCATGGTGAACACGCTGATCATCGTGCTGGTGAGCGTGCCCGTCACCTGCGTGTTCTCCCTGTGGGTGGCTTCCCTGCTGAACCGGATGAGCGAGCTGTCCACCTCCTTCTTCCGGTGCGTATTCTATCTGCCCGTGGTCACCGGCTCCGTGGCCGTGACCGTGGTGTGGAAGTGGATCTTCAATAACTATTACGGCCTGCTGAACTATGTGTGCAAGGCCCTGGGGCTGATCAGCAACAACATCAACTGGCTGGGCAGCGCTCAGTACGCCCTGACCTGCATCATCGTCATCCTGCTCACCACCTCCGTGGGCCAGCCCATCGTGCTGTATGTCAGCGCCCTGGGCAATGTGGACCACAGCATCATCGAGGCGGCCCAGGTGGACGGCGCCACCAACTTCCAGACCTTCTGGCAGATCAAGTGGCCGCAGATCATGCCCACCACCCTGTACATCCTGGTGATCACCACCATCAACTCCTTCCAGTGCTTCGCCCTGATCCAGCTGTTGACCAGCGGCGGACCCAACTACTCCACCAGCACCGTGATGTACTACATTTACTACGAGGCCTTTAAGCTGAATGACTACGGCTATGGTAGCGCCATGGGTGTGATCCTGGCCATCATCATCGCCATCTTCTCCGCCATTCAGTTCAAATTCGCCAGAACGGACAACGGCTGAGAAAGGAGGCGGCAAGAATGCAAGACGAAACCCGTGTGATCTCCGCAAAGGCCCAGAAGGCCATGGAAAGCGGCAACCAGGACCACAGCGTGCAGAAGGTGACCGTGTACAAGGTCGTCAGCGTCATTATCCTGGTCCTGCTGGCCCTGTTCTTTATCTTCCCGCTGTACTGGATCATTACCGGCTCCTTCAAGACCCAGGCTGAGACCATCGCCCGGGTGCCCCAGTGGTTCCCCTTGAACCCGGTGACCGATAACTACGTCCGCCTGTTCGAGAAGCCTGCCTTCCGCTGGCTGCTGAACACCGTGATCATCTGCGGCGCTTCCATGCTGCTGACCTGTGTGGCGGCCTCCATGGGCGGCTATGCCCTGGCCAAGAAGAAGTTTACCGGCCGGAAGATCATCTTCTCCATCTTTGTGTGCGCCATGGCCCTGCCCAAGCAGGTCATCCTGATCCCCCTGCTGAAGGAAATGGCCTACCTGAACCTGCACAACACCCTGCTGGCCGTCATCCTGCCCACCGCAGCCTGGCCCTTCGGCGTGTTCCTGATGAAGCAGTTCAGCGAATCCATCCCCAACGAGATGATCGAGGCGGCCCGCATCGACGGCGCCGGCGAGGTGCGTACCTTCATCGAAATCATCATTCCCATGATCAAGCCCGGCATCGGCGCCCTGGCCATCTTCACCTTCATCAGCGCGTGGAATGACTACTTCATGCAGCTGATCATGCTGAACACCACCGAGTCCCTGACTATCAGCCTGGGCATCGCCAAGATGCAGAGCGAGCTGAGCACCGACTTCGGCCTGATCATGGCCGGCGCCGCCCTGGCCAGCGTGCCCATCATCATCGTGTTCATCATCTTCCAGAAGTACTTCACCCGAGGCATCACCATGGGTGCTGTCAAGGGCTGATCGATTTGAAAAGAGGCAATTGACCTATGAAAGAATCCCTGAAGAAATACTGCGGCGTGATTCCCGCCTTCTATGCCTGCTATGACGAGAAGGGCGAGGTGGACGTGGCTGCCACCAAAAAACTGGCCCGGATGCTGGTGAACAAGGGCGTCAAGGGCCTGTATGTGGGCGGCTCCTCCGGCGAGTGCATCTACCTGGAGAAGGAAGAGCGCATGAAGATCCTGGAGGCCGTGATGGAAGAGGTCAAGGGCGAATGCACCATCATCGCCCACGTGGCCTGCAACAACACCAACGAGAGCTGCCAGCTGGCGGCCCACGCGGAGAGCCTGGGGGTGGACGCCATCGCCTCCATTCCCCCCATCTACTTCCATCTGCCGGAATACGCCATCGCCAAGTACTGGAATGACATGAGCGCGGCCGCCCCGAACACCGACTTCATCATCTACAACATTCCCCAGCTGGCCGGCGTGGCCCTGACCATGAACCTGTTCAAGGAAATGCGGAAGAACCCCCGGGTCATCGGCGTGAAGAACTCCTCCATGCCCACCCAGGACATCCAGATGTTCAAGGCAGAGGGCGGCGAGGACTGCGTGGTCTTCAACGGCCCGGATGAGCAGTTCGTCTCCGGCCTGGCCATCGGCGCCACCGGCGGCATCGGCGGAACCTACGCCGTGATGCCGGAGCTGTTCCTGAAGATGTACACCCTGATGCAAGAGGGCAAGGTGAAGGAAGCCCAGCAGATCCAGTACGCGGCGGATGAGATCATTTACGCCATGTGCGCCTGCCGGGGCAACCTGTACGCCGTGATGAAGAAGATCCTGAACATCAACGAGGGCCTGGAGCTGGGCAGCGTCCGCGCTCCCATGCCGGAGCTGGTGGAAAGCGACCTGCCCCAGGTGGAAAAGTGCGCGAAGATGATCCGGGACGCGGTGGCCAAATACTGCTGAAAAAGGTCGTAAGCGGAAATGAAGCTGGAAGGCTCTGTCATCAATTTTCTGGGAGACAGCATCACAGAGGGCATCGGAGCCTCCTGTGAGGAGACCTGCTTTGTCCGGGTGCTGGAAAGGGAGTACGGGCTGAAGAAGGCCAACAATTACGGCATCGGCGGCTCCCGCATCGCCCGGCAGGTGGTCATCACGGACGCGCCCTACGACCGGGACTTCTGCATGCGCTGCACGGAGATGGACCCGAGTGCGGACGCGGTGGTGGTTTTCGGCGGCACCAATGATTTCGGTCACGGGGAAGCCCCCATGGGCAACCCCGGGGACCGGGATCCCTCCACCTTCTGGGGAGCCTGCCACTACCTGATGAGCAGCCTGCTGGACCAGTTCAGCGGCAAGCCTATCCTCATCGTGACGCCTCTGCACCGTGCCGCAGAGAACAATCCCGGCGGCGACGGAACCGGCAGGAAGCTGAACTGTCACGCCCTGCTGCGGGAATACCGGGAGGTGCTCATGGAGGTGGCCGGGCAGTACGGCCTGCCGGTGCTGGACCTTTTCACCACCAGCGGCATCCAGCCCCTGCATGAGAAAAACCGGGCGCTTCTGGCGCCGGACGGGCTGCATCCCAGCGATCTGGGCCACGCCATCATCGCCAGAAGGATCGGCGAATACCTGAAGCTGCTGTGATTTTTTCCAATTTGCATTGCGAAAGAAGGGATCCTCTGTGACCAAGGAGGAACTGTTTGACCTGATGAAGGGAACCATCGTGGTTTCCTGCCAGGCCACCCCCGGTGAGCCTCTTTACCGGGGAGATGATTCCATCATGTACCTGATGGCCCGGGCCGCCAAGCTGGCCGGTGCCAAAATGATCCGCACCAGCTCCGTGCGGGATATCATCGCCATCAAGGAAGAGACCGGCCTGCCCGTCATCGGCCTGATCAAGCGGGAATATCCCGGCTACACCGGCCGCATCACCATGACCATGAAGGAAGTGGATGAGTGCGTGGAGGCCATGGCGGACATCATCTCCATCGACTGCACGGACTGCACCCGGGGCGACGGACTGACCCCCGGCGAATTCCTGAAGCAGGTGAAGGAAAAGTATCCCAACATCATCATTATGGCGGACTGTGCCACCTACGACGAAGCCGTGAAGGCCTACGAGGCCGGAGCGGACCTGGTGGGCACCACCATGCATGGCTATACCCCCCAGACCAAGGCGGAGGCTGCCGACGGCAAGCCCAATGTGGAGCTGGTGAAGCGCCTGAGCAAGGCCCTGCCCTGCCCGGTCATCGCCGAGGGCCGTGTGCACACCCCCGAGCAGGCGAAGGAAATGCTGGAGGCCGGTGCGTGGGCCGTGGTGGTGGGCGGCGCCATCACCCGTCCCTACGAAATCGCCTGCCGCTTCATGAAGGCCATCCAGTAAGGGGAGAAGCCCATGATTCTATGCATTGACATTGGCGGCACCGCCACCAAGATGGCTCTGCTGGAAAGGGACGGCGCCATCCGCAGCCGCCACGAGGTTCCCACCGCCTTCGATGATTACGAGACCCCGGTGCTGGATACCGTGCTCGCCGGTGTGAAGGACTTCCTGCAGGAAAGCGGAGCGGAGCCGGAGGGCATCGCCGTTTCCGCCGCCGGACAGATCGACACACGCCTGGGCAAGGTGATCGGCACCTGCGGGAACATCAAAAATTATGAAGGCGCGGAGCTGAAGCAGGCCCTGGAGCATGCCTTCCATGTGCCCTGCCGGGTGCTGAACGATGCCAACGCCGCCGCCCTGGGAGAATGCTACCTGGGTGCCGGCAAGGGCAAGCGGTGCGTGGTGATGATCACCCTGGGCACCGGCGTAGGCGGCGGCATCGTGCTGGATGGCCATGTGTTCGGGGGCGCCAAGGGTATTGCTGGAGAAATCGGCCACTTCACCCTGCGGGCGGAAGGCGAGGAATGCACCTGCGGGAAGCGGGGCTGCTACGAGCGGTACGCCTCCACCTCCGCCCTGGTGCGCCGGGCCAGGAGCCTGACCGGAGAAGGGGACATCAACGGCCGGATCATCTTTGACAGGGCTGCCCGGGGCGATGAGCGCATGCTGGAGCTGCTGGATGGATGGATGAACGACATCGCGGACGGCGCCAGCGGCCTGGTGCACATCTTCAACCCGGATCTGCTGCTCATCGGCGGCGGCGTCTCCGCCCAGACAGAGCTGCTGCTCAGGCCCCTGCGGGAGAAAATCCGCCAGCGGGTGATGCGTGAGTTCGCCGCCTGCCTGGAGATTGAGGCCGCCACCCTGGGAAATGACGCCGGGCTGATCGGTGCCCTGAAATTCTATCTGGACGAAACCGAGCAAAACAAGGAACAAGGAGCGTGAGCAATGTGAAGGTGATCATCGCCAAGGATTATGATGACGCTGCCCGGCTATGCGCGGACCAGATTGAGCAGGTGATCCGGGAGAAGCCCGCCTGCACCCTGGGCCTGGCCACCGGCAGCAGCGCCGTGGGCATCTACACCGAGCTGGTGCGCCGCTGCCGGGATGAGCAGCTGGACTTCAGCCGGGTGCACAGCGTCAACCTGGACGAATATGTGGGGCTGGCGCCGGATCACGACCAGAGCTACCGCTATTTCATGGACAGCAACCTGTTCAACCACGTGAACATCGACAAGGCCAACACCTATGTGGCCAAGGGTGTGGGCGACCCGGAAAGCAACCTGAAGGAATTCAACGCCGTGCTGGACAAGGCGGACATTGACCTGCAGCTGCTGGGCCTGGGTCCGGACGGTCATCTGGGCTTCAATGAGCCGGGAGACACCCTGTGTGACCGGGCCCACCTGGAGACCCTGGACGAGAGCACCATTGACGCCAACAGCCGTTTCTTCGCCTCCAGGGATCAGGTGCCCACCTCCGCCTTCACCATGGGCATGGGCAACATCCTGCGGGCCCGGAAGCTTCTGATGATCATCAGCGGCGACAAGCAGTGGGCCGCCTCCCGGATGCTGCTCCAGGACGACATTGATCCCCACTGCCCGGCCACCTTCATGCGGCTGCACCGGGATGCCACCGTCATCATGCAGCAGAGTCTGGCGGAGGCCATCGGCTACAAGGCCTGAATCAAGCAAAATTAAAAAGCCAGAGGCTTTCCCGAAAAGGGGATCGCCTCTGGTCTTTTCATTTCATGCGGATTATTCCGCTGCGCTGTCCTCCGCGGCAGCCTCTTCAGCGGCCTTCTCGACAGCTTCTTCGGCGGCAGCAGCCTCCTCAACCATCTCCGCGGCAGCTTCTTCGGCGGGAGCGGCTGCTTCTGCAGGAGCCTCTTCCACAGTGCGGCGCATGCGGACGCGCTCCACGGCAGGCGCAGGTTCCTCCTCCGGGCCCTTCGTGTTCTTGGCAATTTCCTTCAAAACTTCCAACCGCCGCGCTTCCTCATCGGCCTTCGCCTGAGCAGAGGCGCAGGACAGGCCAAAGAAGACAGAGATAAACAGCAGCAGCACGCCGCCCACAATGTTCAGTGTCTTTTTCAGTACCATAGCATTATAGTAGCCGGCCTTCAAAGAGGCCTCCACGATGTAGTTGTAAGCATCGCCGCCCAGGTACTGGGCACCGGTATTGGATTCCCAGGAGGCGCTGTAGGCCGATGAGGAGCTGCTGACATACACATACTTCTCCGGCACGGATGTGCTGATGCCGACGATGATCAGAACGACGGCCGCAATGACACCGATGACAGCGGCAAAAATTCCCAGCTTTTTCATAATTCCCTGCTTCCTTCCTTTTTCCGCGCATTTTTTCTTCGCGGAATTTTCGTCCAATTATACTCCAGCCTTCTTTGCTTTTCAACTCCGAACCCACGCAAAAAATGAGGAACTGCCGTCAGGGCAGTCCCTCGTTTTGCTTTTTCGGGAATTTTCTTCGCGGATTTACAGGATCGTCAGCTCACCATTCGCGTCCGCGTCCACCGTCAGGGTGTCGCCGGGACGCACCTGGGCCGCAATGATCCTGCGGGCCACCAGGGTCTCCACATGGCTCTGCAGATACCGGCGCAGCGGACGGGCACCGAAGCTGGGATCGAAGCCCCGCTCGATCACCGCGTCCATGGCGGCATCCGTCAGGTTCACGGTGATGTGCCGGTCAGCCAGGCGATCGTTCAGCGCCTTCACCATCAGGGCGATGATGCTGTGCAGCTGCTCCCGGCCCAGAGGTTGGAAGCACACGGTCTCGTCGATCCGGTTCAGGAACTCCGGGCGGAAGTGGGTACGCAGCAGCTGCATCACCGCTTGCCGGGCCTGGGGCGTGATCTCCCCGTTCTCAATACCCTCCAGCAGCAGGTCGCTGCCCAGATTGCTGGTCATGATCAGGATGGTGTTCTTGAAGTCCACGGTGCGGCCCTGGCTGTCGGTGATCCGGCCATCGTCCAGCACCTGCAGCAGCACGTTGAATACATCCGGGTGGGCCTTCTCCACCTCGTCGAACAGCACCACGCTGTAGGGATGGCGGCGCACCGCCTCCGTCAGCTGGCCGCCCTCATCATAGCCCACATATCCTGGAGGCGCTCCGATGAGCCGGGATACACTGAATTTCTCCATGTACTCGCTCATGTCGATGCGCACCATGTTCTTCTCGTCATCGAACAGTGCCTGGGCCAGCGCCTTGGCCAGCTCGGTCTTGCCCACGCCGGTGGGACCCAGGAACAGGAAGCTGCCCAGGGGCCGGTTGGGATCCTGAATGCCGGCACGGCTGCGGAGAATGGCCTCCGCCACCCTGGTCACGGCCTCATCCTGGCCCACCACCCGCTGGTGCAGGGTATCCTCCAGGTGAAGCAGCTTCTCCCGCTCACCCTCCATCAGCCGGGCCACGGGAATGCCGGTCCAGCGGCCCACGATGCGGGCGATCTCCTCCTCGGTCACCTTGTCCCGCAGCAGGCTTTCCTCCGTCTTCTGCTTTTCCGCCACAGTCTCCTCCGCTGCCAGCTGCTTCTTCAGCTCCGGCAGACGGCCGTACTGCAGCTCCGCCATGCGGTTCAGGTCATAGTCCCGCTCCGCCTTCTCGATGTCCCGGTTGACCTGCTCGATCTCTTCCCGGAGCCTGGTCACCTTGCCGATGGCGTTCTTCTCATTCTCCCACCGGGCCTTCATGGCGTTGAAGCTTTCCCGCTTTTCCGCCAGCTCCTTCTGAACCTCCGCCAGGTGGGCACGGGTCACCTCGTCATCGTCCTTCTTCAGGGCCTGCTCCTCGATCTCCAGCTGCATGATGCGGTGGCGGATGTCATCCAGCTCCGTGGGCAGGGAGTCGATCTCCGTGCGGATCATGGCGCAGGCCTCATCCACCAGGTCGATGGCCTTGTCCGGCAGGAAGCGGTCCGTAATGTACCGATTGGACAGGGTGGCCGCGGCGATCAGGGCACCATCCTGGATCTTCACGCCATGGAAGACCTCATAACGCTCCTTCAGGCCCCGCAGGATGCCGATGGTGTCCTCCACCGTGGGCTCCTCCACCATCACCGGCTGGAACCGGCGCTCCAGGGCGGCATCCTTCTCGATGTACTGCCGGTATTCATTCAGGGTGGTGGCGCCGATGCAGTGCAGCTCGCCCCGGGCCAGCATGGGCTTGAGCAGGTTGCCCGCGTCCATGGCGCCGTCCGCCTTGCCCGCGCCCACAATGGTGTGCAGCTCGTCGATGAACAGCAGAATGCGGCCCTCGCTCTTTTTGATCTCCGCCAGCACCGCCTTCAGCCGCTCCTCGAACTCGCCCCGGAACTTGGCGCCGGCGATCAGGCTGCCCATGTCCAGGCTGAAGACGGTCTTGTCCTTCAGGCTGTCAGGCACATCGCCTTTCACGATGCGCTGGGCCAGGCCCTCCACCACGGCAGTCTTGCCCACGCCGGGCTCGCCGATGAGCACCGGGTTGTTCTTGGTTTTCCGGGACAGAATGCGAATCACATTGCGGATCTCGCTGTCCCGGCCGATCACCGGGTCCAGCTTCTGATTCCTGGCCAGCTCCACCAGGTCGGTGCCGTACTTCTTCAGGGCGTCATAGGTATCCTCCGGAGAATCGGTGGTCACCCGGGTGGCGCCCCGTACGCCGGACAGAGCCTTCAGGAAGTCCGCCTCCTTATAATTGAAGCGCTTCAGCAGCTCCGCCACAGCCTTGTTAGGACGGGCGCAAATGCCCAGCCACAGATGTTCCACGGAGAGATACTCGTCCTTCATCTGCTTGGCCCGGGCCTCTGCCTCCTGCAGGGCCTTGTCCAGCTCCGGGGTGATATAGACCTGGTTGGGATCCCGGCCGGGACCGGACACCCGGGGCATCCTGCCCAGGGTCTCCTGCAGCGCGGCGGAAAAAGCCTCCGCGTCCACATTGGATTTGGTCAGGAGCTGGGGAATCAGAGAGGTTTTCTCTTCCAGCAGGGCCTGGGCCAGGTGCTCCTGATCCACCTGGGTGTGGCCGTATTCCACAGCAATGGCCTGGGCGCGCTGGATGGCCTCCCGGGTCTTCTGGGTCAGTTGGTTCATGTTCATAAGCTTTCCCTCCTTCGGGCGGAAGCAGGGCTCCCGGAAAGGTTTGACTTTCTTTGACCTTTCGAGGCTATTCTAATCCCTGTTCGTCCCTTTGTCAAGAGGAAAACGCGAGAAAAGTCAGGAAAGGTCAAAAAAATTTTCATCCCGGCTTTTGCTATTTGTTACATTTTGTCATAAATTCTTCATAAAGTCTTTGCAAATCCCATATTTTGTGGTATAATGGTGCTCTCAATCAGGAAATAGCTGATTGGATGACACAGATCCTATACAGAAGGTGGGGTGCAAACGAATGACCCATTGGACAAAACGGCTCCTGTGCCTGGCCCTGGCTTTCCTGCTGGCGCTGGGAACAGCTTCGGCGGATTATGCTTCTCTCCGGCCCAAGGCAGAGGGCGACGCGGTCAAACAGCTGCAGACCGCACTGACCCAGCTGGGCTTCAAGCCCGGCACCATTGACGGGAAATACGGCACCACCACGGAAAACGCGGTGCGGGCCTTCCAGAAAAAATATCACCTGAAGGTGGACGGCATCGCCGGAAACGCCACCCAGACCCTGCTGTACGAGCTGGCGGCGGGAAAATCCGCCCAGGCCACCGCCGCGCCCACAGCCACTCCGGCCCCCACGGCCACAACCTCCACCGCATCCTCCACGACAACATCCTCCACCGGCAGCGGCTACTTCGGCGGCAACTATGCCACCCTGCTGTACGGAGCCTCCGGAGACCGGGTCACCCTGCTGCAGAAGGCCCTGACCTCCCTGGGCTATGCGCCGGGCAAGGCGGACGGGAAATTCGGCAGCGGTACCCGCAGCGCGGTGCAGGCCTTCCAGAAGGCCAACAAGCTCACCGTGGACGGCAAGGCAGGCCGGAAGACCCTGCAGCTGATCGAGACCCAGCTCAGCAACGGCACCGCCAAGGCCACCGCCGCGCCCACAGCCACCGCTTCTTCGTCTTCCTCTTCATCATCTTCCTCGTCGTCTTCCTCCGCCTCCTCCGCCACCACGGCGGATATTTCCGGCATCGGCAAGGTGAAGCTGCTCCACTGGTACAACGACGTGAAGCCCAACCTCTCCAATGGCCAGACGCTGCTGATCTACGAGCCCACCAGCGGCCTGACCTGGTCCCTGAAGGTGCTCTCCCGGGGGCATCACGCCGACTGCGAGCCCCTCACCGCTCAGGATACCGCCAACATGGTGAAGGCCTTCGGCGGCACCAATACCTGGAACCAGAAGGCGGTGTATGTGAAGCTGCCCAGCGGCACCTGGACCATCGGCTCCACCCATGACATGCCTCACCTTTCCGGCACCATCTCCACCAACAATTTTAACGGCCACCTGTGCGTGCATTTCCTTCGGGACATGGACGAATGCAAGGCCAATGACCCCAACTACGGCGTCAGCAATCAGAACACCATCCGCAATTTCTGGAAAAAGCTCACCGGCGAGACGATTAGCTGACGGCCCACAAAGGAGGGTGGCTTCATGGTCATTTCCCTGGAGGATCTGTCCCTCCCCGGCGTCGCGCCCTACGCCCGCCTGACGGAGGCCCAGCTTCGGTCCCGGCAGTGCCCGGAAAAGGGTCTGTTCATTGCCGAGGGCGGCGTGGTGATCGAGGCCGCCCTGGAGGCCGGACTGACCCCGGTGTCCCTTCTGGCGGAGCGGCGGCTGATCGAAGGCGGCGCAAGGGAGCTGCTCCTTCGCTGCGGCGATATTCCTGTTTATACCGGGGAAAGCGCCCTGCTGGCCCAACTGACCGGCTTCCCCATGACCCGGGGGCTGCTGGCGGCCTTCCGGCGTCCGGAGGAAAAGCGGCCGGAGAGCGTCCTTCCCGGAGCAAGGCGCCTGGCTGTGCTGGAGGGCATCGGAGATCCCTCCAACCTGGGCACCATCTTCCGCAGCGCTGCCGCCCTGGGCATGGATGCCGTGCTCCTGAGTCCGGACTGCTGCGATCCCTTCTACAGAAAGGCCCTGCGCACCAGCATGGGCGCGGTGCTCCGCATCCCCTGGGCCCGCTTTGAGCAGGGATGGCCGGGGGCAGTGCTGGAGGATCTGCGGAGCCGGGGCTTCCTGACCTGCGCCATGGCCCTCCGTCCGGAGGCAAGATCCATCCGGGACATTGACGGAGAAAAAATCGCCGTGCTGCTGGGAAACGAGGGTAAAGGGCTGAGTCAGGCCGCCATTGACAGCTGCGACCGCACCGTGCTGCTGCCCATGTCCCACGGCATGGATTCCCTGAACGTGGCAGCCGCTGCCGCCATTGCCTTCTGGGAGCTGGGAAAAGCGTAAAATAAACATCTGCCGCAGGCTTTTTGCTCCCGCGGCAGATGTTTTTTCCTTTGCCGTTACATCATGCTCATTTCCACCCAGGCCACAGCGTTGCCTTCCCCATCCCGGAGGCAATAGATCTGCAGCCCCAGAACGGACAGCCCGTCCGCGTCTTCCAGGTAGTCTTTGCCCAGGATCAGGGCCGCTCCGGTCTCTGTCCGGCTGTAGGTAACGTTTTCCACCGGCTCACCGTTCTGGTCGGTCACCTTCAGGTCATCCTGCTCCAGGCCGGGCAGCGCCACAGAGCAGCTGTCAGAATCGTCCTCCATATGCATGTCCACCCGGTAGATCACCTCAGGCTGAGGCGCAGACTTTTCCGTCTCATCATCGCTGAGCAGTCCATCGTCCGTCACCGTCAGGGTGAAGGCGGTCAGGGCCTGGTTATTTCCGGTGTAGGCTTCCTGCACAGGCACCTCCGTGCCGCTTTCATCCCGATAGTAGATGCCGTCAATGTGGCAATTCACCGTATAGCTGCCTTCCTGCTTCGGGCGGAATGGCTCTCCCAGGCTGACCTCCACCTCCAGGCCCGGTGCCTGGGTGCGGGCGTCCTGGCTGTCCAGATAGATCTGCGCCGTGCGCTTTTCCTCCGTGCCGTCCGGCGCCGTGATGGTGAAGGTCATCATCAGGTAGGGACGGTTGGAAACGTCCGGCAGCACATAGCTGGCATTGATCAGCTTGCACCACAGCCAGACATCCTCCTCCACCGCGGCGGTGGTGGTGTCCGACTGCAGGCTGTCCCGGGCCAGGCAGCGGGTCACGGCGAAGTCCACGTCCTTCAGGGCATTCTGGCTGCCTTCCTCCTCCACACCGACCAGCAGAGCCTCATCATCATAGGGAAGCAGGGACGCATAGGTCAGGATGAAGGTCTTGTTTGTCGGAATGTCATCCTCTGTGACGTTCTCGTCAAACAGGGCGTCCAGGTTGTCAAGATCCACAGCGTCGTAATCCACGCCGCCGTAAAGCTCCAGATACAGGGAGCTCACCTCGATGCTCCAGTTGTTGGTATAGCTGCCTTCCTTTACGGGATACATCTCCAGGATGTTGGGCAGCTCCGCCCGTTCAGCGCCGTCCTCCTTGCTGTTGTCGGGATCGCTGATGAAAATGGCTTCCAGGGAGGTGGACTCATCGCTTTCCGGATTGCGGATATAGCCCATGGCAGTGACGGCGTGGCCGGTTCCCTCCTGACCGGAGGAGCTGACAAAGCCGACGCCCAGGCCGGTGGACTGCCCCTCCTTCAGCTTCAGCAGGGACTGCAGCAGAGCGCCGCAGCCCTCATTCGCCGCGTCATAACCGTCTCCCAGCGCCTCCTGGGCATATCCCGCCAGGTCGGCGCCGTTCTTCGTCGCATCGTCGGTCCATCTTTCCTGGGAGCACAGGGAATCCACGGTGTCATTGCCGTTCATGACGTGACCGTCGCTGTCCCGCTCCTGATCCGGGTTGACGCCGTTGAAGAACCACTTCAGACCCTTCGCCTGCTTCAGGCCGTCATCCGTGAAGGACCGTTCGAAGTAATCATACAGCTCGTCTTCATTGGAAAAGGTATTTTTCGTGCTCGTCTGGCCCCAGCCGGAAAAGATCAGCATGTTGCTGACCGAGCCCGCCCAGCACATTTCGGCGTCCGTGTTCTCCCAGCCGGAGCTCTTGTCCAGGTGCACCTTTTCCGCGTCAATGGTCTGGAAGCTCAGGCCGAATTCCGCCGCAAAGGATTCCTCGCTGCTCAGGGTCAGGGACTGATGGGCATAGAACCGGTCCGCCACCGTAGCCGCCATGGCCCGCAGCAGGTCGTCCGGGTCGTCCTCCCTGTCGAATTCCGGCTCCAGCTTGATGCCGGCAATGCACACCTCATGCACCGTGGGATCCTCCACGCTGCTGAACTGAAAGGTGAGGACGCTGTAATCCTCATTGGTGGGCAGCGTTTCCAGGGCCATCTGCTCCAGCAGGATGGTGTTGCTGCTTTGCCTGTCCACAGGCTCCACGGTCTCGGCCAGGGCAGCGCCCCACAGGGCCAGAAGTGCCACCAGAACGCACAGGAATTTCCGCATGATTTTTCCTCCTCCTGAGGGATTTCTTACCCATTTATTCTAAGCCTGCCCACGGTTTTGTCAATCGGGATTTTCCGGCGGAACTATACAAATTCGCAGATTATTGAGGTATAATACACAGGTACCATGAAAAGGCGAACGAGGTGCTCTCCGCCATCCGCGAAGCTCTTGACAGCGGCCTGACCCGACTGCCCGCCCTGACGACGGTTGAACAGGTAAGCTCCGCAAATCCGGACGCGCCTTTCGATAATACAAAGGCAGTAAAATCTGCCAAGGAGGATTCCTTGAATGAAGAAGCTCATTTCCCTGATCCTGGCTCTGGCGATGGTCCTGAGCTGCGCCGCCGCCCTGGCCGACACCGAGATCGTGGTGTTCGCCGATGCCTCCATGACCGTGGCCATGAACTCCGTCAAATTGCTGTATGAGGCTCACAGCGAAGGCGTTACCATCACCTGCAGCTTTGACTCCTCCGAAGCCCACAAGACCCAGCTCGAAGAGGGTGCCAGGTGCGACCTGTTCATTTCCTCTGCCCAGTAGCAGATGGATGAGCTGGAAGCGAAGGGCCTGATCGACACCGATACCCGCGTCAGCCTGGTAGAGAACAAGGTCACCCTGGTGGTACCGAATGGCAACGCCAGGGATATCGGCTCCTTTGACCAGGCGATAGACGAGCTGAAGGACGGCGATGTGCTGATGGCCGTCGGCAGCAGCGATGTGCCCATTGGCCAATGCGCCCAGAAGATCTTCGAGTTCTACGGCGTCAATGAGTCTGACGTGTCCGACAACCTGATCCACGGCTCCGACGCAAAGGAGATCACCGCCCGGGTATCCGATGCCTCCGTGGGCTGCGGCATCGTCTACGGCACCGATGCTTATTCCGCCGGCCTGACCGTGGTAGACAGCGCTACCGCTGAGATGTGCGGCAGCCAAGTCATCTATCCCGCCGCCGTGCTGAAGAATGCTGCCAACGCCGACGCCACCAAAGCCTTCCTGGACTACCTGCAGACCGAGGAAGCCTCCGCCGTGTTCGCCTCCGCGGGCTTCTCCCCCATTGCCCGGTAAAGCAAGTGACAAGAACGACCCGCCACAGAAGTCCTTGAAAGCGCCCTGCAGCTGATGCCGGAGCATACCATCCCGATGACGGAAGCAGAAGAGCCGTCCCTAAGGCCGAATAAGATCCACCGAAAAAAGCGGGAGGCTGCGTGTCTCCCGCTTTTGTGTGTCCGGATCATGTCAGGAAGTCCAGGTCCTCCCATTTCTCCTCTTCCGCCGCTTCTCCCGAGGAAATCTCCCGGATGGCGGCAAAGCCCTGCTCGTCCGTGGTCACCCGATAGCTGCGCTTTTCCCGGCAGCCCTCCAGGTCACTTTCGTCGGTGCAGGTGATGAAGGTCTGCACGGTGCCGATCTCCTGCAGCAGACGGGTGCGGCGGCTCATGTCCAGCTCGCTCATCACATCGTCCAGCAGCAGCACCGGGCTTTCCCCGGTCTTCTGGCGGAACAGGGCCATCTGGCTCAGCTTCAGGCTCAGGGCCGCCGTGCGGATCTGCCCCTGGCTCGCGAAAAGCTTCATTTCCCGGTCCTTCAGGGTAAACAACAGATCCTCCCGGTGAGGTCCGAAGCAGGTGGTGCCCCGGAACAGGTCCTGCTGCCGGCTTGCCCGGAGGCTCTCCAGGAAGCGCTGGGCGGTAAGCTCCTGCTCCTCCAGGCAGCAGCGGTAGGTGATGCCGAAGGTTTCCTCATCCCGGCCGCTGACCACCCGGTATTTTTCCGCCGCCAGGGAGGAAAGCTGCTCCGCAGCCCAGCGACGGCTGCGAATGATGGCCTCCGCCGGGCCTGCCATGGCCTGCTCGAAGGAATCCAGCATGGCCGGGCTGCAGCTGCCGGTCTTCCTGCCTTCCCGGATCAGGGTGTTCCGCTGCTCCAGCGCCTTCTGATACTGCTGCAGGGCCACGAAATAGCCGGTGGACAGCTGGCTGAGCAGCATATCCAGGAAGCGCCGCCGCAGGGCCGGGCCTTCCTTCACCAGCAGCAGATCCTCCGGGGAAAAGATGACCACCTGCAATTGTCCCATCAGCCCGGAAAGACGGCTGCCCTTTTTCCGGTCGATGAATATCTGCTTCTTCCGGGCTTCCTCCGGGGTCAGCTTCAGGGCGATTTCATGGCGGCCCTCGCTGCGCCGCAGGGTGATGCCGATGGCTCCCGCCGGACGATCCTTCATCACCGCCTCCCGGTCCTGCCCGGTGCGGTGGCTGCGGCCCAGGGCGCAGTAATGCACGGCCTCCAGCAGATTCGTCTTTCCTACGCCATTGGGGCCGAAGAGAATATTCACGCCGGGATGGGGACGCAGCGTCAGGCTGTCGTAATTCCGAAAGCTTTTCAGCTTGATCTCTTCAATGATCATGGTTCCTCCCGGGCAAACTCGCCATCCGGCACAAAGCCGGGTGCCTTTTTCATTTCGCAGGTATCGAACAGCTGCGCGTCCACCGCCAGCAGCTCCGGCAGGCTGCGGGACTTGCGGATCTTTTTGTCCAGCCTGCCCGTATCCTCAAAGCAGCAGGCCAGATGCTTCATCACCACCCGGAGCTTCATAAAGACGATATTGGGCTGATACAAGGCCAGCAGCTCCTTCACCAGCAGGTCGTGGAAGCGGACAAGCTCCTCCCGGGTGGGCCCCGGGCCGCCGGAGAGCTGCCGGGCCAGGGCAGGGTTTGCCACCAGGCCGCGGCCCAGCATCAGCCCGATCTCCCGGGAGCCTGCCACCGCCTTCCCATCCTCCGGAAGGAACAGGTCTCCGTTATAGATCAGCTCTCCCGGGTAGCTTTCCAAAGCCGCCTGCCAGCATTCCCGGTGCAGGGTGCCCGGGTTGTAGCGCTCCCGGCAGGTGCGGGGATGGATGATCAGCCGCTTCAGCGGATACTGGGCGTAAACCTTCAGCAGCGCCTCCCACTCCTCCGGCCGGTCAAAGCCGATGCGGGTCTTCACGGAAACCGGCAGAGGGCTTGCGGCGCATACATCCTCCAGGAAATAATCCAGCGCCTTCACATCCCGCAGGATCCCCGCTCCCTTACCCTTGGCCGTCACCGTGCCGGAAGGGCAGCCGGCGTTCAGGTTGATTTCCGTGTATCCAAAATCCGCCAGCGTCCGGGCGGCCCACAGAAAATGCTCCTCCTCCCGGGTGAGCACCTGGGGCACGCAGGGAACGCCGGCGTTGTATTCCGGCAGCACGTTGTGCTTCTCCCGTCCGGTGAGCACCAGGTGCTGCGTGGGGCTGATAAAGGGCATGTAGTAGCAGGTCACGCCGGAGAAGCAGGCATGGTGCACTCGGCGGAACACCGCGTCAGTCAAACCCTCCATCGGGGCAAAAAACAGATCCATGCGTGCCGGCCTCCTGCGTTGCTGAGGCTTATTTTATCACAATCGGCCGACACGGTCAACCGGGGAAGCGGTCAGTTGAACCACCCCAGCAGGGTACTGCCGCTGGAGAAATAATCATAGGTTCCGTCGTTGTAGCCCACCGCCCGGAGGTACACCCTGAAATTGCTGGCGTAGAACATGTGGGAATCGTTCCACCAGCCGATCCGCTTGGTTCTGCCTGCCTTCAGCTTGTCCGTGTCCGTATAGCAGCCGGAATTGGTATAGGTGGAGCTGCCATAGCTGTAGGTCAGATCAAATTGGATGTAGGTGATAGTCCTGTACTGCTCCAGGCTCTTGAAGGTAACGCCAAAGCGATTGTAAATGCCAAAGTAGCCCCGGCGGGTGAAGGTCGTCGCATCCAGAGGGATCTCCGGCTCAGAATAGAAGGTCACCTCGGCCTTCTTGCCGCTGCCATCCGTGGCTGTGGCGGTGATGGTGCACTTGCCGGTGCTTACGGCGGTCACCTTGCCTGTTTCATCCACCGTGGCAATCCTGGAGTTACTGCTGGTCCACTGCAGCGCTTTGTTGGTGGCATCCGCAGGCTTCACCGTGGCATTCAGCTTCAGCGTTTTTCCAACGGTGGCCGCGCCCTTTTTGGTCTTGATGCCGACGCTTGTCACCGCCTGGTAAACAGTCACCTGGCAGGAAGCGGAAAAGCCGCTGCCGTCGGCCGCGGTGGCCGTGATGGTGGCCGTGCCGGTCTTCTTGCCGCTGACGGTGCCGTTGCTCACTGTGGCAATGCTCTTATCGGAGGTTTCCCAAACCAGCTTTTTGTTGGTGGCATCCTCCGGCAGCACAGAGGCAGTGAGCTTCACCTTCTTGCCCTTGGCCAGGCGGATATCGCTTTCCTCCAGGCTCACGCCGGTTACCGCCTGGGTCACGGTCACCTTGATCTTGGCGGCTGCGGGCTTTTCACCGGGCTCGGTAGAGGTGGCTGTGATGGTGGTTTTTCCGGCCTTCACGCCGGTGATGCGGCCTTCCTCATCCACCGTAGCCACGCTTTCATCCGCGCTGGACCAGGTCACATCCTGATAAGCCGCATTCTCCGGGGTGATGGTCACGCCGGGGCCTTCCGAAGTCTGTCCGGCAAACACGGTAACCGCACCGGCATTAGCCTTCAGAGACTTCACCCCAAAGAACACCGTTACCTCGCAGGAGGCGGATAAAGTCGTCCCGTCGGACCGCTTCACCTCGCAGGTAATCACAGCGGTACCGGTCTTCTTGGCGCTGACCGTGCCATTCTTAACCGTGGCCACGTTCTTGTCCGAGGTGGTCCAGGTCGCTTTGGCCTTCTTGTCAGCCTCTGCCAGGGTGTAGGTCAGCTTGGCTGTCTTGCCCTTGGCCAGCTGGAGAGAATCCTCACTGAGGGTAATCCCCGCCTCCTCCGTTGCCTCTGCCCCAGGCGCCTCCGCGACCGCAAAAGCAGCACAGAGCGTCAGCACCAGCACCAGCAGAATACAGCAAATCCTTTTCATTTGTGTTTTTCCTCCCTTTACCTGAAAGCAGGCTTCCCTGAGTTTGATGATACCCGATTTCCTTGATTCTGTAAAGGCCAAACCAAAGCAAAAAATGCGCTCCTTAATGAATCGCTTTTCTTTTATTGACTTTTGTTGTCGAAATTAGTATACTTTCATCGGATGGAGGTGCCGTCATGCTTACGGAGAAGCTAAAAGCCCAGTTTGGGACGAATGTACCGATTTTTACAGATGAAATTATCGCTATATTCCCGGAGTATACCCGGGCCTATGTTTTTCGCTTAATCCGGCAAGCTGAACAAGCCGGTGACCTTTGCTGTTTTTCCAGGGGCATCTATTTCATTCCCAAGAAAACCTTCTTCGGCATTTCAACCATCTGTCCGGAAACGGTAGTAGAAAAAAAATACCTGAAAAGCAATGGTTCTATCTATGGGATTTATGCCGGATTAAATCTACTGAATCGCTTCGGCCTGACAAATCAGGTTCCCAACATTCCTGAGATTGTGACAAACCGTGAATCCACCAGAAAAAGAACCATAACCATCGAAGGCCGGCAATTTATTCTTCGAAAATCCCGGTGCAAAATTACTGCAGAAAATTACCCGGCATATACTCTGCTTCAGCTTTTCCACGACATGGCCGACAGTGATCTCCCCAACGATTTTTTCAAAAAGCAAATTGCTGATTTTGCCGCAATGAACAAGGTTACCATAGAAGACCTGATTGCTATGTCCGTCTGTTTTCCCCCCGTCGCACTGAAGAAAATGATCAGGAGCAATGTGATTCATGGAACTGTATAAAAAGCAGGAAGATTTCCGGGATGCCATAGCCGCTGCTGCAAATTATTTTCACGTCAGCCCTGCAATCATTGAAAAAGATTATTTTGTGACGCTCGTTCTGGCACAGCTGAAAGAGAGAATACCGGGAATCCTTTTTAAAGGCGGGACCAGCCTGTCCAAGTGCTATGGAATCATCAACCGCTTTTCTGAAGATATTGACCTAACGCTGGATGCAGCACATTTTACTCAGGGAAACAAGCGAAACGCAAACCGGATGATTATCCGCGTGTGTGATTGTCTTGGTTTTGAAATTGAAAATCGAGAACAAGCAGAGCAGCACGTTCATGGCAACTATAACTGCTACCTGATCCGTTACCCCGTTTCTTTCGAGGAATCCGGAATCAAGCCCTTTATCCAACTGGAGATGACCTTTATTCAGAAGGCTTATCCAGATGAAGCAAAACCAGTTGCTTCCATGCTTGGCAGTTTTTTTATCGTCCAGAGATCAAGCGGTAGAATCAGTTTATTGCGAGCTTGCACCCTTCTCTATCAGAGCACAAGTTCCGGAACGCACATGGGTCGACAAGGTATTTGCTCTTTGTGATTATTATCTTGCCGGAGAAATCACCCGACATTCAAGGCATATTTATGATATCTACAAGCTGATGAGCGCCATAGACTGGATGGATCAAAAAGCACTTATCATGGAAGTCCGTGAAGACAGAAGAAAAAATAAAACTTGTCTTTCTGCCCAGTGCGATA
>R11__coassemble_173_pt1 | contig 47666 bp, 45 predicted proteins | sample R11__metabat2_high_PE_049 | metagenome-assembled genome bin R11
CCTTACAGCTTCCCGATGAACCTGCGGAAGGCTTCCTTTCCTTCATTCGTGCGCTTGTAGACACCCGCGTCCTCCAGCACGGCGGCAAACACCTTGCCCACCTCCTGCTCCAGGATGCCGGTCACATTGTCGGCGTTCATTTCCGGGTGACGCTCGGCCACCTCCTTTGCCCAGGCGGCGTGGGAGGCGGTCAGGGGATCGGTGTCCAGCTCCCTGCCGGCGGCCATGGCCTCCGCCAGCGCCGCCAGCTCCTTGTTCAGCCGGGCCGGCAGCACCGCCAGACCCATCACCTCGATCAGGCCGATGTTTTCCTTCTTGATGTGGTGCTTCTCCGCGTGGGGATGATACACACCCAGGGGATTTTCCGCCGTGGTGATGTTGTTGCGCAGCACCAGGTCCAGCTCGTACTTTTCTTCCCTGCGCCGGGCGATGGGGGTAATGGTGTTGTGCCTTTCCCCGTCCGTTTCATGGAAGATGAAGGCTTCTTCATCGTCATAGCCGCGCCAGGTGTCCAGGATATGCACCGCCAGAGTGACCAGCCGCTCCCGGTCACCGCTCCGCAGGCGGATGACGGACATGGGCCAGCGGACGATCTCCGCCTCCACATCCTCCCAGCCGGGCACGGTGAAGCGCTCTTCCGCCTCCGCCCTGGCCATGGCGAATTCGTAATGGCCGCCCTGGTAATGGTCATGGCTCAGCACCGAGCCGCCCACAATGGGCAGGTCCGCGTTGGAGCCGATGAAGTAGTGGGGAAACAGGGTGACAAAGTCCAGCAGATTCCGGAAGGCCCGCTCGTTGATGGCCATGGGGGTGTGCTCCCGGTTGAACACGATGCAGTGCTCGTTGTAATACACATAGGGGCTGTACTGCATGAAGTAGTCCGCGCCGTTCAGCTGCAGCGGGATGATGCGGTGGTTCTGCCGCGCCGGGTGGTTCATCCTGCCGGCATAGCCCTCGTTCTCCGCGCACAGCAGGCACTTGGGATAGCCGGTGGATTTGGCCTTTCCCGCGGCGGCAATGGCCTTGGGATCCTTCTCCGGCTTGGACAGGTTGATGGTGATGTCCATCACGCCGTATTCCGTATCCACCTGCCACTTCCGGTCCCGGGCGATCCGGTCCCGGCGGATGTAGTTGGTGTCCCCGGAGAAGGCATAGTACCAGTCGGTGGCCTTTCTGGGAGAGGCGGCGTACAGCCCGTCAAAGTGCTCCGTCACCTCGGAGGGCCGGGGCAGAAGCAGGCCCATCAGCTTCGTGTCCAGCAGGTCGCAGTAGTCCGCCGAGCATCCGGCGATGACGCCCCGCTTGTAAGCATCCTGACACAGGGCCTCCAGGATGACATGCAGCTCCGGGAGCTCCTCCACCGGCTGCAGCCCCTCAAAGCCATCCAGCTGCAGGGCCTCCAGAAGGCGGTTCGCCGCCCAGGCCCGGTCCCGCTCCTCCAGCCAGCCCTTCCGCACGGCGTATTCGATCAGCTGAGAAATTTCCTTTTCCATCGTTCCTCATCCTTACGGGCAGGATTGCCCATTTATTTTCCTCTGACTTTATTCTCTCTTCCCTGTCATTTTTCCTTCATTGCAGCCTCCTGCGGCACAATTTCTGTGGACAGATTTCCCGGAAGGCGCTATAATAGGGGCAGCATACCCTGACAAGGAGGTGCCCCACTTTGGCACAGCTGATATCCCGCTGGCATCGGGAGCTGGAGCTTTTCAGCGGCCTGAAGCCCATGATCATCCTGGAAGGCAATGTCCTGGATCGCTTCCGCTATCCGGTGGCCGGTTCCCTCGGGGAAGATACGCTGGTTCCCCTGAGCCGCTACCTGGAGGGCTTTTTTACAGACAAGGGCTGGGACCAGGTGGTGTTCTATTCCAACCTGGTGGGCTTCTCCAATCCCTGGCATCCCGAAATGACCCAGCAGTTCGCCGCCGTCACCGGGACCCAGGTGAAGCAGGGCGCCGTACAGAGCGAGTTCAAGGGCAATGGCGCCGACACCGCTCCCAACGTGATCCTCCGGGCCATGACCCAGAACAAGTCCGCCGTTGTCACCGTGCTGGAAACCGCCAGCCACTACATCACCAGCCCGGACCGGCTGGATCAGCCCGAGACCAACAGCTTCAACCTGCTGATGCAGGCCGCCATGAGCGCCGCCACCGTGCGCACCCCCATGGGCCCCAGGCAGAATCAGCTGGTGCTGCTGGTGAACAAGCTGAACGACCTGCCCGCCTGGTTCTACCTGAACAATCCCCTGTGCAAGACCATCACCCTGGAGGCGCCGGACCGGGACGAGCGGCTGCGGCTGATCTCCTCTCCCAAGACCTGGCCCACCTTCTTCGACAGCGAGGTTTACCGCACCGACGGCCCCTATTACGAGGAGCATCCCGATGAGCGGGAGCGGCTGCAGGAGAAGTTCGTTGGCCTGACCGAGGGCCTGACCTTCACCGAGCTGGACGCCATGCGGGCTCTGTGCAAGCGGGAGGCCATCCGCATCCGGGACCTGAACCAGGTGGTGGACCTGTATAAATACGGCATCCGGGAAAATCCCTGGGGCAGCCTGTCCCTGGAGAGCCTGCGCCATGCCAAGGAAGACTTTGAGAAGCGGATCAAGGGCCAGGATTCCGCCCTGGAACGCACCCTGGACGTGGTGAAGCGGGCCGTGACCGGCATGAACGGCCTCAGCTCCTCCTCCACCGGCAAGCCCAAGGGCGTGCTGTTCTACGCGGGTCCCACCGGCACCGGCAAGACCGAGACCGCCAAGGCCCTGGCGGAAAAGCTGTTCGGCGATGAATCCACCTGTGTCCGCTTCGACATGAGCGAATACAGCCAGAGCCACTCAGACCAGAAGCTGATGGGTGCGCCTCCCGGCTATGTGGGCTACGAGGCCGGCGGCCAGCTGACCAACGCCGTGCGGAAGAACCCCTTCTGCATCCTGCTGTTCGATGAGATCGAGAAGGCGGATCCCGGCATCCTGGACAAGTTCCTGCAGATCCTGGAGGACGGCCGCATGACCGATGGTCAGGGCAACACGGTGTATTTCAGCGAGACCATCATCATCTTCACCAGCAACCTGGGCATCTATACCAAGGACGCCCTGGGCAACCGCCACCCCAACGTGACCATGGACATGGATTACGCCGAGGTGGAAAAGAACGTGCGCCGGGCCATTGAGGACTACTTCAAGCTGGAGCTGGGCCGCCCGGAGATCCTGAACCGTATCGGCGAGAACATCGTGGTGTTCGACTACATCCGGCGATAGGCGGGCGAGGCCATCCTGAAGGCCCAGGTGAACAAGATCATCCGCCGCATGGAGGAGACCAAAAACATCCGCATCACCATTCCCGAGGAGGCCTACGCCTCCCTGCGGGAGAATGCCCTGGCGGACCTGAGCAACGGCGGCCGCGGCGTGGGCAACCAGGTGGAAAGCCTGCTGATCAATCCCCTGTCCCGTTATCTGTTTGATGCCGGAATCATGGAGGACGCCGACATCGTGGTGGATGCCTTTGAGGCCACCGCCAACCCGCCGGCCATCCGCTGCCACCGGGAGGAAAAGAAGCATGAGTGACAACAACGATCTGCTGCAGAGCCTGTATAACATTGTGGGTGATCTGTGGGGCAGCGAGGAAAAGCCCGGCGACCGCAGCACCTATGTGAAGGCCGGTCAGGAGGCGGACGCCTTCCTGCATGGCCGGAAGGACGTTTATGCCCCGGAAAAGGCCCAGGAAACGTCCCCTAAGCCCGTGGAAGCGCCGGAAGCCCCTGCGCAGGAGCCCCTGCGGGTGGCGGAAGCAAAGCCGGCCCAGCCCACCCTCAGTGACCTGTGGACCACGGCGGACACGCCTGTGGACTGGACGGACGCCCTGGTGAAAACGGAGCCGGACGACGGGGTCACTCCCCAGAAGAAGTGGAGCTACCTGCACCAGATGGCGCCGGATGTGCTTCACGGCGACCTGAAGGCCTACAAGGCGGTGATCGACACCCTGGATCCCCTGGACGAGCTGCGCACCTTCACCCTGGAGGTGGGAGCCGAGCCGGTCAATGCCGACGAGCTTCAGGCCTGGTTCCTGGTGGATCCCGCCTGCATGCAGGGCGAAAACGACGCGGTGTATCCCGCCGTGGTGGCCCTGCGGATCGCCCGGGATCTGTTCGCTTTGCTTCCGGTGAAGACGGTTTCCGTGGAAGCCCGCAGCGGCAGCAAGGTATTGATGAAGGTCGCCCTGAGCCGCAAGCAGGCCACCGCCTTCCGCTTCGGCTTTGCCGATCCCGCCGCCTTTGTGCGGGAATGCGGCGCACAGTTCCCCGAGGAAGAGAAATCCGAAAAATCCGAAGAATCCGAAGAATCCAACGAGGAGGAAGCCCATGGCAGCGAAGAAGAATAAGGCGGATGCCAAGAAGAAGATGATCCAGCTGGTGGCCCTGATCCTGGCCGGACTGATGGTGATTTCCGTCGTCGGCGCGGCGATCTTCTCGCAGGTGTAAGCCATGTCAGAGCCCCGGAAGAAGCTGAAGGGCATTTCCTTCGGCACTGTTTTCATGCTGCTCATCACCGCCGCGGTGGTGGCAGGGCTGGCCTATGTGCTGCCCAGGCTTCAGGCCGGCGCCACCATCGACACGGAGAAGCTTTCCGCCGCCCTGCAGGTGGAAGGCCTGCCTGAGCTGAGCCTTTCCGACATCCCCATCGTCAGCCAGGTCACCGTCACCTCGCCGGTGGATGATGCTCCCGCCGCCACCGCCGCTCCCACCGCCACCCCGGTGCCGGAATACAGCTTCACCGCCACCTTCGGGGGCAGCATCAAGCTGGAGGACACCGTGCGGAAGTCCGCCTACTACAGCGATTCCTCCGCCTATGATTTCACCGAGTTCTTCCCGCTGCTGAAGAGTGACCTGCAGGCAGACCTGTCCTTCGTCACCCTGGAAAACAGCCTTTACGATGAGGTGAAGAAATACAGCGATACCAATGCCCCCACCGTTGCTGCCGCCATGCTCCCCAACGCCGGGATCAACGTGGCCGCTGTGGGCTTCCCCGGCATTTACGACCAGGGCATGGCGGGGCTGGAATCCACCCTGGGCGCCCTGCAGAGCGGCGGAACCGTCACCGCGGGCGCCTACACCTCGGTGGAGGATGCCTCCAAGGGCGTCACCCTGAACCTGAACGGGATCCGGGTCACCCTGCTTCACTACACCGAAGCCCTGACCTCCTCCGGCAAGAAAAAGATCAAGAGCGAAAACAGCGGCTGGGCCGTGCCCATCATCGATGCCAGCGTCATCGAGGGCAACATCGCCCAGGCCCGGTCCGACGGAGCGCAGCTGATCATCGTTTCCCTGAATTGGGACGCCACCGGCAAGGCCACCCCCACGGAAAACCAGATCGAGGTCTGCCGCCGCCTGGCGGACGCCGGGGCTGACATCATCATCGGCAGCGGCACCGACGTGGTGCAGCCGGTGGTCTGGATCAAGCGGGCCGGCGGCGGCCGCACCCTCTGCGCCTATTCCCTGGGCACCCTGCTTTCCGACAGCCGGAAGGCCCAGCAAATCGCCGGCATGCTGCTGCATGTCACCGTGACCGTCACCGGGGATGACGTCTCCTACAGCGTGGTCACCTACACGCCCACCTACATCTGGCGATACAAGCAGGACAGCAAATACCAGTTCCGGGTGGTGCCCACCAATGTGGATGCCCCGGACGGCATGGGCAAGGACAGCAAGGCGGAAATGACCCAGGCCCTGGAGACCGTGCAGCAGTCCCTTGGCGAGGACACCGTGCTGCGGATGCGAAAGAAAAACTGACAAATTCCTTTTCAAACAAGCTCCCCGAAGCGTATGCTCCGGGGAGTTGCTTTTTGTTCGCTTTTTTGCTTATTCCGCCAGCAGCAGGCTGTGCAGAATGGCGCCCTGATGCTCGTTGTCGATCTCCAGCACGGCCTGATACCGCTTCTCCGCTTCCGCCTTCTTGCCCAGGCCATAGCTGCCCAGGGCGATCAGGTATTCGCAGTGGGCCCGGTTGCTCCGGGTCAGGTCGGATTCGAACAGCTGCAGGTCCGGCAGGGACACGGCAAAGTAGTCGATCTTCACCTGGTCGTAGTAGTGCTTCTCGCCATAAGAGATCAGCTTGTGGAAGCGGGCGCTGGCATGGTCCCTGTCGCCCAGGGCCAGGCTGGCCAGTCCTTCGTACAGGATCAGCTCCGCAGGCTGGTCATTGTAATACATGGCGCTGGCAGGCTCCTCGTTTCCGGCAGCGGCCCGGCTCAGGTTGGCAATGGCTGCCTCCTCGTTGCCCAGGGCACGCTCCGCCAGGCCCAGGTAGTAGTAGATGTTGTTGTCCTTGGCGCCCTCCAGCTTGCCCTCGCCCAGGTTGTGGGGGAAGACCAGAGCCCGCTGCAGCTTCTCCTTGGCCTCGGCTGCCTTGCCCTCCGCCAGGTCCTTCCGGGCCAGCTGGGTCAGCGCCACGGCATACTGGGTGGTGGCCTTGCCTTCGCCGCCCTCCCAAGCATGCAGGTGCCGGTTCAGCAGCAGTGCCAGGGCTTCCTCGTAGCGGCCCTGCAGGTTCAGCAGGGTGCAGTACTCGATGTACAGGTCATCCCGCTTGAAGGCGGTCTCCTTGTGGGCATCCAGGAAGGCGAACCGCTCCGCCAGGGGCATGTTCAGCTTGTGATACAGCTGATCCAGCTCCAGCAGCACCCGGGCGTCCGTCTCGTCCAGGGCATAGGCCTTCTCCAGGCACGCCCGGGCCTTGACCGGATCCTTCCGCTTGTTGAACCAGGCCAGAGACAGGTTCCGCCACACCGTGGGGAATTCCGGCTTCAGCTCCGCCGCCTTTTCCCACAGGCAGGCAGCTTCCTCAAACTGCCGCCGGTCATAAAGCAGGCAGCCCAGATAGTAGGGTGCCATGGCGTCCTCGGGATTCTGCTCCATGGCCCAGCACAGCACCACCACATCCTCCAGCTTGTTGGGGAAGCAGTACAGGGGATTGGCTGCCGCTGCCTTCTTCAGCACCTCGGCGGATTTTTCCTTCTCTCCGGCCAGAGCCAGGTACCTTGCCTCGTGATAGGCCGCCATGGGGCTGTCCCCGGCGTACAGGCCCAGCACAGCCGCCGCCTTGCCGTAGAAGCCGGCCTCCGCGTAGTCGATGGCGCACTCAATGAAGCTGCTGAGGCGGCCGTTCATCATGCGCAGGGCGCCCTCCGTGTCTCCGCTTTCCATCCGGGAGACATAGTCGAAGGCATCCAGCTCCAGGTTCTGGCTCAGCCATTCCGCCGCCTCGAACTTCCGGCCCAGCTTCTTCAGGATCAGCCCCTTCAGAGCCCGTGCCTTCAGGTTGTGCCAGTTCCGCACCAGGCTGCGGCCGATGTGCTCCAGGGCCAGGGCATATTCGCCCCGCCTGCAGTCGATGGCGGCGATGTAATAGTAGCCCGTCTCCTGCTGGGCCGCGGTCCAGGTGCCCTTGAAGAAGGCATCGTAGGCCTCATCGTCCCGTCCCTGATACATCAGGCTCAGGCCCAGGTTCACATAGGCCTCGCTGTCATAGGGATTGGGGTTGCGGCTGGTCATGCGCTCGATGGCCGCCCGGAAATACTTCTCGCTTTCCTTGAAGCAGCCCCGGCGCAGCAGCAGGGTGCCGTAGGCATTGTTGCAGCGGATGTCTCCGGGATCCCGCTTCAGCCCCTCCAGGTAGTAGGGGTCCGGCAGGTAGGTGGCGTGGCGATACTGCTCGATGTGGATGCCGGTCAGGTACAGCTCCTCGCAGGTCATGATCTCCTCAGGCAGCTTGGCCGGAGGCATGGGATCCGGGATATGCTCCACCTTTTTCTCTTCCGGCCGCCAGGACAGCATTTTCCGTCCGGAGGCGGCGTACACAGTCAGCTCCAGCTCCGTGTCCGGCACCTTCACGGCCACAGCCGCCTTCAGCACGTTCACCGGGCTGATGTCCGCCGTGTGGTCGTACACCGTCTCTCCCGCGGCGGTCAGCACCACCCGGGCATCCTTGTACAGGGCGGTGGTGTACACGGTGATCTCCGCCTGGCCGTCCTTTGCCTCCAGGTTCATGATCACCTCAGTGCTGGCGTTCTTCACATAGCCCGCATCCTTGTAGGGCATGAAGTACTGGGTGAAGGTCTTCTCCTCAAAGGGCTTCAGCCAGGTGAAGTCGGGCTGGTTGTCGCAATACATGCCGGTCATCAGCTCGATGTAGGGGCCGTTGGCGTCCGTCAGGTTCCGGTCCCAGGCCTGGCCGAAGTCGCCGTTGCCCCAGGTCCACTGCTTCTTGCCGGGGCTGACGTGGTGATCCGCCACGTGCAGGATGCCGGCATTCACCCCGTAATCATAGCCGCCCACGAAATTGTAGTCCGAGTGGGCGCACATATAGCTGGTAGGCACGGGAATGTTCTTGTACCGGCTGATGTCCACACCCGCGCCGTAGTCGTGCTTGTAATACTCCCCGGTGGCGATGGGGAAGGTGCTCACGGCCCGCTTGCCGTGGTCGAACACGGCGCACACATCCGGCGGGAAAACGCTCTGGGTGTTGTCATTCACCGCCACGGCGGGATTGGCCCACCACAGGAAGGTCTGAGGCAGGTTGGTGCGGTTGTACAGCTGGCCCTTGATCTCGATATACGCCTTGTCGGGATACAGGGTGAAGGTCATCTTGCCCTTGGTGCCGTACATCTGGTCCACCTCGGACAGCTCCACGCTCTTGCTGCCATCCTCATGCTCCACCAGCCGCCAATCCACCGGGGCATAGGTGGTGGGCCGGTGATGCTGGGGCCAGTTGAACTCGATGCCGCCGCTGATCCAGGGACCGGTCAGGCCCACCAGGGCAGGCTTGATCACCTCGTTGTAATACACGAAGTCGTAGCCGTTGGTCTTGTCCAGCGCCCGCTGGATGCGGCCGCCCAGCTCGGGGAGCACCATCACCTTCAGGTAATCGTTCTCCAGCCACACAGCCTGCCATTCCTTGTCCTGCTTCTCGTCCAGGATCTTGTCCACCACGGGCAGGGGGTACACCTTGCCGCTGCTGCCCTGGTAAACGCGCTTCTCCAGGAACATGGGGTTCTTGTCCGGCTGGCCAATCCCATAGGTGGGAATGACCACCTTCTCCGCCCAGATCTCCGCCTGATGAGGAATGTGTTCCATGCTCAACGCCTCCGTTTTTTGTTCGTTTCGGTATAAAAAGCACCGGGCTTGACATCTTGGAAAAACTTTATTATAATCAAACACAGGGAAATTTTCCGTCTTGGAAAAGGGTGTGTTTGCAATACGCGCTTTTGGTACCGGCATCCTGCCGGAATCACAGATCTACCTCTACGATGCCTCCGAGGAGGCAAGAAGCATGTATTTGTATGCCCTGTGTGCGGGGCATTACCACTGCAGCCCGGACTATCTGGTGGACCGCCAGTCCTATGATAGCTTCCTGGTGCTGTATGTTCACCAGGGCAGCGCCTGGTATTCCCAGGGAGGCGTCCGGCACACGATCCCGGAGCACGGCTTCGGCTTCGTGGATTGCTGCTCTCCCCATGTCTACGGTACGGACACGGGCTGCGAGATGTACTGGGTGCACTTCAACGGGATTTCCGCGGAGAGGATCTTCAGCGCCATCCGTCGCCGGAAGGAGCCCCAGCCCCGGCACTTTGACCGTTCCCGCCGTTCCATTGTGGATATGAGCGAGAAGTCCGAGCTGAAGGGACACATCTCCGAACCGGAGATGAACCGGCTGCTGACCAACCTGCTGATGGAGTTCCTGAGCCCCGCAGAGGAAGGACCCAGCCAGAATGAGGAAGCCATTGAGGCCGTGAGGACCTACATTCTGGAAAATCCGGAAAAGGACCTGAGCCTGAAGGAGCTGGCCGGCATGGCCCGCATGAGCGAGTACCATTTCCTGCGGCTCTTCCGGGATTATGTGGGGACCACGCCCCACAGCTATCTGATCCAGGCCCGGCTGAACGTAGCCGGCTTCTACCTGATCAGCTCGGATTACTCGGTGAAGGAGATTGCCTTCAACTGCGGCTTCCCCAGCGAAAGCAGCTTCTGCTCCAGCTTCAAGGCCCGCATGGGGGAAACCCCATCCGCCTGGCGAAAAAGCCGGACTCACACCTAAAGCTTTTGAAAACAGCCCCGGGATTGGCGCATTGCCGGTCCCGGGGCTTTCCTTCCCTCAGGACCGGCCTGAGGGAAGGAGGTGATTCAGAGAATTAGCCCAGGATGTCGTGATAGTTCTCGGGCGTGGTGATCTCGGCGGGAACAGCGGTCTCCATCTCGACTTCTTCGCCGGCGATCAGCTTCAGCACGGTCTCGACAGCGTAGGTGCCGATGGCCTTGTCGGAGAAGTAGGGAGAAGCCTTCAGGCAGGAACCCTTCTCATACTCTTCAGCGGACAGGTAAGCGCCCATGCCCACGCAAGCGGAGTTGGCATCCAGGCCGGCGGTCTCCAGAGCACGCACGGCGCCAATGACGCCTTCCTCGTTGGCGCCCATCACCAGCCACTTGGTGATCTGGGGATTGGCGGTGATCACGTCGGTAGCCACGATGTTGCCCTTCTCGGTGGTGCCGTCATAGTCGGCATAGAACAGGCGGCCGGTCTCCTCGAACTGGGGATAGGTGGCCTTCAGCACGTCATACTCGCCGTCGGTACGGGGCACGCAGGAGGTCACGGTGGACATGGTCATGATCATGACGCCGCAGGTCTCGTCGTCAGCCAGGTTGTTCTCGGCGATGTAGGTGTTCATCCACTCAGCGCAGGAAGAGCCGATGTTGTAGCCGGCGATGCCAACCCAGGGAGCGATCTTCTCGCCGTTCACTTCCAGAGCGTCGTCATTGGCCACGACAGGGATGCCGTACTCGGCGCACTTGTCAACGATGGCCTGGCTCATGGTCTGGTCGGGGGTGCAGGTCACGATGCCGTCAGCGCCGTTGGAATAGGCCTGATCGATGGCATCCAGTTCCTTCTGGCCTTCCAGGGCCACGTCGATGTAGTAGAAGGTGCCGCCGGCAGCTTCCACAGCAGCCTTGGCAGCAGCGCCTTCGTTGATGAACCATTCCTGGTCACCGGACTTGTAGATGCCGTAGATGACCAGCTGGCCATCGCCGTTGTTGTCGTACTGCACATCAGCCACAGCGGCGGTGCAGGCCAGGAGCATGGCCAGAGCCAGAACCAGGGAAAGGATCTTTTTCATGGTGGGGTTCCTCCTTTAAAATTTATTTCCAGACTGCCTTGGCAGTCCTGAAACCATGGTTTACTTGGTCAGGTTGTTCTTGCTGTCAGCCAGCAGGCGCTTGCGGGCGTTCACGGAGCGGACGTAGTCGGCGCTCAGAGCGATGAGCAGCAGGGCGCCCTTGCCCACATACTGCCAGAAGTTGGCGTTGGGGATGCCGGCCATGTTCAGGCCGGTATTGAAGGCCTGGATCAGGATAACGCCGATGAAGGTGCCCAGCATGTTGCCCACGCCGCCGGTGAAGGACACGCCGCCCAGGATAACGGCGGTGATGGCGTCGAACTCCAGGTTGACGTTGGCAGCGGGCTGTCCGGACTGCAGGCGGGCCACATACACCACGCCGCCCAGGGCGCACAGCACGCCCATCATCACGAAGGAGATCAGCACGATGCGCTGGGGATTCATACCGGCCAGGCGGGCAGCCTGGGTGTTGCCGCCGATGGCGTACACGCTGCGGCCGAAGCGGGTCTTGGCCAGCACCACGCCGCCGATGATGAAGGCGATGATCATCAGCCACACGGAGAAGGGCAGACCCAGGATCCGGGTCTTGCCCACCCAGATGAAGGTGGCGTCGGTAATGCCCACGGACTTACCGTCGCAGATGATGTAGGCGAAGCCGCGCATCACGGACTGGGTCACCAGGGTGGCAATGAAGGCCTCCAGGTGCAGCTTGTTCACCATCATGGCGTTGGCCACACCCACGATACCGCCGGCCACCATGGTGATGAGCAGGGTCGCCGCGAAGGGAACGCCCTTGGACACCAGCAGGGCTGCCAGCACGCCGCAGAAGGCGCACAGAGAGCCGGGGCACAGGTCGTTCTGACCCTCGATGATCAGGTAGGTATGGGCAATGGCCACCAGACCGATCAGAGCGGCGGAGGTCAGGATGTTGGTCATGTTGACCACGGTGAAGTAGTTCTTGTTGATCAGGGAGAACACGGCAACCTCAGCCACCAGGGCAATCAGAAGCACCAGCAGGTTGCCGTTGATCTTCAGCTTGGACTTTTTCATACGCTCTTTTCCTCCATCATGGCCAGGCCCAGGAGCTTCGCCTCGGTGGCGTCCTCCCGCATGACTTCGCCGCTGACCTTCATATTCCGCATCACGATGATCCGATCCGACAGTCCGATGACCTCAGGCAGCTCCGAGGAGATCAGGATGACGCCCAGGCCCTGCTTGGCGAACTGGCAGATCATGTTGTAGAACTCGGACTTGGCGCCCACGTCGATGCCCTTGGTGGGCTCGTCCAGGATCAGCACCTTGGGGTTGGTCACCATCCAGCGGGCCACGATGCACTTCTGCTGGTTGCCGCCGGAAAGCTCCGCGATCTTCTTTTCCTCGTCCGGGGTCTTGATGTTGAAGTCCTTGATGCTCTTCAGCGCCAGGGCCTTCTCCTTGGCGGCGGACACGAAGCCGGCCGAGTTGGAGTTTTCCTTCAGCATGGAGATGTTGATGTTTCCGGAAACGGACAGGTTGGCCAGGATGCCCTGGGTCTTCCGGTCCTCAGGCACCAGCACGATGCCCAGCTTCTGGGCGTCCGCGGGCTGATGGCAGTGGATCTGCCTCCCCTCCAGGTACACCTCGCCGGAGGTCATCTTGTCGGCACCGATGATGGCCCGCATCACTTCCGTGCGGCCGGCGCCTACCAGGCCGGAGAAGCCCAGCACCTCGCCCTTGTGCAGCTGGAAGGAAACGCCCTCCACATAGTCGGAGTGCACGTCCCGCACATCCAGCAGCACGTCTCCGATCTCCTTGTTCCGGTCCAGGTTGTCGTAAATATCGCCCAGGTCCCGGCCCACCATCAGCTTCACCATCTCCGGCTCGGAGGTGGTCTTGGCGTCCAGGGTGGTCACGTAGCGGCCGTCCTTGAAGATGGCCACCTTGTCGGCGATCTCCTGGATCTCCTTCATGCGGTGGGACACGTAGATAATGATCTTGCCTTCCGCCTTCAGCTTGTTGATGATGCGGAACAGGCACTCGATCTCGGCGTCCGACAGGGAAGCGGTGGGCTCGTCAAAGCAGATCACCGACAGGTTCTCCCGGCTGTAGGACTTCATGATCTCCACCATCTGCTGATAGGCGATGGAGAGCTCACCCACCTTGGTGGTGGGGGAAATGGGCAGCTCGAAGTCATCGATGATCTTCTGGGCCATCCGGTTCAGCTGGGAAGAATTCACCAGGCCCTTGTTCACCGGCAGGCGCCCCAGGTAGATGTTCTCAGCCACGGACAGGGCAGGCAGGATCTGCCGCTCCTGGTAGATGACGCTGATGCCGGCCTCAATGGCTTCATGGGGGCTGTGGAAGTGCGCCTCCTGCCCGTCGATCAGGTACTGGCCCTCATCGGGCTGATAGTCGCCGTTCAGGGTCTTCAGCAGGGTGGACTTGCCGGCGCCGTTCTCGCCCAGGAAAGCCAGCACCTCACCGCTGTTCGCCTCAAAGCTGACGTTGTCCAGCGCCTTCACTCCGGGAAAGAACTTTGTAATATTCCGGAATTCCAGCTTTTGTGCCATCGGTTCGGATCCCTCCGTTTCTGCAAAAGCTTGTCTTGATGGGGAGATTATAAGCCAAAATAAACAGCTTGTAATTAGCAAATCCTGCTGCCCAATATCAAAAAATTGCTATTTCCCTGTGGAAACTGAAGGCTTTTTCCAGAAATGATTTACAAAAAAACGCTTTCGGCTTATAATTTCACCGGAAACGTTTTGAAAATGAAAACAACCGACTTTTTTTACGGAGGATTCTGATGGAGACGGTGATTGCATCCGGTCAGCTGCGGGTGACGCTTTCTTCCCTGGGGGCTGCCGCCGGCCGGGCAGAGGTTTTTTTGCCGGGAGAAGGCTGGCGCACGGTTTCCCTGTCGCCCTTTCCCTTTGAGGCGCAGGCGGAGGAGCCTTCCCTGGCCGGCCGGTGCGTGGCCCCCTGCTGCGGCCGGATCCGCCGGAGCGAAATCCGCCTGAACGGGCAGCTTTACAGCCTTCGCCCCAACGAGGGGCCGAACCAGCTCCATGGCGGGCCCGGCGGCGCTTCGTGGAAGCAGTGGGCATTGGAATCCGCCGGGGAAAATCAAGCGGAATACGCCCTGTCCCTGGCAGACGGTGAGGACGGCTGGCCCGGGAACCGCCGCCTCCGGGTCCACTGGCAGGCGGAGGACAGCAGCCTGACCCTGCGCTGGCAAGCGGAAAGCGACCGGCCCGCCTTTGTGGATCTCACCAGCCACCTGTACTGGGACCTGTCCGGCCGCTTCGACGGCAGCGCCCTGGGTCAGCGGCTGACTGTGGGAGCGGCATGGGCCGTGGAAAATGACGACTCCCATCTGCCCCGGCGGCTGATCCCGGCAGAGGGTACGCCTCTCGACTTCCGCAGCGGGCGCAGCTTTGAAGAGCTGCAAAGGGAATTCCCGGAGGATCATCAGCTTCAGGTGGCCCTTGGCTGGAACAACGCCCTGCTCCTGCAGGGGCAGCCGGCGGTGCTGGAAGCCCCGGACCGGAGCCTGCGCATGGAGATCACCACCGATCAGCCCGCCATGGTGGTCTACACCGGCGGCTTCCTGGATGAAAAAACGCGGCTGGCAGGCGACAAGGGAGCCGTGCCCGGCTGCGGGGTGGCGCTGGAGTGTCAGCAGCTGCCCGACATTTTCCATTTTGACGCAGAAAAAAAGGCCTGGCAGGAAGCCCCCGTGGATCTGGCGGCAAACTGCGGGCCCGGAAAAATCGCAAGCGGATGGATCAGGTGGAGCTTTGGGGGATAAGTTACAAACAGAAGTGCATGAAGGTCAGCACGTCCATCCAGCTTCTGCTTTCGTAGCGCACCGTGCGGTCGTTCAGCTGCTCCGTGCCGGGATACCAGGAGGCGCTCCGGGCATCGAAGTGTTTTCCGTAGGTCACCTCCAGGGAATAGGTCTCCGGCCGGGGATACAGGCATTCCCGGCCTGCCTGCACCGCCCTTTCGGCTGCCTCCCGGATGCGTCTGCAAGCCTCCCCGGGCATCAGGGAGATGCTTCCTTTCCCCACCCCAGAGGACACCGGCACGGCCTGGGCAGCGGGTACCTTATCCAGGAACCAGCGGCACAGCTGCTCGTCCCCGGTCACCAGCAGCACCGGCACACCGAACATGGCGGCAGTCAGGCTGTTCATCATCAGCTCGGGCATGGTTTCCCCATTCAGGCGGATGTCGAAGTTCCTCCCGTTCATGGTGTGGCTCAGGGGATTCCCCGGCCAGCCCACGGCGGAATGGTAGCCGGTGAACATGGCTCCGGAGAAGCCGCTGTCCAGGCCGCTCATCATGGCATAGGGATCCCGGCCCCAGCCCCGGAACAGGCGGATGTCTCCCTCCTGGGGCAGCAGCTCCGCCTGAAGATTCCGGGCGGTATCGTGAGCGTCCCGGATCAGCACCTGATGGGCAGGGTCAGCCCGAAGGATGCCCTCGCAGCAGGCCCCCACCTCCCGGCTCATCTGGGCGGAAAAGCGATCGTAGCCAAAGCCGCCGTGCTCGGTCTCCTCCCAGTCGGCGATGCCGCAGGTGCCTTCGATATCGGCGGAAATAAAATAGCGGGACATGGGTGTACCTCCTTAATCGGTGATGGATCCTTGCAGCCGGCCGCTGCTTCGCCGCCCCGGCCCTCTCCAAAAAGAAAAGGGCGGTTCAGCCGCCTTCTTTTCATTCCAGAGGAATTTCAATCGGAGAAAAACCCAGGGCATCGCAGGAGGTCAGGTAGTACCTGATCCCCTTTTCTTCTCCCGTGAAGCCCGCCCGGATGCCTGCTCCGTGCAGGTGGCCGTATACCACCGTGTGCACCGGATGCTGCTCCAGCAGGCGGGTCACCGGGGTATCCCTTTCCAGGTCGTACAGGGGCGGATAGTGGAGCATCACCACCAGCGGCCTGCCTGCCAGGCGCTTTTCCGCCTCCTGCAGGGAAAGCTCCAGCCGCACCAGCTCCCGATTCAGCAGCCGGGTGTCCTCCTCCCCCAGAGGCGTTTCCTGGGTGGGAATCGTCCAGCCCCGGGTGCCGCACACCACGCATTTCTCCAGCTCCACGCAGTCGTGCTGCAGGGCCTGCACGCTCTCCGGCAACGCCTCCCTGACCCGGCTGATGGAGCCCCACCAGTAGTCGTGGTTGCCCTTGCTGAGGATCTTCCTCCCGGGCAGGGCCCCGATGGCCTCCAGGTCCGGCCGGGCGTCCTTCAGCTGCATGGCCCAGGAAATGTCTCCCGGAATCAGCACCGTGTCCTCCGGTGAGACCATGCTCTGCCAGGCCTCGCTGATCCGCTGAAAATGGTTGTCCCACTGCTCGCCGAAGACATTCATGGGCTTTTCGTCTCCGCCGGGCAAATGCAGATCACCGATGGCAAACAGCCGCATAGTCCCTCCTTTGATCGGGAGAGGTCTTATTCCTCTTCCTCGTCTTCGTCCTCTTCCTCGTCCTGGTTTTCCTACTCCACCAGGTCTTCCACGCTCTTCAGCTCGCTCTCCGCGTCCCGGAGCTTGCTGTTCAGCTCCTCGTCCTCCGGGATCTCGGCGGCATCGGCGTCCTCTGTCGTCTCTTCATCCTCGGTCTCGGCAGCAATCATGGCAGCCTGGGCCTCGTTCTCCTCCTCAGAGGGCGTGCCTTCCATATCCTTCAGGCACATCAGACACACATCCCGGCCGGGCAGCGCAGGGAACTCCTTGCACACGCTGCACATCTCCACATCCTCAGTGCCCCTGTCGCCCCGGACCTCCTCCATGCACACCTTGCAATACTTTTCTCCCACAGGCATATAGTTCAGGTCACACCGGGGGCATTTCACAAACTTCGGCATCGCTTTTTCCACCGTTTCTCCACTTTTTATGTGGATTATATTCTTTATTGATTGTGCTTTTCCACTTTTTCTCCGTTTTCCGTGAAAAAGTCGCATAGCTCCCCCACCGTCTCCCGGTTTTCCCGGTTCCCGGAGGGTTCTTCATTTCTCCGGAGCGCACATGCCCGCGCTCCGTTTTACGGTTTGAGATTATACTACCGATTCAAGGCCTGTCAAGGGCTAAGGAAAAAAAGCCATGAAAAAAACCGGAGAAAAAATCTCCGGTTGATTTTTTACGCCTTACACCAGGCGGATGCCGCTGGCGGTCTGCTCGGCGGTGTACCGGTCCATGAGCTTGTGGATCCTGTCGGTGGGGTTCAACAGGCGGCTCAGGCTGCGGTCGTGGTTCAGCAGGGCGATGATGTAGGAGATGTACTTGCTCATGTCCGCCTCAATGAACCACTCCCGCTCCGCCAGCTCCGGCCGGCGATAGGTCAGGTTGGTGGAGATCACCCGGTCGATGATGCCTTCCTTGTAGGCCTTGTCGAAGGCATCCAGCCCATTGGTGAACAGGCCGAAGGTACCCGCCGCGAAAATGCGGTTGGCCTTCCGCTGCTTCAGCTGATAGGCCAGGTCGATCATGCTGTCGCCGGAGGAGATGATGTCGTCCGCCACCAGCACATCCATGCCCTCCACGCTGTCACCCATGTACTCGTGGGCCACAATGGGGTTGCGGCCGTTCACCACCCGGGTGTAGTCCCGGCGCTTGTAGAACAGGCCCATGCTCAGCCCCAGCACAGAGGCATAGAAAATGTTCCGGTCCATGGCGCCCTCGTCCGGGCTGACCACCATCATGTGCTCCTTGTCGATGCGCAGGCCCTTTTCCTTCTTCAGCAGGGCCTTGAACACCTGGTAGCTGGGCATGACGGACTCGAAGCTGCCATAGGGAATGGCGTTCTGCACCCGGGGATCATGGGCGTCAAAGGTGATGATGTCGCTCACACCCAGGTTGGTCAGGTCCTGCAGGGCTGCCGCGCAGTCCAGGCTTTCCCGGCTGTTCCGGCGATGCTGGCGGCCACCGTACAGCATGGGCATGATCAGGGTGATGCGCTTCGCCTTGCCGTTGATGGCACCGATGATGCGCTTCAGATCCATATAGTGGTCATCGGGGCTCATGGGCACCTTCTGGCCATACATGTTAAAGGTCACATTGTAGGCGCCCACGTCGCACAGGATGTACAAATCCAGGCCGCGGACGCTGTCCTTCAGCAGGCCCTTGCCCTCGCCGTTGCCGAAGCGGGGCAGGACGCAGCGGATCAGGAAGTTATCCCGATCACCGCCGGGTGCGGTGACCATGCGGGAATCCGGCATATATTCTTCGGAATGGTTCCGCCAGGCCATCAGGTATTCATTCACCTTGGCGCCCATGGCTTCCGTTCCGGGCATTGCAATCAGTCCGAGAGGTCCTACGGGGTTGGTCAGGAAGGATTCGGCATTCCAGCCGTTCACAAAGTCTGCCACAACATCACCCTCACTCTGTCGATCAGGTCCGATGGGAACCGCTTACGATTTATTATACCGTGAAAAACCCGGTTTGAGAAGGGGACGAAAATGACAAAAATGTGTATTTTTCTTTATTTCGGCACATTGGCCCGGTTTCGACCGGAAAGGACATGATTCGTCGGTGCTCTCTCCTGTTCACACAATTTTCAGCGGATTTTCCTGATTTCTTGACATGATTTTTCCCTTCCTTGGTCTGTTTTTCAACATTTTTTCACATGGTGGATTTAGGATAGGCACCATCACGGGACGGATCCCGTCCCGAAAAGAAGCGAGGAGGAAACGAGCCTTGATCGAAGTCAGGCATCTGACCAAGAAATACGGCAGTCACCTGGCGGTGGATGACCTGTCCTTCACCATTGAGAAGGGCGTGATCTACGGCTTCCTGGGGCCCAACGGCGCCGGCAAGTCCACCACCATGAACATCATTACCGGCTGTCTGGGAGCCACGGAGGGAGAGGTGCTCATCGACGGGCACTCCATCACCGAGGAGCCCATGGCGGCCAAGAAGCTCATCGGCTATCTGCCCGAGCTTCCCCCGGTGTACATGGACATGACGCCGGCGGAGTACCTGCAGTTCGTCATGCAGGCAAAGAAGGTTCCCATGAACAAGCGGGCCGGGCACCTGAAAGAGGTGATGGAGAAGACCCGCATCACCGAAATGAAGGACCGGCTGATCCGCAACCTGTCCAAGGGCTACCGGCAGCGGGTGGGCATTGCCCAGGCCCTGATCGGGGATCCTCAGGTGATCATCCTGGATGAGCCCACCGTGGGCCTGGATCCCGCCCAGATCATTGAAATCCGGGAGCTGATCCGGGAGCTGGGTCAGGACCACACCATCGTGCTGTCCAGCCACATCCTCAGCGAGGTGCAGGCGGTGTGCGACGCCATCATGATCATCTCCCACGGCAGGCTGGTGGCCAGCGACACCGCGGAGAACCTGACCACCCTGTTCGCCGGCAAGACCACCCTGAAGCTGGAGATCAAGGCCGGCAGGGAGCAGGCCGAGGCTGTGCTGGAGCATCTGGGCGGTATCGAGAGCGTGGACTGGAGCGCCGGCGAGGACGGAACCGTCCGGGCGGATGTGCATCCCGCGGAGAATACCGACATCCGGGAAAACCTCTTCTGCGCCTTTGCGGGAGAAAAGCTGCCCCTGCTGGAAATGACCCGCGTCCGGGCCAGCCTGGAGGATGTGTTCCTCGAGCTGACCGGCGGCGAAGCCTCCGAGCAGCAGGCAGCCCCAAAGGAGCCTGCAAAGGAGTCCCCAACGCCTGAGAAAAAGGAGGCGGATGCTGAATGATCGCCGTGTTCCGCCGGGAGCTTGGCTCCTACTTCAAGGGCGTGCTGGGCTACCTGCTCGCCGCCTTCCTGCTGATCTTTGCGGGCATTTACACCATGGCCTACAATCTCAGCGGCTATTGCAACAACTTTGAGTATGTCCTCAGCGCCATCTGCTTCATTTACCTCATCGCCGTGCCCATTATCTCCATGCGGGCCCTGGCGGAGGAAAAGCGGCAAAAGACCGACCAGCTGCTGTACGCCCTGCCCATCCGCCTGAGCGATGTGGTCATCGGCAAGTATCTGGGCATGGTGTGCGTGCTGCTGCTGCCCTGCGCCATCATGGGGCTGTATCCCCTGCTGCTTTCCCAATGGGGCACCGTTTCCTTCACCAATGCCTACGGCGCGCTGTTCGCCTTCTTCCTGCTGGGCTGCTGCCTGCTGTCCATTGGCCTGTTCATCTCCTCCATGACGGAGAGCCAGGTAGCCAGCGCCGTCATCACCCTGGTGGTGATGCTGCTGCTGTACTTCATGAGCGGCCTGTCCAGCTATGTTTCCACAGACTCCTCCGCTTCCCTGATTGCCCTGTGCGTCCTGGCCCTGATCCTGGCCATCGTGCTGCAGGTGCTGGCGAAGAACCCCATCATCTCCTGCGGCACCGCCGTGGTGCTCATCGGCGGCCTGCTTATCTGGCACGGCGTCAGCCCGGATCTCTTCTCCGGCCTGTTTCCGGACATGATGAGCGCCATCAGCGTGTTCAAGCGCTTCGACACCTTTGTGGACGGCGTGTTTGACCTGACCGCCATTGTATACTATCTGTCCATTATTATCGTGTTCCTGTTCCTGACGGTGCAGGCCATGGAGAAGAGGAGGTGGAGCGAATGAGTGAGCAGAAGCAGGCCCCGAAGAAGGGCAAAAAGGCCGGCGGCATCAAAAAGCTGTTCGGCAGCCGCTTCCGGGCGGGCAGCTATTCCGCCTTTGCCGCGGTCATGGTAATCGTCATCGCCATTTTTGCCAACCTGATGGTGAATTCCCTGCCCACCTCCACCACCCAGCTGGACATGACCAACGCCAGCCTGTATACCCTGTCCGACCAGACGAAGCGCATCGTTTCCTCGGTGGACAAGGATGTGGACCTGTACCTGCTGGCCGTCAGCGGCAACGAGGATGACACCATCCTGCGGCTTTTGAACCGCTATGCCGACCTGAGCAGCCATATCAAGGTCACCTGTGTGGATCCCAACACCCAGCCCACCTTCCTGCAGGGCTATGACCTGACGGTCTCCCGGCTGTACGCCAACAGCGTGCTGGTGGACTGCGGCGGCCGGTGGCGGCTGGTGGGCTATGACGAGATCTACGTCACCAGCTACGACATGGATTATTATTCCTACAGCTACTCCACCACCACCACCTTTGACGGCGAGAACGCCCTGACCAACGCCATCCACTATGTGGCCAGCGACAATCTGCCCAAGGTATACACCCTCACCGGCCACGGAGAGAGCGAGCTGAGCGACAGCCTGACAGAGGCCATCGCCCAGGACAACATGGAGACGGAGTCCCTGTCCCTGATGACCGCCGAGAGCATCCCGGAGGATGCCACCGCCATCATCATCAACGCCCCCACCAGCGACCTGAACGAGGACGAGGCCAAGCTCCTCACCGAGTGGCTGGAGAATGGCGGCAGCATCGCCCTGACCACCGGCTACATGAGCGTGGACAAGATGCCCAACCTGCTCAGCGTGACCCAGTCCATGGGGCTGACCCTGTCCGACGGCATCGTCATCGAGGCGGATACCCAGAAGTATTATCCCCGGTATCCCCATTATCTGCTGCCCACCATTGAGAGCCACGACATCACCGATGCCATCATCAGCGGCAACTATTACATCCTGGTGCCCCTGGCCCAGGGTCTGACGGAAACGGAAGGCAGCGGCGCCACCGTCACCTGGCTGCTGACCACCTCCGACTCCTCCTACGCCAAGACCGCCGGGCTGAACATGACCACCACCTCCAAGGAGGATGGGGACATCGACGGTCCCTTCCATGTGGCTGCCGTGTCCGAGAAGGGCGAAGGCAAGCTGTTCTGGATCACCTCCGACAGCTTCCTGAACAGCCAGGTGGACCAGGTGGTCTCCGGCGCCAACAGCGACCTGTACCTGAACGCCCTGAACTGGATGGGTGATCAGGAGGAAAGCATCTCCATCCGGGCCAAGTCCCTGGATAACGAGACCCTGACCGTGCCCTCCGCTTCCTCCACCCTGTGGAGCGTCATCCTCATCGGCGGCATTCCCGCCCTGTTGGCTGCCCTGGGCATCTTCATCTGGATAAGGAGGAAACGCCGTTGAAACGCTCACTGAAATCCATCATCCTGCTGTGTGTGCTGGCGGTGTGCGTGGGCGGCTACCTGCTCATCAGCAGCCAGACCAACCAGGCCACCACCGCCGCCACCGAGAACAAGGAAAGCGTGGCCCTGGCAGAGCACACCGCGGACGAGGTGACCGCCCTCTCCTGGACGACCGGGGACGGCACCCTCCGCTTCACCAAATCCGATGCCGGCTGGCGCTATGACGGAGACAGCGCCTTCCCCGCCAACGAATCCACCCTGGACAGCCTGGCGTAGAAGGCGGCCGCCCTCACCGCCGACCGCAGCATTGACAACGTGACCGACCTGAGCATCTACGGCCTCAGCGAGCCCGCCTTCACCGTGACGGTGGAGTGGTCCGACGGCACCTCTGTCACCTACGGGCTGGGAGACGCCACCGCCTTCGCGGATGGCTACTACGTCAGCCGTTCCGGGGATGACAAGGTGTACATCGTGGCCACCTCCCTGGAGGTCACCTTCGGCAAGACACTGAACAGCCTGGCCGTGCAGGAGACCATCCCCACCGCGGAAAATGTCACCCGGGTGGTGGCCGGGGAAGCGGACGCCTCCTATGAGGCGGTAAGCCGCACCGTCAACACCGATCAGCACTGGTACGCCGCCGACGGCACCGTGCTGGACACCGGCAAGGTGGAAAGCCTGATCAGCGGCATCCAGGGCATCAGCTGGAGCGAATTGGTCACCGGCTCCGCCACGGACGAGCAGCTGGCGGAATACGGCCTGACCGACAGCGCCGTGACCCTGTGCCTCTATGACGGGGACACCGCCGCCCTGACCCTGCTCATCGGCGGCACCGATGACAACGGCGATTCTTACGCCAGGCTGCCCGACTCGAAAATGGTGTATACCGTCGAGGCGGATGCTCTCACCGATATCCTGGCCGTCACTCCGGACAGCCTGAAGGCGGAAAATGTGCTGCTGACCCTGCCCTACTCTGATGTGCAGGCAGCGAAGCTCACTGCGGGCAGCATCAGCTATGAGCTGCGCACCGCTTCCGCCGGGGAAGCCACGGAATCCACCGAGGAATCCACCGAAGAATCCACCGAATCCACAGAGGATGCCGAGGAGACCGTCAACGCGGATGAGACCCTGTGGCAGCAGCTGACCGCCATCACCGCTACCGGCGAAGCCGAGGCGAAGGAAGGCGACACGGTGCTGACGGTGGATGTAACCAACTGCAACGGCATCAGCGCCCAGCTGGTGATCCGGGAATACGACGCGGACAGCTACCAGGCCAGTCTGGACGAGGGCACTGCCGTGACTGTATCCGCCGACGCGGTGGATCGCCTGATCCGCTCCCTGAAGCAAATGAACTGACCCCCATCCTTCCCGGAGGCAACTGCTTCTTCATGCTCCTCCCTTTCCTTTCTCTACATCGCTGCCATGCCTCCGGGCTTCGCAGGCAGTCGGGCAGGACGGCCCAGGCAACCGTCCTGCCTTTTTCCATGCATTCCTTCCTTTTTCTTCCACCCTTCCCTCTTCCGTCATCCGCCCTTCAGGTGGGCAGGCTATGCTGTATCCAGCATATTCAGGAGGTTTGCCATGAACGATGAAGAAGAGCTGCTGCAGGGGCTGCGGCAGGAAATGCTGTATTACAAGGCGGCGCTGGACATCCTCACCGTGAAGCTGCAGGTGCTCTCCCAGGAGCTGGGGGCCCAGGGCGACCGCTGCCCCATTGACCACATCCAGAGCCGGCTGAAGTCTCCGGAGAGCATCACGGAGAAGCTGCGCAGGCGGCAGGCGCCCCTGACCATCGAGGCCATGGAGCGGCATGTGCAGGACATTGCCGGCCTCCGGGTCATCTGCCCGTTCCTCAGCGACATCCACCGGGTGGAGGACATGATCCTGCGCCAGCCGGACATCCAGCTGCTCCGCCGCAAGGACTACATCACCTCTCCCAAGCCCAACGGCTACCGCAGCCTCCACCTGATCCTGCTGGTGGATGTGCACTTCTCCGACCGCCGGGAGGGCATCCCGGTGGAGGTGCAGCTGCGCACCATCGCCATGAACTGCTGGGCCGCCATGGAGCATCAGGTGCGCTACAAGAAGGATCGGCCCCTGTCCCAGGAGGTCAACGACCGTCTGCTGGCCTGCGCCGGGCTCATGCGGGAGATGGACGAAAGAGGCGAGGAGCTGCTGGAGTGCCGGGAGTGAGGGTGGATTTTTTGCCGGATTGCAAAAAGGTGGCACGTCAAGTGCCGCCCCTTGACTTTTCTCCCCGCCGTGGTATACTCCCTCCGGAATCAAACACATATTTAATGAAGGAGGATCCTGACATGGATATTCAGAAGATCATCACCGAGCTGCTCTCCAAACTGAACGCCGACGGCAAGCTGGCCGAGAAGTTCAAGGCCGATCCTGCCGGCACCGTGACCTCCCTGCTGGGCAATGTGAAGCTGGACGACAGCCAGCTGAAGACCGTGGTGGAAGGCGTCAAGGCCAAGCTGAAGCTGGACGACGCTGCCGGTGTGCTGAACACCATCGGCGGCCTGTTCGGCAAGAAGTAAGCCGAAGGCACCTCTTCCGGCGCTGCGCGCCACCTTCCCCATAGGGGAAGGCTTTTTTGTTGCCCTGAGCGATGCAAAAAAATCCGCCCACCGAAGTGAGCGGATCTTTGAAACGATATTTTCGATCAGCGCGTGCTGAAAATGAGCCATTAAAAAAGACGGTTTTCCCTCATGAACGGCCCGATGTTCACATGAATGATCCCGTTCCGCTGCTGCAGCGGATCATTCCTCGTCATGACATATTTCGGATAGTTGTCCCGGATCGTCTCCAGCGGCTTGTATTCGCGGTCCTCCGTATGGCGGCTGTTCATCATCGTCATAGCCACCTGTACATAAGCATACTGCTGCCTGCGGTCACGCAAAATAAAATCGCATTCCAGCTTGCCGATCCTTCCGACACTGACCGCATAGCCCTTGGCCCGCGCGTACAGATAAACAATATTTTCCAGCATCGGTCCATAATTGATGCGATTGTCCGTATTCATGGCATAGTAAATGCCAAGGTCGGCAAGGTAATACTTCTGCTCTCCGCCAATGGCGCGTCTTGATTTCAGATCAAAGCGTTCGCACTCATGCAGTACCTTTGCGTCGAGCAGGATCTGAATATACCGGTGCAGCGTTTCCCTTTTGATATCGCTGCCTGCTTTATGAAGGTCTTCCAGCATGTTGGTCAGGCTGGTGGTGGCGCCGAAGTTATTGATGACGTAGGTCTACACCTTATTGAAAACGGACACATTACGGATCTTGACCCGTTTTTTGATGTCCTTTTCAAAAATCTCGGAGATGACGCCACGCACATAGGTGCGTTTGTCCTCCGGATCCGGATAGTCCAAGGCTTTCGGGAATCCGCCTTCCTGAATGAAATGTTCAAGTTCGGCTGCAGGATCATCGCTGACCTCCTGCCCCATGAACCGCTTCATCCCCACATATTCATCAAAGGTCAGGGGAAACATCTCAAGCTGCAGATAACGGCCTGTCAGCTTCGTAGCCAATTCACCACTGAGCAGATAGGAATTGGAACCGGTGATGAAGATAGAATACTCTTCTTCCTCCCGGTAAGCGTTCAGCACTTCCTCAAAGCCTTCCACATTCTGGATCTCGTCGATGAAAAGGTATTTGATCCCCTCGGCTGTACAGGCCTGATCGATGGCCGCCTCAAGCTGCTCGGGCGTTTTGATATGCTTGAATCCCCGCCTGTCCAGATTCATGTAAACGATCTGATCCTCAGGAATGCCGGATTCCCGCAGCTCCCCGGCGATCGTTTGCATCAAACAGGATTTCCCGCATCGACGGATGCCGGTGATTACCTTGATCATGCCGGTGTCATGATAGAATCCGCGGATCCTTTGCAGGTAATTTTCTCTGCGATACAGCTTTATCATGGTACCATCTCCCGGTCAAATGATACAATAGAAAGAAGAAAATGTCAATGTTAACGGGGTAAATTCTCTTTTGTTTTTAATTTATACCCCTTTAACTTGTAAAAAGTGAAATAAAATCCGCCCACCGAAGCGAGCGGATCCCTGAAACGATATTTTCGATCAGTGCTTGCTTGTAATCCTAGCGGAATTGGTTGGTGGCAACAACCTGGCGGGTCATTTTTCCATTGTCCAATCAAAATCTGCAAGCGGAGCCTTGGCCGCTCCGTTCTCTGGAACAGCGTGGAGTGGAACGAGACGAAGCGCAACGCCCAGCTGACACCTGGGCCGAAAAAGGAAGGCTGGTCTACAATCTGAATGAAAACGGCAACCGCATTCCGGCAAATCAGAAGGTGCGCCGGAAAAAATTTTTTCAAAAAGTGGCACGTTTCCGGGAAAAAGTTGCAACACGGGGGGAAATCTATGCTATAATAGGTAAAATTCCGCCGTAATATGCGGTGGGAGAATACGTTCATCGTAAGGAGGAATTCCCATGAAAAGGTTCTTTGCCGCTCTGCTGGCCGTCTCCATGCTCCTCACCTTCGGCGCTGCCGTGGCTGAGGAAGAGGTCACCATCACGGTGCCCGAATTCCAGAGCATCAACCCCACGCTGAAGGACAGCAGCGCCATGTCGATTGAGTCCACCGATGTGGTTACCGTTGACGGCAACCACACCACCGTTGTTGCCGACGGTCTCCAGCTTGACCTGGAGCTGGATCCTACCCTTGGTATGATGTGCCTTACCCAGGACTTTGCTGCTTCCTTTGAAAACTACTTCATGTTCGATGACTCGGAAGAAGTATACAATTGGCTGATTGAAAACAACGTTCATCTGTGGCTGAGCAGCACCTACACCAGTAATCAGTACTCATTTGTCCTGCCGGGCAAGGATAACTTAAGTGCCAAGGTCGTTGATCTGGGTGCCATGTCAGAGAACATTCGTGACCTGTATATCGCCAAAATCGCGGAAGCGTTCGGTGTTGATAACTATACGGTCATTACTGCCTCCGGTGTTTCCTGGATCCTGGCAACGGATTATGGCACTGCCTTTACGATTGCCGGCGGCCAGTATGTATTCTGCTACATCGGCTTCAGCGGCGACACCATGAGCCAGGATGATGTGGATGAAGCGACGGATGTCTTCTCCTGCCTGACCATTTCTGCTGTCAACTGATTCACGGAAAGCAAATCTCAGGGATCGTTCTGCGGAATGATCCCTTTTTTGAAAGAAAGGGTTGATAATCATGAAGAGATGGCTGAGCCTATTTCTCGTGCTGACGCTGCTTCTCTCCGGCGTTTCCCTGGCATAGACCGCCGAAAAGAAGAAGGTCACCGTGATGGTCTATATGTGCGGCAGCAACCTGGAATCCGATGGCGCAAAGGCTTCCAACGATATTTCCTCCATGCTGGCGGCCCGGGCCAACATGGAAGATGTGAATGTGGTGCTGCTGCTGGGCGGAACCACGGTATGGTCTACGGGCTATGATGCCTCTGTGCTGACGCTGCTGCAGCTGGGCACGAGGCGTCCCTCCATCGTGACGACCTTCCCGCTGACCGGCATGAACGAAAGCGTCACCATGTCGAATTTCCTGACTTACTGCTATGAGAACTATCCCGCCGACCGCTATGACCTGATGATCTGGGACCACGGCGGCGGCCCCATCAGCGGCGTATGCCAGGATTCTCTCTTCAAGGGCGATACGCTGCAGCTGAAGGAGCTCACGGACGCGCTGGACGCCAGCCCCTTCGCGAACGGCGGCCTGGAGTTGGTCTCCTTCAATGCCTGTCTGATGTCCTCTGCCGAGGTGGGCGTGGCGCTGGCTCCCTATGCCAATTACATGGTGGCCAGTGAGGACACCCAGTATGGCCTGGACTTTGCGTGGCTGAGCGGCATCGAAAACGACGCGGACGGCCTGGAAACCGGCAAGAAGATCGTGGACAGCAGCTTTGCCAGCAATGTGGAGATCAGAGATCGGCAGTCGGATAGCATGCTGTAGTCCTTTGCCGTTACGGATCTGAAGCAGATGAGCAGCCTGGTCACGGCCATGGATGCCTTCTTCAGCAAGGTGGAGGTTGATCTGGATGACACCAGCTTCACCTTCATGTCCAATGCCCGCCGCGATACGGCGGCCTTCGGCCTGGGCGACAGCGGCAACGTCAGCAGCTTTGACCTGGTGGACCTGGGTGACCTGGTTGAGCATTACGCCGATATGGCCCCTGCGGAGGCGGATGAGCTCCTGCAGGCCATCAACGCCTGCGTGCCCTATATGCAGGCTGAGTCGGACAAATGTACTGGCCTGACGGTCTATCATCCCTTCTGGAACAAGAAGCAGATGGCTGCGCGTTCTCCGATTTACAATGGCTTGACCTTCTCGGAGAATTATCGCTCCTATGTGCAGAGCTTTTCCAGCATCCTGACCGGCACACCCCTGGCGGACTGGACCGGACTGGAAACGGAGCAGGAGGATGCCGTGCGGCTGAACCGCTCTGTGTTCACGCTGAAGCTGACCGAGGACCAGAGCACCCATTTCGGCGAGGCGGACATGGTCGTGCTGCAGCAGCTTGAGAATGGTAACTATACCTTCGTTTCCCGCACGGAGGATATCGGGCTGGATGACCAGTCCGCGCTGACCGGCGAATATACCGGCGTTGCCGTGTACGCCGCCGATAGCGAAGGCCAGGCCCTGACCCCCACCATCAGCTATACCCTGGACAGCAATGGCCGCTATCTGGTGCCCGCGGATCTGACGCTGGTGGATCAGGCAGGCGAGGAGGTCATCCATCAGGCCATGCTGATCTGCAGCGAGAACGATAAGTTCCTGACCCCTGATGGCGTGGCGGTGTACGATGGCGAGGGCTACACCACCATCTTCGGCACAGCGTTCGAGGATTACAAGAGCATCACGCTTCACTTTGAGGAAAAGGCGCCTGCCGATGCCTCTGAGGGCGTTCTGAGCGGCTTTGAGGACTGGACGGTTGTCAACACGCAGGACTGGACCTTCCCGATCGATGATTCCTGGCACCTGGAGCTGAAGTACGACTCGATCGACACAGAGAACCTCTATGCCACCTTCCAGGTGACCGACAGCCAGAACAACTGCTACAGCAGCCAGCCTGCCTGCCTGAGCGTCAAGGCAACCGGTGAGGGCGAGGTGCGCCTCTCCTATGATGACCTGGACACTGTACTGATCGAAAAGGCCAACGTGCTGGCAAACGCCGGCGGAGATATGACGGTCAGCCTGTCCCTGACCAACCTGCTGGACAATGAGGTGATCATTGCCCTGGAGAACCTGCAGATCAACGGCACAGAGTATCCGGACACCACGGAGGTCTATGGCACCGGCGAAAACTATGGTCTTGTATCCGGTGAGACCCAGGTGCTGCTGCTGAATGTGCCTGCGGCGGAGCTGGACGGGGTCAGCGAAATCACCTCGGTCCAGTGGAACCTGAAGGTGCTGGACGCTGCCACCGATGAAGAACTGAAAACGGTGCCTGCGGCCATGTCCATGCAGCTGGCCCGATGAAAAGGCTGCTGCTGATCCTGCTGTGCCTGCTTGCGGGCACGGCCCTTGCGGAGGAAGCGCCGGAGATTACAGTGACCGGCTGCACGGTGCGGGACGGTGCCGTGCAGCTGGCCGTCTGCAGCCGAGCCGGAGAATCCGGGCAGCTTTCTCTGGTATGTCCGTTTGTGGATGATGAGCCGGTCTTTTTCGAGGACGGCTCGGAAATCATGACCTTCGAGTTGGATGCAGACGGTGAATCGATCATTTCCTTTGCCACGGAAGCCATGGATGGGCAGACGCTTACGGTGCTCCTGGGCGCTGATGGCAAGCTGTTCACCCGGCTGCGCCTGAGCCTGGACGGCACCTCCTTTTCCACAGAGCCCTGCGATGAGCCGATCCTGGAAAACGCGTCCCCAGTGGAGGCAACACCCCTCAGCCTGACGGACAGCCTGACGGAGGAGCAAGTGGCACTGCTGGACTACGGGCAGGCGGTCATTTGCCTTTGCGACGCGGAAGGGCATGCGGATAGCCTTCAGCCCGTCTGCACGGTCCCTGCCCGGGTCTCTCCGGAGGGACAGGTTCAGGCGGACTGGAGCGGCCTGCTGCTGCAGATCGACGGCTTCTGCCTGCGAACTGAGGAAAACGGCAACGGCGGCATGAAAGCCTCCCTGGCCCTGACGGGCGACGCCGTGTTTTACGCCGAGGTGGATTTTCAAACCGCGTCCGGCGAGAAGACGCGGGAGCTGGTGTCCTCCGCCGAGCTGGAGGGCACCTGGGAGAACGTGCCGAGGAGCCTCTTCGATACGGCTACGCTGACCTCTATCACCATCAGCCTGGAGAGCGGAAAGCCTGTGACCGTGGGCGGAGACAGCCGGCAGCTCGCGCTGACCGAGCCTCTGCAGCCGCAGCTGGTTCCCATTGCTGAAGCCGGAAGCTTCGGCTGGTATTTCGAGTATTTCTTTACGGACGGAACGGATACGGTGCATCCATTTCAGCCGTATCATCAGGAATGATGGGAGTGAGAAAACCCATGCTGAAAAGACTGCTTTGCCTGACGCTGGCCCTTTGCCTTTCCGCATCCTGCGCACTGGCCTTTGAAAGCTACGAGATCGATCCGGAGGCCATCAAGGCCGTGGAGGGAAGCGATACCTTCGCTGTACGCATTACGGAAAAAAAGCTCCAGGAAGGATACTTTGAAGATGAACCCTGTGATGTGCTGCTCCTGACGGTGACCAATTTCGGCGAGGATGTGGTCACCGGGGTGGACGTTGTCTTCGTTTTATACAAGCAAAGCGATCAACAGACGATGGAACTGAGGACCAAGGAATTTTCTTTGAGCTTTGGCGAAGACAGAAAGCTGAACTACGCCTCTCTCAGCGAGCTCTCCCTTCAAAAGGATGAAACAGCCGTGATCGCGATCGCCTGCTATTGGGATGGGTTCGACGGCATGCGGGCCATCGTATCCGGCTGCACCCTGGCGAACGGGCAGACCGTCAGCAACCCCAGCTATTCCGAATGGGAAAGCCTGGCCTACGGACTGCAGAGCAACAGCAACGTGACCGTGCTGGACTAAGGACGCGGTGTGACGAAAAAGGAGGAAATTTCCGATGCTGACTCAAAAAAGGCTGGCGGCTTTCTGGCTTGTGCTCCTGCTTGCGTTGCAGCCGATCCTTTCCCTTGCGGACACGGACCAGACGGCAGCCTACACGATCGATGTGGACGCGCTGAAGGCCCTGTAGGCGACGGACACCTTTTCCGTCAGGGTAACCCAGAAATCTGTGGCGGACGGTGTTCATAACAGCACGCTCATCACCGGCATGGAGAATAACGATGTCCTGAGCCTGACCGTGACCAATGAGCTGCCGCAGACTGTAAAGGGCCTGATCATCTGCCTGGTAGCCTATGACAGCGCAAATCGGGCAAAATGGCCCATCGCTACGGCGCATGACCACTCCATCAGCATGGGCTACTACAAAAGGAATCTGTATATGGCCACCTGGGAAGAGGTCGATATCGAGTCCGGTGGCAGCAAGACGGTGACCATCGACTGCAATCATGATAAGTTCACCGGCGTTCGTGCGCTGGTGGCACGGGTGACGGTGGAAGCGGACGGCGCTGAGACGGCGCTTGACAACCCGCTCCTGGAGGACTGGTATGAGCTGGCCCTGGGCTCTCCCACGCATTACTTCGACTGACAAAAACAAGCTGAATAAGAGACAGGAGATGAGAAGATGAAGCGCTTGCTTTGGGCAATGGCACTTTTGCTGCTCCTGCCTCTTTTTGCTTGCGCCGAAGCGGCCCCGAAGAAGCTGACCCTGATGGTGTACATGTGCGGCAGCAACCTGGAGAGCCAGAACGGCGCGGCCGGCAAGGACATCCTGGAGATGCTGGCCTCCGGCTACGATATGCAGCAGGTGGATATTCTGCTGATGACCGGCGGCAGCAAGAGCTGGTCTCTGGGTTTTCCGGAGGACAAGGTATGCATCTATACGCCCTTCCGCAAAAGCGTGCGCATGGAAACGGCCTATGAGTCTGCCAGCATGGGCGAGGCCGGCACGCTGGCCACCTTTCTCAATTACGGCTACACGGAGCACCCGGCGGAAAAATACGCGCTGATCCTCTGGGATCACGGCGGCGGCCCCCTGGAGGGCGTGTGCTATGATGAGCTGTATGATTCTGACAGCCTGACGATCACCGAGCTGGTCGCGGCGCTGGAAAACAGCCCGGCGGCTGAAACGCCCCTGGAGTGGATCGGCTTTGACGCCTGCCTGATGGCCTCGGCGGAAAATGCTCTGTCTCTGGCTCCCTTTGCGGACTATATGATCGCCTCCGAGAACACGGAGCCCGCGAACGGCTGGAATTACAGCTTTTTGAACGGCATCGAGAAAGACGCGGATGGCGCGGCGACCGGCCGCCGCATTGTGGACAGCTATTTTGACACTGACGCAGCGGATGACCGAACCCTGGCCTGCATCGACCTGTCCGCCATGGCAGAGGTTGGATCGGCCATGGATGCTTTCTTCGGCGGGTTGCAGGTGGACAACAGCAATTACGCCATGTATGCCTATGGCGTGCGCCACAGCACCGCCTTCGGACGGGCCGCGTCCGATGCCAATACCCTGGATCTGGTGGACCTTGGCAGCCTGCTGCAGCTTCTGCGTTCTCAGTCGCCTCAGGCAGCCCAGACGCTGGACGGCGCCCTGCAAAGGGCTGTGGTATACCAGCGCAGCAATGGGGAAAACAGGACCGGCCTGACGGTTTACCATCCCTATTACAACCGCGGCGCCTATCTCAGCCGCTGGGGCGGCGAGTATCAGCAGAACAGCCCGCTGAAGGGCTATGCCGATTATACGACGCGGTTCGCAGCCTATCTGTTCGGCGAGGCGGGGCTTTCCTGGAGTAACCTGTCGGTGGCAGTGGCCGCGGATGGGACGGGCTTTGTGCTGCCCCTGAGCGAGGAACAGATGGAAAACCTGGCCTCGGCCACCATGCACATTCTGCAATGGGATGACGCATCGGAGACCTACAGCCCGGTGTATGCCACCGGCGTGGCGGTAGACGGACAGGAGCTGGCAGCATCCTGGTCCGGCAGCCGGCTGGTGCTGAAGGGCACGGAGATCAGCGTTCCCTTCACCCTGCGGGAGGATGGAAGCCTGCTGATCTATGTCAACTACATGAACGGCGATACCGACCTGTCTATTCCCGGGGAGGCGGCCCGCATCAGCCCGTTCGATACGCCTGTGCCCATGACACAGGCCACCACGCAAAGCTATTCGGGTGATTCCGGCGAAAGCAGCGAGGCCTCCGGTATCCTCCCGCAGCAGGCGAATGTCATCATGACGACCTCGACCGCCCAAACGGGAAGCATGCTGCCGCCCTCCCAGGCGGACAGCTATTCCATGAGCGCCGAGACCAGCATCCAGCCTGTTTCCACCCAGCAGCTGAGCGCCATGCTGATCATGCCGGACGAGGCTCATGGCACCGGCAGCAGGGTCGAGATCACGCAGCTGACCGAGGTGAGCACGGAATCATTCGAGCCGTCGGTGCAGGTGATCGAGCTGCCGGATACCATTGAGGTCACGGCCGTCGGTGACACGGTCCATGTCTGCCTGGTGGCTAGCGTCAATGACAGCGGCGAGGTGACCGTGACGGAAACGCTGTTCTACGACGAAGCCTCCGGCACATGGACGACGCGCCGGCAGGCGGATCTGCAGACCTATGCCACCATGGTATTCCCCACATGCCAATACAAGCCCGATACGGAAGGCGGTACGCTCAGCGGCTTCAGCGCCTGGCAGCTTGCGGGCACAACGGGAGAAGCCATGGAAGCGCAGGCCGCGCCGGAATTCAGCATGCGGGATGTTCAAGGCTCCGGCCTTTGCGTGGCGTTCGAGCTGGTGGACATTCAGGGAAACAGCTACAGCACCCATCCGCTGCTGCTGGACAGCGTTATGATGAACTGACGCAGGGCTTTGTTGTCAGACAATCAGGAACCTTTGACGGACAAGTATGAAAAAGCAAACACTCACTTGAATGACAAACGGAGGAAAGGAGGTGCAGGAATGTCTTGTATATGGAACACGTGCTGATTTCGCGTCAAATATTTCCATGTATGCCCTGATACAAGAATAAGAGGAGAAATTTGCATGAAAAGATTTGGTCTCGTACTGGTCTCGCTCCTGATTTTTTTGGGGGGGATGATCAGTTCCGCGCTTGCGGCGGGCATTTTACCAACGTTCAATGATGTTTCACCTGAGGAAATGCCTTCAATCCGAAAAATTGTACAGCGGGATCCTGATACTACAGAAGCGCTTGAGGATGGCAGCAGTGTAGTTACCTTTAAAGGTGTCTCTGAGGACGAATACGAAAGCTTCAGTGCCTATTTAAGCGAATTTGGCTGCACACTTGCAGATTACAGCATGGATGGTACCGTTTTGACAGCCAGTCTGGAAAAGAATGGTCATACCTTCACCTTTTCCTATGACTATGCGGACGGCACGGCGGTTTTGTCCTATCCTTCAGACACGAAGGAGGAAAGCATTGATGTGACAGCTCAGCACGAGGCTGCCGTAGCATCCTATCAGCCAGGCGACTATGTGATCATGGGCACCTATCCGCAGGGGGAAAACGGCGAAGTAGAGCCCATCGAGTGGCTTGTGCTGGATGTGCAGGACGGCAATGTGTTGCTGATCAGCCGTTACGGCCTGGATGCCAAACCTTACAATACCTAGTTGGAAGATATTACCTGGGCGCAGTGCACGCTGCGCACCTGGCTGAACAATGACTTTATCAGCACTGCGTTTACCGCGGAGGAGCAGGAGGCTATCCTGCTGACAGATGTGGACAACAGCGCAAGTCAGTGCTTTGACTTCACAACGGTATCCGCGTTTGCGTTGGATACAATAGGCGGCAAAAATACACAGGATAAGATCTTCCTGCTCAGCTATGCGGAAGCGAACAAGTATTTGGGCGTCACTCCGGAAAACAGTGATAATATGGAAGCCCGTACTTCTCCTACTGGGTATGCAATTGCACAGGGCGTCCGCACTTCTACAGACAATAGGACAGTGGAAGGCGCTGAGAGCAGTTTATGGTGGCTTCGGTCTCCCGGCCTGGCCCAGAGTAGTGCAGCATGTGTCAGTAGCTCCGGCAAGCTCTATAATGATTTTACTTCCGTGGATCATATAGGTTATTCTGTCCGCCCCGCTTTTTGGCTCAGTGCTGAATTTTCCGGCATGGCGGTTTTGGCTGATTCATCTGATGCCGATGAGGAAAGCTTTGATGCGACTACTCAGCTTGAAGCCGCGAAAGCGGCCTGTCAGCCGGGCAATTATGTGACCCTGGGTACCTATCGACAGGGCGAAAACGGCGAAGTGGAGCCTATCGAGTGGCTTGTGCTGGATGTGCAGGACGGCAAGGCATTGCTGATCAGCCGCTACGGTCTGGATGCCAAGCCCTACAATAAAAAGTATTATACTGATACCACCTGGGAGCAGTGCACGTTGCGTGACTGGCTGAACAGCGATTTTATCAGCACTGCGTTTACCGCGGAAGAGCAGGAGACAATCCTGCTGACGGATGTGGACAACAGTGCAAGCCAGTGCTTTGACTTCACAACGGTGGAACAGAATTATGTCGAAAAAACAACAGGCGGCAATGATACGCAGGACAAGATTTTCCTGCTCAGCTATGCGGAAGCGAACAAGTACCTTGGCGTAACCTGGGAAAACACCAGAAATAAGGAATCACGTATTTCTCCCACAACATACGCAATTGGGCAAGGGGCCGAATCTCATTACAGCGACATGACTTGGGAAGGGGACAAGAGCGTTCGCTGGTGGCTGAGGTCGCCAGGCTGCAAGCAATCCGGTGTGGCAGTTGTGAGCAGCAACGGCTCGCTGTCCTACGAAACCGACACGTACAGCACAGACATTTGTATCCGCCCGGCTTTCTGGCTTGATCTTGAGTCTTCAGCATTCTAATTTCCCATATATTTTGACAAGGGTACATTACCAGGCACCTTCGGGTGCCTTTTTCAATTTCCGTGAAATTTATCCTTGACAAATGTGGTTCCATGAACACCTACGTCCACAAGGACATCGACAATGTGGAGAAGGTCAGCCGGGACAATGGCGAAGAGAAAACTCCCGCCTGACGCGACAGGCGGGAGTCGGAAAGCCTTGGAAATACTGGATTCTCAGCGCTTGCTGAACTGAGGCGCGCGACGGGCAGCCTTCAGGCCGTACTTCTTGCGCTCCTTCATACGAGGATCGCGGGTCAGCAGGCCAGCCTTCTTCAGGGGGGCGCGCAGCTCGGGATCAACCTTGCACAGGGCACGGGCGATGCCATGACGGATGGCACCGGCCTGACCGGACAGGCCACCGCCGTTGACATTCACCAGCACATCGAAGTTGCCGGTGTTGGTCAGGGTCAGGGGCTGACGAACGGTCATCTTCAGGGTTTCCAGACCGAAATAGTTATCGATATCGCGCTTGTTCACCACGATCTTGCCATCGCCGGGAACCAGGCGAACGCGGGCAACAGCCTTCTTGCGGCGGCCGACAGCGTTGTAATTCACCTTAGCCATGTTCGTATCTCCTCTCTGATTACTTCACGAGCTCGAGCTTCTCGGGCTTCTGGGCGGTCTCGGCGTAGTCGGGGCCGGCATAAACCTTCAGCTTGCGGGCCATCTGGCGACCCAGGGGTCCCTTGGGCAGCATGCCAACCACGCCGTGGCGGATGGCAAACTCGGGCTTCTCGGCAATCAGCTTGCGGTACTTGGTTTCCTTCAGTCCGCCGGCGTAGCCGCTGTGATGATAATAAACCTTCTGATCCAGCTTCTTGCCGGTCATAATGATCTTATCGGCGTTGATCACGATGACATAGTCACCGGTATCCATGTTGGGAGTGTAGGTAGGCTTGTTCTTGCCACGCAGAATGTTGGCAACCTGGCTGCACAGACGGCCATAAACCATACCCTCGGCATCAACGACATACCACTTGCGGGTGATGTCAGCCGCTTTCGGCATATAAGTGTTCAAAGGTCTTTCCTCCTCAGAAATCACACGGTTGCACTTCCCGTGATGGTCGCACGGTCAGTATGGAATTCAATAGCGCCGGGGCTGGCGGAGTTATTGATACCATCGCTTATTGTAAAATATTCCCGGCATAAAGTCAAGATGTATCGGGAAATTTTCATGGCGGAAATTCGGCTCAGTCGTCCGTCTGATACCGCCACTGCCGGGCCCGGTCGCCCGCGTTCAGGATCCGCTTGCGCATGCGCAGGTTCTTGGGGGTGATTTCCAGCAGCTCATCGTCATCGATGAACTCCATGCACTCCTCCAGGGTCATGGGGTGCACGGACACCAGCCGCATGGATTCCTCGGCGGCGGAGGCGTTGCGCATGTTGGTCACATGCTTGGCCCGGCACACGTTCACCACCAGGTCGCCGGGACGGCTGTTCACGCCCACGATCATGCCCTCGTACACATCGATCTGGCTGCCGATGAACAGGGTGCCCCGCTCCTGGGTGTAGAACAGGGCGTAGGAGGTGGACACGCCGCTTTCGTGGGCCACCAGGGCACCCCGGTCACGGTGGGGAATGTCTCCCTTCACAGGCTCGTAGCACTCGAACACGGAGGACATGATGCCCTCGCCCCGGGTGTCGGTCATGAATTCGCTGCGATAGCCGAACAGGCCACGGCTGGGCACCAGGAACTCCAGGCGGACCCGATCCAGGCCCTCCATCTTCACCAGGGTACCCCGGCGGCGGCCGATCTTTTCAATGACGGCGCCCGCGGAGGCCTGGGGCGTATCCACCACCAGCCGCTCAATGGGCTCGCACTTCTTGCCGTCAATGGTCTTGTAAATGACGTGGGGCTTGGATACGGCGAACTCATAGCCCTGGCGACGCATGTTCTCGATGAGGATGGACAGGTGCAGCTCGCCCCGGCCGCACACCTCGAAGGCGTCGGTGGAGTCGGTATCGTTCACCCGCAGGGACACGTCCGTCTGCAGCTCCCGCATCAGGCGGGCCCGCAGGTGCCGGCTGGTGACATATTCGCCCTCCCGTCCGGCAAAGGGGCTGTCGTTGACCCGGAAGGTCATGGTCACGGTGGGCTCGGAGATCTTCACGAAGGGCAGTGCCTCCACGCAGGCGGGGTCGCAAACCGTATCGCCGATGGAGATCTCGTTGTTGCCGCACACGGCCACGATATCGCCCATGCTGACCTTGGAGGCGTTCACCCGCTTCAGGCCGTCATACTGGAACAGGCCGTTCAGACGCCAGGGCTGGCTGACGGCGCCGGTCTCCGCGTTGGTGTGCACCACGGACATGCCCTCGGAGAAGCTGCCCCGGGTAATGCGGCCCACGCCGATACGGCCCACATACTCGCTGTAGTCGATGGTGGAGATCAGCACCTGGGCAGGGCCGTCGGGATCGCCTTCCGGAGCGGGAATGTACTTCAGGATGGCGTCGAACAGGGGCCGCAGGTCGGTGCCCGGCTGCTCCAGATCCAGGGTGGCGGTGCCCTTCCGGGCGGAGACATACAGGATGGGGTTCTCCACGGTGCTCTCGTCGGCGTTCAGGTCGATGAGCAGGTCCAGGATCTCATCCACCACCTCATCGCAGCGGGCGTCGGGCCGGTCAATCTTGTTGATGACGATCAGCACCTTCAGCTTCAGCTCCAGGGCCTTCTTCAGCACGAAGCGGGTCTGGGGCATGGGGCCTTCGAAGCTGTCCACCAGCAGCAGCACGCCATCCACCATCTTCAGCACCCGTTCCACCTCGCCGCCGAAGTCGGCGTGGCCGGGGGTGTCAACGATGTTGATCTTGGTGCCGTTATAATGCACAGCGGTGTTTTTGCTCAGGATGGTGATGCCGCGCTCCCGCTCGATGTCGTTGGAGTCCATGACGCGGTCCACGGTGGCCTGGTTTTCCCGGTAGATGCCGCCCTGCTTCAGCAGCTGATCCACCAGGGTGGTCTTGCCGTGGTCGACGTGGGCAATGATGGCGATATTGCGGATATCTTCACGAATCATAATTTATCTCCTCATTTAGCAGTTACGGAGGTTTCGCTCTGCGGAGCGACCAGAGGGCTTTCCGATCGCCCTCTGGACTCCTTCGGATTATAATCTGTTGGCGGTCTCTGCCAGCTCCAGGCCTTCGTTGTTCTCACAGGCCAGGCGGATGCTCCACTCGTTCTCAAACAGCAGCACATCCCGGCCCCGGCTGTCCTTGGCCCGGCCGGAGGTGGAGGTCAGCTTCAGCTCCTCCACGGGCTTGGGGGTGGATACCACCCACCGCACATGGCGGAAGGGCAGGCTCTCCATCAGGATGCCGGTCTGGTATTCGGTCTTCAGCCGGTGCTCCAGCACCTCGAACTGCAGCACGCCCACCACGCCCACCAGGAATTCCTCCCGGCCGGTCTCGGTGCGGATGAAGGTCTGAATCGCGCCCTCCTCCGCCAGCTGGCTGATGCCCTTCTGGAACTGCTTGCGCTTCATGCTGTCCTCCGGGCGGACCCGGTTGAAGAACTCGGGAGCAAACACGGGGATGTTTTCATAGTGCAGCTTCGGGCCCGCGGACAGGGTGTCGCCCAGCTGGTAAATGCCGGGATCGAACAGGCCGATGATATCCCCGGCCCAGGCTTCCTCCACGGCCTCCCGCTCGTCCGCCATGAACTGCTGGGGCTGCTTCAGGGCCACCGGCTTCCCGGTGCCGCTGTGCCACACCTCCATGCCCTTCTCATAGGCGCCGGACACGATGCGCATGAAGGCCAGCCGGTCCCGGTGTGCCGGGTTCATGTTGGCCTGGATCTTGAAGATGAAGCCGGAGAAATAAGGCTCCTCCGGGGTGATCTCTCCCTGGTCGCTCATGCGGGGCAGGGGCGGCGGGGTATACTGCAGGAACCGCTCCAGGAAGGGCTCCACGCCGAAGTTTGTCACGGCGGAGCCGAAGAACATGGGGGTCAGCTCGCCCCGGCGCACAGCCTCCAGATCAAAGGGATCGCCGGCCTCGTCCAGCAGGGCGATCTCCTCCTCCAGCCGCTCCCGGTAGTGGGCCGCCAGAATGTCCTTCAGGGCGGGATCCTCCAGATCCAGGTCGGTCTTCTCCACCATGGTCTTGCCATGGTCGCCGCCGGTGTACAGCTCCACCTTTTTGGTGTCCCGGTGATACACGCCCTGGAAGTCGCCGTCCACGCCGATGGGCCAGTTGATGGGGCAGGACCGGATGCCCAGCACCTGCTCCAGCTCCTCCATCAGGGCGAAGGGATCCTTGGCGGCCCGGTCCATCTTGTTCACGAAAGTGAAGATGGGGATGTTCCGCATCCGGCACACCTTGAACAGCTTGATGGTCTGGGCCTCCACGCCCTTGGCGGCGTCGATCAGCATGACCGCGGCGTCTGCCGCCACCAGCACCCGGTAGGTATCCTCCGAGAAGTCCTGGTGACCGGGGGTATCCAGAATGTTGATGCGGTAGCCGTCAAACTCGAACTGCATGGCGGAGGAGGTCACGGAAATGCCGCGCTGCTTCTCGATGTCCATCCAGTCAGAGGTGGCGTGCTTATCGCTCTTCCGGGCCTTGACGCTGCCTGCGGAGCGAATGGCGCCGCCATAGAGCAGCAGCTTCTCCGTCAGGGTGGTTTTACCGGCGTCAGGGTGAGAGATAATGGCAAAGGTCCGCCGCTTCTCCACCTGCTGATGAAGCAGGTTGCGGAAGGCCTGAGAGTCAGTACTGGGCAGCATGGGTGTCCTCCCCGTTTCAAAGTGGCGTTTCAGTCCGCCAAAAATAGATTTTATCCCCGGAAAGCCTTGCTTGTCAAGTGCTTCCGGGCCTTCCCGGGCTTCCTCGGAAGGAAAAAAATCCGGCAGGAAAATTTGAAACCAGATGAGACAAAAACAAAGCAAAAAGCACCCCATTGCTGAGATGCTTTCCGCTTTGCAACGTTTCAGAATTTCACCAATCCGGATGGTGCTTCTTTCTTGGTATGGTTCGGCAAGACAGTCGGCCTGCTCTTCATTTCCTCAAGCAGTTTCTTCTTCTCCTGCTCAATTTCGGCCGTAGACATTTTCAGATATTTTTCCGGAATTACCCGGCGGTCATTTTCCTGCACAATCATCCTTTTTCTGCGACCTCCATATAGCACACCGGCGAGCCGATTTCAACATTACTTCCCGTTTTCCTCCAGGAACTTCAGCACGTCCCCCACCGTTTCAAAGGCGGGAGCGTTCTCAAAGTTCACCTGAAACTCATCCTCAATGGCCATGGCCAGCAGCATGATGGACAGGGAATTCAATCCCAGGTCCTGCTGCAGCCGGGTTCCTTCGGTGATGCCGGAAACATCGATATCCGGATTAACGGTGCCGAACACCTTTTTCAGTCTGTCAAGCATGTGGATTTTTCCTTCCTTTGTTCAGCTTTACTGGTTCCGTGCGATCTTCAGGGCGCCGGTCTTCTTGAAGTCTTCCTTCCGCAGGATGAATTTGGAGACCTGCATGGTGGTGGGCAGAGTGGCGTTGATCCGCTTCAGATCCGCCATCACATCCTCCTCATTCTTGCCGGGGATGGGCAGCACCTCCAGGGCGATGACGGGGGTTCCGTTCAGGTCGCCCTCCTTGGCCAGGCAGTCCTGCACGTACAGGCTGCGGTAGAAGGCCTCCTCCACCTCTTCGGGAGACACATTCTCGCCGTTGGGCAGCAGGATCAGGTTCTTAATGCGGCCCACGATGGTCATGAAGCCGTCGCTCTCCCGGATGGTGGCCAGGTCGCCGGTCTTGAACCAGCCGTCCTCCATGCAGGCAGCGGTGGCGGCGGGATCCTTGTAGTAGCCGTCGAACAGCAGGTCGCCCTTGACCCAAACCTCGCCATCCACCAGCTTGACCTCCTGGTCCGGGAAAATGGCGCCCACCATGCCGGGATTGGTGTTGTTGTCAAAGTTGCCGGCCACCAGGTTGGCGGTCTCGGTCAGGCCGTAGCCGCAGTCCATCTGCACGCCCAGCTCGGAGAAAGCCCGCACCAGACGGGGCGGAATGGGAGCGCCGCCGCAGATGATGTGCTTGAGCCGTCCGCCCAGCAGGCCCGGGCCCTTCATGCGGGCCACGTTCAGCAGCAGATCCGCCATGCCGGGCACCAGCACCATCACCTCGGGCTTGAACTGAGGCATGATGCCGAACAGGTGAGGCACCTGGCTGCACACCATGACCTTTTCGCCGGCCATCAGGGCGCTGAGCATGCCGAAGATCATGCCGAACACATGGGTCAGGGGCAGGGTGGCCACGGTGCTGTCACCCAGGAACATGCCGTAGGTGCCGTTGTAGGTGCCCCGCATCACGGCGCCCTGGTTCAGCAGCACGCCCTTGGGAATGCCGGTGGTGCCGCCGGTGAAGAAAATGGTGCAGGGAGTGGTCTTTTCGCAGGGAACGGGAGCAGTCTCGGTGTCAGCGGTCTCGCCGGCCTTCATTACAGGCACGGTCACGCCGCCGCACTTGCCCATGAAGGCGTCGCCCACCGCCAGCAGGGCGATGTCGAACCGGGCGCAGCTGCGCACGATGCCGGTCTCATCCAGCTGGGCGGGCAGCATCACGGAGGTGCAGCCGCAGGTGGCGGCGGCCAGGAACAGCTCCACCGCGTCGATGCTGTTCACATCCCAGATGCCGATGTTCTGGCCGGGCTGCACCTTCTGCAGAAGCAGGGTGCGGCGGCAGGCCACCCGGTGGACCAGCTGCTCATAGGTCAGCTGAACGCCGTTTTCGTCCATCAGGGCCACCCGGCCATTCCAGCTCTGGGTCAGCTGCTCCAGGTATTCCGCCACCGTGGGAACATAGTGCACCTGCCGGATCAGATCCAGCTCGCCCTTCCGGGCATAGTACTCGTCAAAATAATTCATGTAAAGATGCCTTGCTTTCCTCCGGAGCCATTCCGTCTCCGGAAATTTATCGGTAAAAACCGAGTCATTATTTTAGCGCTGTTTCCCTGCTTTGTCAATCACAAAAGGGATAAGGATAGAAACATCGCACCGTTTCCTGATCGATCCCATATAAATACCCCTGCGGCAGAAAACCGCAGGGGTGTTTTGTTGCTATCTCCGGAATCAGTTGCCCGCGGCGGTCTTAGCTTCCTCAAAGGCAGCCTTGCCGGTCTCGGCGTCCATCACATTGCCGTTGGCGTCGGTGTAGGTCACCTCGGTGGTGGTGTTGCCATTCTCGGTCACGGTGCGCTCGGTCATGGTGATGCCGTTGTAGGTCTCGGAATTCTCGTTGGTGCTGCTGGAATTTACGCTGACGCTGCAGCCGGTCAGAACAACCAGCAGAACCACGGCGGTCAGGATCAGGGCAAGCTTCTTCATGGAATGTTTCCTCCTCATTCGTTCCTTGCTTTTCGGTTCGATGCCATTATAGCCCTAATCAAAGGAAAAGAAATGGCGGGAATGGGCAAATCTGTGCCAAGGTCATGACAAACCGCCCTTTCTCTGCTATAATAGCCGGGAATTGCCGGAAAGGCGCGGCGGAAAGGAGCATGAACCCATGAAGCACAGGCTGTGGATTTCCCTGCTGGCAGCCCTGACCCTGCTGGCGGCGGCCCTGTTCACCGGCAGCGGTGTTTTCCTGTCCCTGGGCGTGCTGCTGCTCCTGCTCCTGCTCACGGGGCTGATCAGCGTCACCGCCGCCTGCCGAACCATGAAGACCGAAGCCCTGCTTTCCGGGGGAAGGGTCCGCCGGGGCGAGGACATTACCCTGGAGGTGCGGGTCAGCCACCGGAGCCCCCTGCCCATCGCTCCCGTCACCCTGACCCTGATGTCCCTGCCGGACCAGCCCGCCGCCGCCATGCAGCTGAAGGTGTTCAAAGGTCGCAGCCAGGTGCTGACCCTGCCCTTCCATGCCGCCCATGTGGGCGCCTGTGACGCGGGCATCGAAAGCATCGAGGTGGAGGACCTGCTGGGCTTCTTTCACAAGACCCTCCATCCATCAGACAGTAAGCAGAGCCTCCTGGTGCTGCCCGTCCCCTTTGATGTGGAGGAGCTGCGCTTCTCTCCCGGCGACCCGGGAAACGAGGCCATGGCCCGGGCCACAGAGGACATCAGCAGTCCCTCGGACGTGCGCTCCTACCAGCCCGGGGATCCCATGAAAAAGATCCACTGGAAGCTGTCCCTGAGGAAAAACGAGCTGATGGTGCGCCGCTTTGAGGAGCCGGTGCTTTCTGAGGCCCTGGTGCTGATGGATTGCTCCCAGCCTCCCGCCTGGGGCCATCCGGAGGCCGCCGCGGATATCCGGGACGGCCTGCTGGAGACCGCCGTTTCCCTGGCGGCAAGGCTGATCCGGGAGGAGCACGGGGTCCGCCTGCCCTTGATGGGAAAGCATCCCGTGGAATGCACCCGGGAAATGGGCCTGGCCACCCTGACGGAGAACCTGGCCCGGCACGACTTCAGCGAATCCGACCGCTTCGAGCGGGTGCTGATGCTGGAAACCCGCCGGCTGCGTACGGTGGGCTCCGTGGCGGTGATCGCCGCCCGGCTGAACGGCGCCATGGTGGACATGATGATCAGCATGCGCCGGATGGGCCCCTGCGTCCGCTTCTTCCTGGTCACCTTTGACCCGGAGGACGAGCGCATCGCCCCCATGGCCTCCCGGCTGCAGCAGGGAGAGGTGGAGGTGCGCTTCATCCGCCCGACCCGGAAATAAGCCGGCCAAAAAAGCATTGAATTTTCATGCTGTTTATGGTAAACTGTTCCCAGCAGCTCCCTCAAGGAGCCTTGATATTGTTTAAGGAGGAATAAACCGATGGCCGATATGTTTGCGCCGATGATCGCCAAGCTGAAGGCGAATCCCAAGACGATTGTTTTCACCGAGGGCAATGACCCCCGGATCCTGGAGGCTGCTTCCCGCCTGCTGGCGGAGAAGATCCTGAAGGTGGTCATGGTGGGCAATGAGGCCGAGGTGAAGGCCGCTGCCACCGCCGGAAACTTCGACATCACCGGTGCCGAGATCGTGGATCCCGACAACTGCGCCGATTTCGACACCATGGTGAACACCATGGTGGAGCTGCGCAAGGGCAAGATGTCCGCTGAGGAGTGCACCGCCGCCCTGAAGAAGAGCAACTACTTCGGCACCATGCTGGTGAAGATGGGCAAGGCCGACTGCCTGCTGGGCGGCGCCACCTATTCCACCGCCGACACCGTTCGTCCCGCCCTGCAGCTGATCAAGACCAAGAAGGGCGCCTCCCTGGTGTCCTCCTGCTTCATCCTGGACCGTGACTTCGGCGACGAGGGCCTGAAGCGGATCGCCATGGGCGACTGCGCCATCAACATCGACTACCAGGACACCGTGGACAAGGCCACCGGCGAAGTGAAGCAGACCGCGGCCCAGAAGCTGGCTGAGGTGGTGGTGTCCACCGCCGAGACCGCTTCCATCTTCGGCATCGATCCCAAGGTGGCCGTGCTGAGCTTCTCCACCAAGGGCTCCGGCAAGGGCGGCACCGTGAAGCTGAGCCATGACGCCACCGCCATCGCCCAGGAGAAGGCCCCCGAGCTGGCCATCGACGGCGAGCTGCAGTTCGACGCCGCCGTGTCTCCCGTGGTGGCTGCCGTGAAGTGCAAGGGCAGCAAGGTGGCCGGCCAGGCCAACACCTTCATCTTCCCCTGCATCGAGGCCGGCAACATCGGCTACAAGATCGCCCAGCGTCTGGGCGGCTACGAGGCCTATGGCCCCATCCTGCAGGGTCTGAATGCGCCCATCAACGACCTGTCCCGCGGCTGCAATGCGGAAGAGGTCTACAAGATGGCCATCATCACCGCCTGCCAGGGCTGATCCCGGTAAAACCTTCCGGCCCGGTGCCGCCTTTGGCATCGGGCCGAATTATTATTTGAAAGGAGGCCGCACCCATGCGGGAAAAGCTGCTCCCCTGCCTTCGCCGGTTCGTCATCGCCCTGCTGCTGGGCTGCGGCCTGCTTTTGCCCATGCTGGGGCTGCTGGGGCTGACGGATCAGGCTGTGCCTGCCTGCCTCGCCCTGGCCGGGGTCTCCGCCCTGCTGACCCTTTCCGGCCTGCGGAAGACCGTCTCCCGGATCACCTGGGGCGTCGGCCTGGCCGCCTGCCTCCTCTGGCTGCTGGCGCTGGGCGGGCTGAGCCTCACCGGGCAGATCGCCAACGCCCTGGTGCTCTACGGCAGCGGCGTCACCTGGGCCCTGCCCCTGTTCGCCTCCCAGACCGCCCTGCTGCTGGCGGTGCTCATGGGCGTCGTCTGCTCCGCCATCTCCGGAGAGGCGGGCTGCTTCCCTGCCCTGCTCATGACCCTGCTGTTCCTGTTCCTGACCTGGCTCAGCGGTGCGGAGCAGTGGCTGCCCTGGTTCATCCCGGCGGTGGCCGCCGTGCTTTGTCAGCTGATCCTGTACCGGCACAGCGGGCTTTCCCTGTGGCGGATCCTTCCCCTCACCGCCCTGCTGGCCGCCGTTACCTTCGGGCTGTGCGCCGGAGGCACCTCCATCCAGCCCCTGGAGGAGAAGGCCGCCGCCCTGCAGCAAACCATCCGGGACTACCTGTTCTTCACCGAACCCCGCACCGTGTTCAGCCTGTCCGGCGAGGGATTTTACCCCCAGGGCAGCAGCCAGCTGGGCGGTGCCGTGACCCCCAGCACCCGGCCCGTGATGGAGGTCACAGCCCCCAAGCGGGTGTATCTCCGGGGCGCCGTGAAAAACGAATACACCGGCCGTGCCTGGCTGGACACCACCGGCGGCCGCCGCTACCTGTGGCTGCTGAACCGCTGGGAGGATGTGCGGGATACCGTGTTTGACATGTCCCTGCCGGAGGGCGTGCTGGGAAACAACCAGCTGCTCACCCAGGAAACCATCACGGTGCGGATCCTGTCGGAAAACGCCTCCAGCCTGTTCGTACCCCAGCGCCTCAGCGAGCTGAACCCCGGCGGCGACCTGGTGCCCTATTTCAACCTGGGCAGCGAGGTCTTCGCCACCCGGGACCTGCAGCAGGGGGATACCTACACCGTGACCGCCGCCCTGCCGGTGGCGGGAGACGCGGGGCTCGGCACCCTGATCGAGGCCTGCGCTCAGAATGAGGATCCCCATTACGCGGAGGTGCTGGCGGATTACACCTCCCTGCCGGATCACCTGCAGACCATTGTGTATGACTTTGCCCGGGAGATCACCGCCACCGCCACCACGCCCTACGAGCAGGCCTACGCCATCCAGACCTACCTGAGCCGGAATTACCGGTATACCCTGGATGTGGAGGCCCAGCCCAGCGACATGGACTTCGTCACCAATTTCCTCTACAACACCCGGGAGGGCTACTGCACCTACTTTGCCTCCGCCATGACGGTCCTGTGCCGCATGAACGGCCTGCCTGCCCGGTATGTGGAGGGCTATGTGGCCCAGCCGGACGAGACCGGCGTCGCCTATGTCACCGGAGAAGATGCCCATGCCTGGACGGAGGTGTATTTCAGCGGCTTCGGCTGGCTGACCTTCGATGCCACGCCCTCCCGGTCCTCCTCCTCCGGCAGCACGCCGCCCACGGAGGACAACAGCGGCCAGGAGG
>R11__coassemble_188_pt1 | contig 45176 bp, 37 predicted proteins | sample R11__metabat2_high_PE_049 | metagenome-assembled genome bin R11
CAGGATGATGCCCATAAGGTGAGTACGGTGGGGCGCCACATACCGCAGCACCCGGCGCAGTGTCTCCCTGCTCTTCTGCTTTTCCTCCGGGGAACGCTTTTTACGCGTCATACGGCATCCTCCTTCCTGAACTGGCTTTCGTGGATCTCCCGGTAGACCGGGCAGCTGTCCAGCAGCTCCTCATGGGTGCCGCTGCCGACCAGCCGGCCGTCCTCCAGCACCAGGATCAGGTCGGCATGGCGGATGCCGGCGGTGCGCTGGGACACGATGAACACGGTGGTCCCGGCCAGGTCCCGCTTCAGGGCCTTCCGAAGGGCGGCGTCGGTGGCGTAGTCCAGGGCGGAGGCGCTGTCATCCAGCAGCAGGATTTCCGGCCTGCGGACCAGGGCCCGGGCAATGGTCAGCCGCTGCCTCTGGCCGCCGGAGAAGTTCCGGCCGCCCTGCTCCACCGGGGCGTCCAGCCCTTCCTTCAGGCCGCGGACAAAATCCTCCGCCTGGGCGGTGCGCAGGGCCTGCCACAGGGCTTCGTCATCCGCCTGGTCATTGCCCCACAGCAGGTTGGAGCGGATGGTCCCCCGGAAAAGCTGGGCCTTCTGGGGCACGATGCCCACGACCCGGCGAAGGTCTGCCCGGGACCAGCCGCTCACAGGCAGGCCGCCCAAGGACACGCTGCCCTCGGTGGCGTCGTAGAAGCGGGCAATCAGGCTCACCAGGGTGGTCTTGCCGGAGCCGGTGCCGCCGATGATGCCCACGGTCTGCCCCGGAGCAACGGAGAAGGTGATATTCTGCAGGCTGGGAGCGCCGGCCCCCGCATAGGTCAGGCCGGCATTCTCCATGGAGACGGCGGGGGCATTTTGCGGCCTCTCCGGCGTTTCCTCCGGGAAGGCCATCACAGGCTCCAGGTCCAGCACGCTGCTGACACGGCTCATGCTGGCCATGCACCGGCTCAGGGTGACGATCAGGTTGGCCAGCTTGACCAGCTCCACCAGGATCTGGTTCATGTAGTTTACCAGGGCAATGACGCTGCCGGAAAGGAGGATGCCGCCGTTTACGCAGCTGCCGCCCACCAGCAGCAGGCCGATGATGCCCAGGTTGATGATCACGCCGGAGGCGGGGTTCATCAGGGAGGAAATGCGGCTGACCTGCCGCTGCAGCTTCACCAGGTGCTCTTGGGCCGCCCGGAAGGAGGCGCTTTCATCTTCATCCCGTCCGACGGCCCGGACGACCCGGACGCCGGACAGGTTTTCCCGGGTGATCTGGGTCAGCCGGTCCAGCCGCCCCTGGGTCTCCCGGTACCGGGGGGAGGTCCAGCGCATCACCCCGAAAACGATCAGGGCCAGCACCGGGATCACCGCCACAAAGATCAGGGCGGCCCGGGCGTTGATGGTGAAGGCGGCGATCATGGCGCCGAACACGATGAAGGGGCTGCGCAGGAACAGGCGCAGGAACAGGTTGACGCCGTTCTGCACCTGGTTGATGTCGCTGCTCATGCGGGTGATCAGGGTGGAAACGCCGATCCCGTCCACCTGGGAGGGATCCAGAGACTGGATCTTCCGGAAAAGCCGGGAGCGCAGGGATACGGCGCAGCCGGTGGCGGCCCGGGCGGCAAAGTACTGGGCGCACACGGCGCAGGTGAGGCCGATGACGGCCATGCCTGCCAGGGTCAGGCAGCACCGGCAGACGCAGGCCCGGTCCCCCAGGTTGATGCCCTCATCCACCAGCCGGGCGATGACCATGGGCACGAACAGGTCGAACAGGGCCTCCAGCATTTTGAACAGGGGAGCCAGCAGGCTTTGGAGCGTGTATTTCTTCAGCTCCCGGAGCAGGTATTTCATGGGGATCCCTCCGGATCAATAATAGACATGCAGGAATTGCTTCATGAAGTCCAGCCAGCCGGTGGATACCTCCACGCCGCTGGCATAGGGATAGAAGCCGATGAAGCAGACCAGGCAGATGACCAGGTACACGGCGGCGGCGATCCTTCCGGCCCGGGGCCGCTTCTCCGTCAGGCGGGTGAACAGCAGCGCCGTGGCCATGCAAAGGAAGGGAACGCTGGCAAAGTAGTGGTAGATGTAGGTTCCCCGGGGTACCAGCACCCAGGGCAGGAACTGGGCCAGCAGCCCCAGCAGGATGAAGCCGACGGAGACATCCGGGGAGGCGCTTTCCCAGTGGAGCAGGCTGTCGCCGTTTTCACGCCGGTACAGGTGATTCCGTCCCCAGACCGCCAGGGTGAAGGCAAGCCCCACCAGGCCGAACCACCACACCGCCGGGTTGCCGAAGGAGAAGATGGCGTAGCTGCGGCCGTCCGAGGGGAACTGGGGAGAAGCATAATACATGGGCCGCTGGATCAGGGGCCATTCATACCAGGGAGAGTAGAAGGGATGGTCCATGCCAAGGCCGGGCGTGGAGTGATAGTTCAGCATGTTCACCTGGGCCTGCCACACCGCCTTCAGGAAGTCCCCGATGCCGGTGAAACGGGTATAGGCGAAGTAGGGGATGTAGCACAGCACATACACCGTCACAGGTACCACCACGAAGAACAGCAGGCACCACAGGCACAGGGTAAGCACCCGGTCCAGGGCGCCCCGGCTGCGCTGGGTCAGGAGCTCCTTTTCCTCCGGGCTGAGGCCGCCCTTTTCCAGCCGCAGCCGGGCCTTCCGGGCCATGTACAGGTGGCGGCCGCAGGTCCAGAAATACAGCTCCGCCAGGCCGACGGCGGCGTAGGCGCCGATCCACTTGCTGGCGCAGGCCAGGCCGATGGACAGGCCGGACAGGGCCAGGTCCCGGTTCAGCTGCTTCAGGGGTGCTTTCACCAGGTCCTGCTGCATGAAGCGCAGCATGAAGAAGAAGCTGAGCAGGATGAAGAACACCGGGAAGCTGTCGATGGTGCACAGCCGGGTCTGGGTCAGGTGCATGCAGTCCAGGGTCATCATCAGCATGGCAACGACGCCGCCCAGGGGCCGATGGCACAGCCTGCGGCCCAGGGCATACATCAGGGGCAGCATCAGCACGCCCATCAGGCACCCGGCGAAGCGCCAGCCAAAGGGCGTCATGTCGAAGATGGCGATGCACAGGCTCATCAGCAGCTTGCCCAGGGGCGGGTGGGTGGTTTCATAGGGCGTGGTGCCGTGGAGCAGCTCGTAGCCGGTGCGGGCGTAGTAGATCTCGTCAAAGTAGGTGGAATTATACCAGCTGGGCTCACCGTCCAGGGTGTCCTGCTCGTCCAGCAGGGCAGCAGGGTCGGAGTACAGGGGCGAATCCGAGTTGGCGCCCTCCCGGGCGTACACCGTGGCGGGAATGGTGTTTCCGGCGTCATCCCGCAGGAGGATCTCATCCAGGATCAGTCCCACCTGCTGGGCGGAGATGCGCAGGTAACGGCCGCTGAAGGTGTAGGGCGTGGTGCTGAAGTAGGTGCGCTCGCCGGCGTCATTCTCGTTGTAGCAGCTGACGTATTTCCACTGGTAGCAGCTGCCCTGGGCCATCTGGGCCCAGTGCTCCTCCGTCCAGCTGACGCCGTCCTCGCTGGTGGCCAGGGAGAAGTCCGAATAGCTCACCTGGGCGAAATACAGTACCCGGAAGCTGTCCACGCTTTCTCCCAGGTCCAGGGTCACGGTTTCCTCGTAGGCGGTGGATTTCCAGGGGTTCTGGGGCGCCTTGGTGCTGCCCAGGTTGCAGAAGGCCAGCACGGCGTAGGCCAGGGTGACCGCCGCCACCAGAAGGATTTCCTTCCGGGTATATTTTTCCTCCGGCCGGGGCTTCCAGGTCAGGGGATCACAGCCGGCCTGGGCCAGGGGCAGATTGGGCAGCCGGGAGAGCAGCCTGCCGGTGCCGTTCAGTACCCGGCCCTCCGCGGCCACGTCCCAGCAGGTCCAGGCGGCCAGCAGGGCGGCAATCACGTTGATGCCGGAGAGCACCATGGCGATGCCCCGGGTATCCTGGTTCAGGTGCCCCAGGGAGGAGCCCAGGCACAGGGAATTATCCAGCACGATGCCCTCGTTCAGGAACACGGTGAGGCTGGTGAGCAGCAGCACCCCCAGGATCCGCCGGTCCCTGTGCAGCAGGAAGGCCATGGCCAGCAGGAACAGGGCAGGGAAGAGGTACCGCTCGTGCATTTTGATGCCGAAGACATACAGCAGGGTGAACAGGGCGCCGCCGCACAGGGGCAATAGACGCAGGCTTCCGCCCCGGAGGTAGGCGGGCAGGGTGATGGCAAAGGCCAGCACCATGGCGGCAATGCCCAGGGTCTGCCAGGTGGCGCCGGTGAAGGTGAGCACCAGGAAGAACAGGGCAAAGGCGGCCAGGGCGGCAGGCTCCAGCTGCCACAGCTTCCTTCCCTCATGCTTCCGGAAGAGCAGGAAGGCACCGCCCAGGCACATCAGCCCCAGCAGCAGGGAGGCGATCCGGGAGGCGTCGCCCTCGATGGCGGCCCAGTTGCCGTTGAACAGGTACCAGAAGTTGGCGGTGTTCACCGTGGCATAGGGATAGCTGGCCAGGGTGCGGGAATACAGCTGGATCAGCCAGTCCCAGCTCTGGTGCAGGCTGAAGGGGGTCAGGATCACCAGGGCCAGGGCCACCGCGGCTCCGCAGCCGATGAGCATGGCACGCCGCACCCTGGGATTTTTGATCCATTCCAGCACGATGGCGGTCAGGCCCAGGGGCCCCAGCATCAGGGCCTGGGGCTTGATCAGCACCGCCAGCATGTAAACCGGCATCACGGCGATCCATTTGCCCTGAATGGCCAGCCAGGCCACCAGCATCAGGCTCAGGCACAGCACGCTGTCCATCTGGCACCAGGCGGCGCTGTTCAGCAGGATGGCCGGGTTGAAGGCGGTCCACAGGGCCAGCAGGGTGGCGGGGGCCTGCCCCATTTTTTCCCTGCGGGCGAAGCGGTAGATCAGTCCGGCGGCAGCCAGGTCGCAGGCCATGGGCACCAGCTTGTAGATGAAGGCGGCGTTCACGCTGCCCAGGGCGTTGATCAGGGAGGCGCACAGGCCCAGCACATACACATAGGCCGGGGGATAGTCGCAGAAGCTGGTGGCCTCGTAGAAATTGGAAGCCCCTACGGAGGCCATGGTGCTGCCCCAGGACCGGAAGCAGCCCACATCCACCTGATAGCCCTCCACCCGCAGGCCGATGATGATCCGGGTGACCGCGGCCAGGAGAAGTCCCAGCACCAGCACCCAGGGCAGGCGCTTCTTTTCCGCGAGCGGAGAGGCCTCCTGCTTCAGCAGGGCAGGCAGGGTGCACAGGCCCAGCACCAGGCACACCAGGGCCAGCACATACAGCCCGGTGCGGAAGGAGCCGGTCTCCTCCTCTTCCACATCCACCGCCTGAACGGATTCCTGGGGCAGGCTGAACCACAGGTCCGCCACCACGCCCTCGGGCAGGGTATCCACCTTTTTCAGGCTCAGGCCGTCAAAGGAGGCGGAGCCCCGGCTTTCACCGCCGTAGCCGCCCAGACGGGCGAACACGGTGATCTCCGTCTGGTCCGGGCCGGTCTCGCCGTAATATTCGATGTAAGTCCAGTCCGAGGAGCCGTACACGCTTTCGCTGAAGGCGTAGATGTCCGCCACGGACAGGTTGACGCCCCGGCCGGCGTCCGGCACCTCCTCCGCCTTCACCCAGCCGGACAGGCAGTACATGCTTTCCGGCTCCACCGCCACGGTCTGGGCAAAGCGGGCGTCGTTCCCGGCCAGGTTGGTGATGCTGACGTAGTTGCCCCGGTCGGGCTCGTCGTCACAGGTCATAAACAGGCTGTAGCCCTCCTGAGGGTAGTAGGCCTCCGTGGTCCAGCCGGTGGGCAGGCCGTCGGAGCCCAGCTCCTCGAAGTCCGGGTTCTGCAGCAGATTCTCGTCGGAATCCGCCAGGGCAGAGGCGGCAAAGAGAAGGAGCAGCAGGAGGAACACAGCAAAGAAACGCTTGCGCATGGCATAAAACCTCAATCGGCATAAAATCACAGGATGATTATAGCAGAAATCACCCTGTTTGTCATTCGGCGGATGTGTTGTTTTGATGAAAAGAAGAAAAAGATGAAGGGAAAATTTTATTTCCGCGGGAGGCTGACGGAGGATGCTTACAGCCAGGTGAGCTCGTGCCCCAGGGAGGGTACCACGGTGTCCCAGAAATCCCGCTGGTCAAAAACCACGGTGGCGGTGTTGTCGCAGGGGTGGAAGGCGATACGGGCGGTCTTCGTGATGTCCCGGTCCGCCACGAAGCGGATCCGGTTCTCCGGGTCGAACCACAGCCCCATGGGGTTCAGGCTGCCGCTCTTCAGCTGGAGCATGTCCATCAGGCATTCCTCCGGGGCAAAGGACAGGCGGGAGACTCCCAGGGCCTTGCTGACCTCCGCGGTGCGGAAGGGCTTTTCCGCCAGGGTGACATACAGATAGAAGTCGGTCTTCTGCCGGTTGCACAGCAGGATGTTTTTGCAGATGGTGACATCCGGTGCGGCGAAGGGCAGGGCATAGCAATCCTCCATGGTGAAGGCGGCCTCATGCTCCCAGTGGTCGAAGGGCACCGGAAGCTAACGCAGCTTCTCCAGCACCAGTGCTTTGTTGGACATGACTGTTCTCCTGAAGTTTTTTTGAATTCTTCTCCGGGATTTTCCTGTTTTTCCGCTTTTCAATTCCCGGCGACCGTGTTATAATACTCCCAGAAGAAACCACAGGCAAGTTTTTTTGATGTACTGTGAGAGAAGAGATCGAAGGAGGCGTTCCCCATGAAAAAGAGAATCGGTATCCTGACCAGCGGCGGTGACTGCCCCGGTCTGAACGCGGCCATCCGCGGTGTGACCCGGGCTGCCTATGAGATGTTCGACGCGGAGATCGTGGGCATCCACGATGGCTATCGCGGCCTGATCGAGGGTGACTACCAGGAGATGAAGCGGGAGCAGTTCTCCGGCATCCTGACCCTGGGCGGCACCATCCTGGGCACGGCCCGGACGCCCTTCCGCAACATGCGGGTCATCGGGGACGACAAGGTGGACAAGGTCGCCGCCATGAAGAAGACCTACAAGGATCTGAAGCTGGACTGCCTGGTGACCCTGGGCGGCAACGGCACCCACAAGACCGCCAACCTGCTGAGCCAGGAGGGCCTGAACGTGATCGGCCTGCCCAAGACCATCGACAATGACATCTACGGCACCGACTTCACCTTCGGCTTCCACACCGCCCTGGACATCGCCACCGACGTGATCGACCGCTGCCACACCACCGCCGCCAGCCATGGCCGGTGCCTGGTCATCGAGATCATGGGCAACAAGGCCGGCTGGCTGACCCTGTACAGCGGCGTGGCCGGCGGCGCCGACGTGGTGCTGATCCCCGAGATCCCCTATGACCTGAACAAGGTGGCCAAGGTGGTGGAGCGCCGGGCCAAGTCCAACAAGGGCTTCACCATCATTGCCGTGGCCGAGGGCGCCATGGACAAGGAAGAGGCCAAGATGAAGAAGAAGGAGCGGGAGGCCAAGCGGGCCGAGACCCACTTCTCTTCCGCCGCTTACGTGGCAGGCAAGCTGCAGGAAATGGTGGGCGTGGAGGCCCGGGCTGTGGTGCCCGGCCACATTCAGCGGGGCGGCTCTCCCTGTGCCTACGACCGGGTGCTGTCCACCCAGTTCGGTGTGCATGCGGCGGAGCTGATCAAGACCGGCACCTTTGGTGTCACCGTGGCGCTGAAGGGCAATGTGATCGGTCACAATGCCCTGGCGGATATTGCCGGTGTTCCGAAGCTGGTGCCGCAGGATGATCAGGTGGTTACCATTGCCCGGAATATGGGCATCTGCTTTGGCGACTGATTGAGGGATTTCGCCTCTGCGGAGGCGACCAGAGGGCTTTCCGATCGCCCTCTGGACTCCTTCGGGGGCATGCTTGTTTCTGCCGCAGCGGGTGAGAGGGCGGCGCGGCAGCTGCGGGAACTCCCTCCGCCCCTTCGGGGCACCTCCCTCGAGGAGGGAGGCTTTAAGTTACTTCAGGCTCCCTCTCCGAGGGAGCTGTCAGCGAAGCTGACTGAGGGAGTTAAACCGGCCATGGCGCGCAGGCAGCACTTGGGAGGGCTTTCCGATTTTGTTGCTAACGCTCACGCTTCGGCTTTGCTGACTCTCCACTGGGGGAGATCACGCCCTCTGGACTCCTTCGGGGGCATGCTTGGTTAAATTACGAACGGATGATTTCGGCTGCCGTTTTCCACAAGAGAGCGGCAGCTTTTTTACGGAGGCTGATACCCCATGGAAAGAATCACCAGCGCCAAAAACCCCAGGGTGGCGATGTGGCGCTCCCTGAAGGACAAGAAGGGCCGGCAGGAGCATGGGCTGTTTCTGGCGGAGGGCCGGAAGATGACATGGGAGGCACTGGCTTCCTCCTTCCGGGTGGAGGCTGTGCTGGCTGAGGAAGAGAAGCTGGCGGAGCTGACCCTGCCGGAGGGGATCCCCTGCTTTGCCCTGCCCGGGGAGCTGTTCCGCTCCGTGTGCGACACCCGCACGCCCCAGGGCATCGCGGCGCTGGTGCGTTTGCCGGAGGAAATGCCCCTGCCCCGGGGAAGGCGGCTGGTGGCCCTGGACGGGGTGCAGGATCCGGGCAACGTGGGCACCATTCTCCGCACGGCGGATGCCGCCGGGTTTGACGGAGCCCTGCTGAGCCGGGCGTGCGCGGACGTGTTCTCTCCCAAGGTGCTGCGGGCCACCATGGGCAGCATTTTCCGGCTGAAGCTGCAGGTGACGGACGCTCTGCCGGACCGGCTGCGGGAGCTGCGGGAGAGCGGCTGTGCCGTGCTGGCCTCCCAGCTGGACGGAGAACCCTTCTATCAAAGAAGCGTCATCGAGCCGCCTCTGTGCCTGATCATCGGCAGCGAGGGGAACGGCATTTCTCCGGAGGCGGCAGCCCAGGCCACCCATCACCTGCGCCTGCCCATGCGGGGCGGAGCGGAATCCCTGAACGCGGCGGTGGCCGCCGGAATCATGATGTACGACCTGATGCGGGAGGTGCCGGAATGAAGCTGATTTCCTGGAACGTGAACGGTCTGCGGGCCGTGCTGAAAAAGAATTTCACAGAGGCCTTCGAGAGCCTGGACGCGGATGCCTTCTGCCTGCAGGAGACCAAGCTGCAGGCGGGCCAGGTGGAGCTTGACCTGCCGGGCTATCATCAATATTGGAATTACGCGGACAAGAAGGGCTACTCCGGCACGGCTGTCTTCACGAAGAAGGAGCCGCTGCAGGTGCGCTATGGCATCGGGGAGGATGAGTTTGACCACGAGGGAAGGGTGATCAGCCTGGACCTGAGGGATTTCTGGCTGGTGTGCTGCTATACCCCCAATTCCCAGGACGGCCTGACCCGGCTGGAGTGGCGGCTCCGCTGGGAGGAGCGCTTCCTGCGCTACCTGAAGGAGCTGGAGGAGACCCACCCTGTGGTGCTGTGCGGAGACCTGAACGTGGCGCATGAAGAAATCGACATCAAGAACGCCAAGGCCAACCGGGGCAAGTCCGGCTTCACGGATGAGGAGCGGGAAAGAATGACGACCCTGCTGGGAAGCGGCTTCGTGGATACCTTCCGGGCCCTGCATCCGGACGTCACCGGGGAATACAGCTGGTGGTCCTACCGCTTCCACGCCCGGGAGAACAACGCGGGATGGCGCATTGACTACTTCATCGTGTCCGAAGCCCTGCGCGGCCGGATCACCTCCGCCTCCATTCATCAGGAAATCATGGGCTCCGACCATTGCCCGGTGGAGCTGGTGCTTTCGGAGGCGGAAGCATGAGCCGCGTGGGCATCATCACCTTCCTGCATAACGGAAATTACGGCTCCCTGCTCCAGGCCTGGGCACTGCAGCAGGCGCTGCGGGAGCTGGGCCATGAGCCGAAGCATCTGGACTACTGCCCGGACACGGCGGCGAAGGTGAAAAATCTGCTGGGCAGCGGAAATTCCCCCAGCCTGGTGCTGGAGGGCATCCGGAAGCGCTCCGTGTCCCTGCCGGGTAAGAGCGAGGCCCTGGCCCGCTTCCGGAAGGAACGCATGGCTCTGACGGCTCCCTGCCGGAATCCGGGAGAGCTGAAGAAGGCGGCAGCGGAGTTCGACGTGCTGCTTTCCGGCAGCGACCAGATCTGGTCTCCGGTGTGGCTGGATCCGGCCTATTTTCTGGACTTCGCGTCAAATGGCCGAAAGCTGGCCTATGCTCCATCCCTGGGGATCAGCGTGATGCCGGACAGGCGGAAGGCGAAGACCATCGCCCGGATGGTGAAGGAATACGAGGCGGTGTCCGTCCGGGAAAGTCAGGGCGCCGCGCTGCTGAAGCAGATGGCGGGGGTGGAGGCCCCGGTGCTTCCGGACCCGGTGTTCCTGCTGACGGAGGAAAAGTGGCGCGGCCTGTGCCAGCCGGCGGAGGAGCGGCTGGTGTGCTACTTCATCGGGGACAGCCCCCGGTACTGGGACACGGTGCGCATCGAGGCGGAAAGGACCGGACTCAGGCCCCTGATCATTCCGGTGACAGATGCTTCCCTGCACACGGAACATGAGGTGCTGCGGGATCTTTCCCCGGAAAGCTGGCTCAGCGCCCTGGCCGGTGCCGGTCAGGTGGTGACGGACTCCTTCCACGGGGCCGCCTTTGCCGCCATTTTCCGGAAGAAGACCACCCTGCTGCGCCGCTGGGAGGACGGCGACCCGGCCTCCAAGAACAGCCGCATCGATCAGCTGCGGTCCTCCCTGGAAAGGGAAAACGCCCTGGAAGAAATGCGGGCGCGGGGCCTGGGCTGGCTGCGGGAGCATGTGTAAGGATTTTTTCATTATAGGTCAAGCAAAAAAACAAGGCAATAATTTTCGAAAACTCTTGTCAGAAAATTCGCGATTTGGTAAAATAAAGATGTGTTGACCGGTAAAGTCCGGTCGGACAAATACATACGAGGGGGATTTTCCGAATGAAGAAGCTGCTTGCTGTGCTGCTGAGCGTCTGCATGCTGTTCTCCATGGTCAGCGTTGCTGCCCTGGCTGACGGCACCTACACGCCCGGCACCTACACCGGCAACGGTCAGGGCTTCACGCCCATCACCGTCACCGTGACTGTGGATGAGAACAGCATCACCGCTGTGACTGCCGATGTCTCCACTGAAACCGCCGGTTTCGGTGCCGATCATCAGGCTGACTTCGAGGCTGCTGTGATGGAAGCTCAGGGTGCCACCCTGGACACCGTCTCCGGCTGCTCTCTGACCACCAATGGCATCAATGAGGCCGTGGCGGACGCTCTGTCCCAGGCCAAGGGCGAAGCCAAGAACGACGCTCCTGTGTCCTTCGTGGCCGGAACCTACGAAGCCAAGGCCGCCGGCTACAACGGCGATGTCACCGTGGCCGTCACCTTCACCGCTGACGCCATCGAGGCCATCGAAGTCGTGTCCAGCGCCGAGACCGCTCATGTGGGCGATGTGGCCTTCGAGCCCATGATCGCCGACATGGTGGCCGCCAATGGCTCCGGTGTGGACGCCGTGGCCGGCGCTACCTTCTCCTCCACCGCCCTGCGCAACGCCGTGAACGACGCTGCCGAGCAGGCCGGCTGCACCAACATGGACGCCTTCAAGGCTGCCACCGTGGTCCATGAGGCCGGTGATCCCATCGACGAGACCTATGACGTGGTGGTCGTGGGTGCCGGCGGTGCCGGTATCGCCGCTGCCGCTCAGGCCGCTCAGGATGGCAACACCGTGCTGATCATCGAGAAGAATGCTGAGATCGGCGGCAACACCCTGGTGTCCGGCGGCCAGTATCAGTCCGTGATGCCCTACCTGGTGTGGGATCCCGAGGATCCCGATGCCACCACCGGCGTTGGCTATGACGGCAACACCTACAACAAGGTCGTTGAGTCCATCGCCACCCTGGATGAGCTGAAGATCATCCTGAACTGGTCTGAGGAACCCTTCGACGAAGAGTACTACAAGACCAATGAGTTTGTTGCCGGCGATGTGGAAGAGCTGTCCAAGCATGGCGTCCACGCTGAGTATCTGCCCACCCTGCAGGCTCTGAAGGCCGAGATCCAGGCTTACCTGGATTGGGCTGAGCCCAAGATTGCTGAGGGCGCCGGCGAGCTGACCCTGTTCTCCACCGTGAATCTGCATATCTTCCAGACCTACTACGGCGGCCTGCGTCCCTCCGCGGACATGAGCAGCTGGATCTACGGCGACTTTGACCTGGTGAACCAGTTCATCCAGGGCGGCCAGGAGCTGAAGCAGTGGCTGGAGGCTCAGGGTTCCACCTTCGTGGAGGATACCCAGCCCACCCTGATTGGCGCTCTGTGGTATCGTGAGAATGAGTTCGTGGGCGCTACCATTGACGGTGTGGATTACGCCGGCCGCTGGGGCACCTACTTCATGGCTCCTGTGAATACCATCCTGAATACCTCTGCCACCGCTGCTTCCAACAAGATCATGACCCGCACCACTGCTGAGTCTCTGATCACTGATGCAGATGGCAATGTCACCGGCGTCAACGCTACCATGTATGACGGCACTCCTGTGACCGCCCATGCCACCAAGGGCGTCATCCTCGCCACCGGTGGCTACGCGGCCAACCTGGAGAAGGTGCTGGACACCAACATCTACTGGTCTGAGGAGTATGTCTCCGCCAGCACCAAGACCACCAACCGCTCCAGCCTGCAGGGCGACGGCATTGCCATGGGCGAGGCTGTCGGCGCTGCCACCACCGGTGAGGGCTTCACGCAGATGATGCCCATCTCCTGGATCGACAACGGCAACCTGGCCTTCGGCGGCGGCAACTATGCCATCTACATCAACCCCACCACCGGCAAGCGCTTTGTGGATGAGACCTCCGAGCGTGATGTGCTGTCTCTGGCTGAGTTCCGCAACGGCATTGAAGTGAATGGCACCAAGGGTGTGTTCATCGAGCTGGCCAATGCGACCGCCAAGATCCCCGGCCCCTATCTGTATGGTGACGAGGACGTCCCCATGCGTCAGTATGTCCGCACTGTGGATCAGCTGGCTGATCTGTTCACCGAGCTGGGCTTCCCCACTGATGCTGAGACGGTCATTGAGACCATCAAGAACTACGATGCTGCCGTTATGGCAGGTGAGCAGCCTGAAGGCGTGAAGAAGACCAATCCCAACAATCTGATTGGTACTGCGGAAAAGGATGAGAATGGCAATTACATCCCCGAGACCTATAAGCTCGATGGTGTCGCGATTCGCGTCCGTCTGATGGCTCCCTCCACCCACCACACCATGGGCGGCCTGAAGGTCGATACCGAGCGTCACGTGCTGAACGCTGACGGCGAGATCATCAAGGGCCTGTACGCCGCCGGTGAGGTCACCGGTGGTATCCATGGCGGCAACCGCCTCGGCGGCAACGCCATCGTGGAGATCTTCGTGTCCGGCCGCACCGCCGCTCAGGCTGCGACCGCCGACGCCGCGAAGTAATCCCAACCGAATCCCCGGAGCGCTTCCGTAAGGAGGCGCTCCTTTTCTTTGCCCGCGTTTGGGTTGACAAAATCCCTTTCTGCCGGATATACTGCTGCCAGATGAAAAAAGGCGGTGCTGTTGCGATGGAAAATGCATTTCGCAGGATCGGCGTGACGGATGAGCAGGTGCTTCAGCGGATCGATGAGGTTTTCCGCTTGATTTTTGAGGACCCTGAGCAGGGCTTCTACCATGAGGTGGGGGATGACGCCGGCTGCCTGGAGGATACGGGCAACCATGATGCCCGTACGGAGGGCATCAGCTACGGCATGATGATGGCGGTGCAGCGGAACCGGAAGGATCTGTTCGACCGGCTGTGGCGCTTTGCCCGGCGATATATGTATCTATCCGACGGAAGCATGGCAGGCTATTTTGCCTGGTCCACAGGACTGGACGGGAAACACAACGCGGAAGGCCCCGCACCGGACGGAGAGGAATATTTTGCCATGGCCCTGCTGCTGGCGGCGGATCGCTGGGGCTGCGGCGAGGGCGTTCTGGACTACGGAGCGGAAGCCAGGGCAATCCTGCGGCACATGGTGCACCAGCCGGAGCTGACCGGCGGCAAGCCCATGATGAACCGGGAAAACCATCTGATCCTCTTTGTGCCGGGAAGCCCCTTCACGGATCCCAGCTATCATCTGCCTCATTTTTATGAGCGCTTTGCTCTTCAGGCGGATGAGGAGGATCGGCCCTTCTGGAAGGAGGTGGCGGAGGCTTCCCGACGCTACATTGCCCGAAGCGCTCACCCGGTGACCGGTATGAGCGCCGAGTATGCGGAGTTTGACGGCAGCCCCAGGCTGCTGTTCGGAAAGCCCTATGCCTACTATTCCGACGCGTACCGGGTGGCGGAAAATATCGCCCTGGATGCCTGCTGGTGCGGGAGAAGACCGGAGCTTTCAGCTGTCGCGGAGCGCCTGCAGGCCTTTTTCCATGAAATCCCCCAGGAAAGCTTTATGGCCTATGATTTGGATGGCACGCCCCATGCTGAGCCGGCTATGCATCCGGTGGCTATGACGGCGGTGCTGGCTGCGGCGACCCTGGCCTGTGACGGCCCCTGGGGCGATGACTGGCTGCGGCGCTTCTGGGAGACGCCGCCCAGGACGGGGAGCAGACGTTATTACGATAATTGCCTGTATTTCTTCTGCCTGCTGATGCTGGCAGGGGAGTACAGGAATGATTTTCAAGGGGGATAATGAAATGATCCGTGTCAGCTATCGGGAAGCTGTTGAGGTCATGGAGAAGGGCCTGAGGAAATATCTTCCGGAGGATGCCGCCCGGCAGATGGCGGAGATCTTCGCCGGAAACTCCGCGGACGGTGTGGCCAGCCACGGCATGAACCGGTATTGCCGGTATCTGTCCGACATGGAAAAGGGCCTGTGCAACGCCTCGGTGCTGCAGGCGGAGCGGGTGGCTGCCCTGGGCGGCCTGGAGCGCTGGGACGCTCACTTCGGCGTGGGACCGCTGATTGCCGTGCAGGCGGCGGAGCGGGCCATGGCACTGGCAAAGGAGCACGGCATCGGCTGCGTGGCTGTCGGCAATAACAGCCACTGGCTCCGGGCGGGCCGCTACGCCCTGATGATGGCGGACGCGGGCTTTGCGGGGATGTGCTTCACCAATACCTGCATGAACCTGACCTGCTATGGCGCCAAGGCGGCGTCCACCGGCAACAACCCCATCGCCATGGCGGTGCCCGGGCCGGAGGGCAGCCTGCTGATGGACATGGCGGTGAGCCAGTATGCCTACGGCAAGCTGGAGATCATGGCCCAGGAAGGAAAGCAGCTGCCTTCTCCCATGGGCTACGACACCCAGGGTAACCTGACCACGGATCCGGGAGAGATCTGCCGCAGCGGGCTGATGCTCCCCATGGCCATGTGGAAGGGAAGTGCCCTGTCCATCATGCTGGATCTGCTGGCGGTGACCCTGTCCGGCGGCCGCACCTCCCGGGAGATCGGCACTCCGGCGGCAGGGGAGGCCGGCATGAGCCAGGTGTTCCTGTGCATGCAGCCGGAGGCTCTGGGCGGCGGCCAGGAAATCCGGAGAAGGATCGGGGAGACCCTGGACTTTCTGCACAGCCTTCCGGGAGAGAACGGGAAAACCGGCGGGGTCCGGGCCCCCGGCGAACGGCTGGCATTGACCCGGGAGGAAAACCTCCGGGAGGGCCTGCCGGTGACGGAGGCAACCTGGGAGAACATCCTGAAAGCAGTCAATCAGGCATAAAGAACGCCCTCACCCTTCCGGCATTCGGAAGAGTGAGGGCGTTTTTGGGGTCATTCCGCGTTATAGGTGATTTTCTTGTAGAAATTCTTGGCCTTGGTGACGATCTCGCCGCCGGTGGTGTACACGGAGTATTTGATGCGGTAGCCCAGCTTGCCGGCCTCCAGCTGCTCCTGGGTCACCGTCCACTCGCCGCTCCAGCTCCGGCTTTCTCCGCTCTTCAGGGCGGCGGTGTCGAAGTTGTCCACCTCCACTCCGGAGGGAGCGCACAGCACCAGGGGGCTGATCATGTCCGTGTCCCCTTCATTGGAAACGGTGATGGACACGGTGATCTCTTCCGGCTCGGTGAACTCGGACTGGCTGAAGCTCATGGATACCTTGATGCCGGAGCCGTCAAACAGGGCGGCAGCCTCCGGCGTGGGCTCGGGCAGCTCCTCCGGGGCCTGGATGAATTCCTCCATCATGTAGCCCTCGGTGTCCTCGTACTTCACCTTCCACCAGCCGTCAGCATTCTCCAGCAGCTCCACCTGGGTGCCTGCCTTCAGCTCCAGCAGCACGTCGCCGTTTTTGCTGGGCTTTTTCCGCAGGTTCACCTTCTGGTTCACATCGGTTTTTCCTTTGTAAACCACGGTGCCCAGGATGATGCCGTCGTCCGGCTCCTGGGTGGGTTCGGCAGTGGGCTCTTCGGTGGGCTCTTCGGTGGGCTCCGGAGTGGCCTCCGGTTCCTCTCCGCCCTCCAGGATCTCCATCTGGGCCCGGATCTGCTTGTCCGCGGACTGCAGCTCCTCCAGGGAGGCATTCCACCAGCCTGGAGCCAGCACATCGGTCTCAGCCAGGGCAGAGGCGGCGGAGAGCATCAGCATCAGCGCAAGAAAAACAGAGAGAATTCTGTGTCCCATGGGCTTTTGTCCTTTCAGAGGAAAAATCACAGCATGGCCCGCAGAGCTTCGCACAGGGTGTCGTCCACCTTCAGCAGCTGCTCTTCACGGGTGTTCATGTTCTTCACCTTCACCACGCCCTGAGCTTCTTCGTCCGGGCCGATGGTGGCGGTCAGGGGAACGGACAGCTTGCCCGCATACTTGAACTGAGCCTTCATGCTGCGGCCGCAGTGATCCATATCCGCCGCGATGCCGTTCCGGCGCAGCAGCTGCACCAGATTGAAGGCAGCCATGGCGCATTCCGGCGTGCAGGCGACAAACACATCATACAGGTTGGGCTTGGGAATCTCCACGCCCTCGCTGTCCAGCAGCATCAGCACCCGCTCCAGGCCCATGCCGAAGCCAACCGCGGGGATGGAGGGGCCGCCCAGCTCTTCCACCAGGTTGTCGTAGCGTCCGCCGCCACACACGGTCAGATTGCCGTCCTTGGTGGTGGTGATCAGCTCGAACACGGTTTTGGTGTAGTAGTCCAGGCCCCGGACGATGCGACTGTCGATCTGATAGGGGATACCGGCGGCCTTCAGGCACTGCTGCAGCTCCTCGAAGTGAGCCTTGCAGTCATCGCAGAGGATATCCAGCATGGAGGGCGCGTCCTTCACCTGTTCCTGGCAGCGCTTCTCCTTACAGTCCAGCACCCGCAGGGGATTCCGGTCGAACCGCTCCCGGCAGGTCTCGCACATGCACTCGATGCGGTCTCCCAGGTAGCTCTTCAGCAGGGCGTGATACTTGGGGCGGCAGTTGGGGCAGCCGATGGAGTTGATGTTCACGGACAGGTTCTTCACACCCAGGCCGCTGAGCAGGTTGTAGGCCATCAGGATGATTTCCGCGTCCGCCGTGGCCCGGGGCGCGCCGAAGCACTCCACACCGAACTGGTGATGCTCCCGGAGGCGGCCGTTCTGGGGTTTCTCATAGCGGAAGACAGGGGCGGACAGGTAATACATCTTGCAGGGCAGGGCGTCGGCATACAGGTTGCTCTCCAGGAAGGAGCGCACCGCACCGGCGGTTCCCTCGGGCTTCAGGGTGATGGAACGGTCACCCTTGTCCTTGAAGGTGTACATTTCCTTCTGCACCACGTCGGTGGTGTCGCCCACGCCCCGCTGGAACAGCTCCGTGTGTTCGAACACGGGGGTCCGGACCTCCCGGAAGCCGGCGGCAGCGGCGGCGGCGCGCATTTTCTTTTCCACATACTGCCAGCGGTAGCTCTCCGTGGGCAGCACGTCTCTGGTTCCCTTGGGAGCCTGAGTCAGCATAGGGATTCCTCCTCTTAATCAGTGAATCAGAACAGACCGGTGATGCGCCCGTCATCGGTCACATCGATGGCCTCGGCAGCGGGCACCTTGGGCAGGCCGGGCATGGCGATGATATCTCCCGCGAAGGCCACCACGAAGCCGGCACCGGCGCTGAGCCGCACCTGGCGGATGGTCAGGGTGAAGCCGGAGGGAGCCCCCAGGGCCTTGGCGTTGTCGGAGAAGGAATACTGGGTCTTGGCGATGCACACAGGCGCATGGCCCCAGCCCTCCTCGGTCAGCTTCTGCAGCTGCTTTTCCACACCGGCGCCGAAGGAAACATTGGCGGCTCCGTAGATCTTTTTGGCGATGGCCTGGATCTTCTCCTTCAGGGGCAGGTCATCCTCATAGGTGAAGGAAGGCGCGGCGGGCTCGGCCTTGTCCACGGTGTCGCACACCAGCTGGGCCAGGTCCTTCACGCCCTCGCCGCCCTTGGCCCAGCCGTCGCACAGGGCAACGGGAGCACCGGCCTGGGCACAGCGGTCCCGGAGCAGATTCAGCTCAGCCTCGGTATCGGAGACGAAGTGGTTCATGGCTACGATAACGGGCCGCTTCCACACATTGCGGATGTGGTCGATGTGGGCCAGTAGGTTACTCATGCCCTTTTCCAGATAGTCCAGGCTTTCCTGGCCCAGCTGGTCCTTGGGGCAGCCGCCGTGATGCTTCAGGGCCCGGATGGTGGCCACCAGCACCACCGCGTCCGGCCAGATGCCGGCCTGGCGGCACTTGATATCCAGGAACTTCTCGGCGCCCAGGTCGGCACCGAAGCCGGCCTCGGTCACCACATAATCCGCCAGCTGCAGGGCGGTGGTGGTGGCGATGACGCTGTTGCAGCCGTGGGCGATGTTGGCGAAGGGGCCGCCGTGCATCAGGCAGGGGGTGCCTTCGATGGTCTGCACCAGGTTGGGCTGCAGGGCATCCCGCAAAAGGGCGGTCATGGCGCCCTCGGCCTTCAGGTCACCGGCGGTCACAGGGCGTCCGTCAAAGGTGCGGGCCACCTGCAGCCGGGAGAGGCGCTGCTTCAGGTCCTTCAGGTCCCGGGCCAGGCAGAACACGGCCATGATCTCGCTGGCGGCGGTGATGTCGAAGCCATCCTCCCGGGGCATGCCGTTGGGCTTGCCGCCCAGGCCGGACACGATGCTGCGCAGCTGACGGTCGTTCACGTCCAGGCAGCGGCGCCAGCTCACCTGCCGGGGATCGATGCCCAGCCGGTTGCCCTGCTGGATGTGGTTATCCACCATGGCGGCCAGCAGGTTGTTGGCGGCGGTGATGGCGTGCAGGTCACCGGTGAAGTGCAGGTTGATGTTTTCCATGGGCAGCACCTGGGCGTATCCGCCGCCGGCGGCACCGCCCTTTACGCCGAACACAGGGCCCAGAGAGGGCTCCCGAAGGGCCAGCATGGACTTCTTGCCGATCTTCCGCATGCCGTCCGCCAGACCCACGCTGACGGTGGTCTTTCCCTCACCGGCGGGGGTGGGATTGATGGCGGTCACCAGCACCAGGCGGGCCTTCCGCTCCCGCTTGATCTGCAGGTAATCCACCTTGGCCATGTAGCGGCCATAGGGGATCAGGGCATCCGCCGGGATGCCTGCGGCGGCGGCAATTTCCGTAATCGGCTGCGGATGGGCAGCCTGAGCAATTTCAATATCACTGGGCATGACAAAAAACCTCCCATCAGTCGTAAGAGCAAGAATAATATAGCACACAGTTTCCCGATTTGCAAGCGTTCCCGTTTACAATCCGCCGCTTTTGCGCTACAATAAGGCCGTTTCGCAAACGGGAGATGATGAGATGACGGAGCAGCAGAAGGAGACCGGGATGCTGGTGCTTGAAACCTCCGGCCGGTTGATTATGGAATATGGCGGGGAGACCTACCGGGTGGAGGACACGGTGCAGCGGATGGGCGTCAGCCTGGGCTTTGACCGGGCGGAATGCTTTGCGGTGCCCAGCGGTGTGTTCATCAGCTGCGAGGAGGGAAGCGGCCCGGCAGACACTCGGGTGGTGCGCATCCGCCGGAAGGAAACGGACCTGGGCCGGGTGAACGATGTGAACCGGGTGTCCCGGGAGCTGTCGGCTGGGGAGCTTTCTCCCCAGCAGGCGCTGGAGGAGCTGCGCAGGATCGAGAAGCGGAAGGAAACCACCTCGCCGGGGCTGAAAATCGTTGCGGCCGGGGTTTCCTCCATGGGCTTTTCCCTGATTTTCGGTGCCGACTGGCGGGAGGCACTGCTGGCCCTGGTGACCGCGTCCCTGGTGCAGGCGGTGCAGCTGCTGGGGGGCAGGCTTCGTCTGGCGGGGCACCTGTCGGATTCCCTGATCGGCAGCTTTCTCACGGTGTTCCTGCCCCTGGCGGTGGGAGAATTCGTGCCGGGGCTGAACACCACGGCAGCCATTGCCGGCGGCCTTATGCCTCTGCTGCCCGGGCTGACCATGACCAACGCCATTCAGGATATGCTGCAGGGGGATGACATTTCCGGCGCGTCCCATGCCATGCGGGCTCTGACCGTTGCGGCGCTGGTGGCCGGCGGGGCCATGATCGCCGCCAATATCATTGCCTGGAGAGGAAGTGTCGGCTGATGACCGGGCTTGAGCTTATCAAGGTTGTCGTCGGTTCCTTTGTGGGGACGCTGATGTTTGCGCCGCTGCTTCATGCGCCCAGGGAGGCCTGGCTGCCTTCCGCGGGGCTGGGCTGCCTGGGATATTCCACCTACGTGCTGCTGGTGAACCTGGGGCTGCACGACGCGGCGGCCATGTTCCTGGGCTGCCTGCTGGCCTCTGCCCTGGCTCAGGTGCTGGCCAGAAAAATGCGGATGATCGCCACCGTTTTCATGACCCTGTCCATTATTCCCTGTGTGCCCGGCCTGGGGCTGTATGAAAGCATGTCCATGTTTGCCGCCGGGGATACGGCAGGCGGTGCGGCGGCCTTTGCGGCAGCCATGACCAATGTGCTGATGATCGCTCTGGCCCTGGCGGTGTCCGGCTTCCTGGCCCAGCGGCTTTTCCATAGGGAGGTGCGCTGAATGCCTGCCATGCTTGCCTTTCATTTCGTTGGGGAACGCCGCCGCCTGCTGGTCGCCCTGGCCCGGGAGATGAACTGCCGCCTGACGGAGGTAACCCCGGAGCGTCAGGGCCAGACCCTGGGCGTCCTGTGCGGCCTGTTGCCCCCGGGGAAGAACGCGTCGGCTGCCCCGGCTCTTCGGGAGGAGCTGCTGGTGCTCTCCGGCTTCACCGGTGAGGAGCTGGACCGCTTCCTTCAGCAGTGGAAGGCCCGGGCGGACGGTCCCATCCGCCTGAAGGCCATGCTGACCCCGGCGAACCTGACCTGGACCCCGGAGCAGCTCTGCCGGGAGCTGAAAAAAGAAGCGGAAAAGCTGGGAACCTGAGCAAACGAAAGCGACAGAAAGCTCCCCCGGATCAAAACGATCCGGGGGAGCAATTTATTTTGCCAGAATCAGTTCTGGCCGTAATAGGCGTTGGGGCCGTGCTTCCGCAGGTAGTGCTTGTCCAGCACGTACTGGGCCATGGAGGCGTTCGGATTCAGCAGCAGAGTTTTCAGATCCATCTCCGCCACCTTCTCCATCACCACGGAGTGGTACACGGCGGCGTTGGCATCCTTGCCCCAGGCGAAGGGGCCGTGGTTCTTCACCACGATGCCGGGCACTGCCAGGGGATCGATGTTCCGCTCCTTCAGGGTCTCGATGATCACCTTGCCGGTGTTCAGCTCATAGGCGGTGTTGACCTCCTCCTCCGTGAGCTCCCGGGCGCAGGGGATATCGCCGTAGAAGTAGTCGGCGTGGGTGGTTCCCAGAGCGGGAATGTCCATACCGGCCTGGGCGAAAGCCACGGCATTCACGGAGTGGGTGTGCACGATGCCGCCAATGGTGGGGAAGGCCTGGTACAGGGCCAGGTGGGTGGCGGTGTCGGAGCTGGGCTTCCAGCGGCCTTCCACCGTCTCACCGGTCTTCAGGTCCACCACCACCATGTCGTCCGGGGTCATGCCGTCATATTCCACGCCGCTGGGCTTGATGACGAAGACGCCCTTTTCCCGGTCCACCTCGCTGACGTTGCCCCAGGTGTAGATCACCACACCCCGGGCCTCCAGCTCCAGGTTGGCCTTGCATACTTTTTCCTTCAGCTGCTCAAGCATGGGTATCTCCTCCCATCAGTATCCGGCGTCCAGCAGGGCCTTTTCAGCCTTCAGGGCCTGCTTGTAGCCTTCGATGTATTTGTTGAAGCCTTCCACCTCTTCCGCGGTGGCCTGCAGGGTCTTTTCCTCCGCAGTGGCGAACACCTTCTGGTCCAGGAAGTCCTCCAGGGCCTGACCGGCCTGGCCATAGACCCGGAAGGCAGCCAGCAGGGCCATGCCATAGGGGCCGCCCTCGCCGGCGGTCTGCATTACGGTGACAGGGGCGTTGATAGCGGCGGACAGCATGCGCTGACCCACCTCCGGGGTCTTGAAGTAGCCGCCGTGGCCGTACATCCGGCTGATGGCCACCTGCTCCTCGGCCAGAATGTCCATACCCAGCTTCAGGGTGGCCAGGGCGGACATCAGGTGGGTCCGCATGAAGGAGGCCAGACCCACGGGAGCATCCGGCTTCCGCAGGAACAGGGGACGGCCCTCGTTGAAATCGGTGACGCCCTCGCCGGAAAGGTAATTGACGGACATCAGTCCGCCGCCGTCGGGAGCGCCCTCCAGGGCCTTCCGGAACAGCAGGGTGAACAGGGTCCCTTTATCCACTGGGAAGCCTGCCGCCTCGGCAAACTGACCGAACAGGGTCACCCAGGCGTTGATGTCGGCGGTGCAGTTGTTGCAGTGCACCATGGCCACAGGCTTGCCCGTGGGCGTGGTTACCATGTCGATCTCCCGGTGCACGCCGGGGCGCTTCTCCACCACCACCATGGCGAAGTCGGAGGTACCGGCGGATACATTGCCGGTCTTCACCCGCACAGAGTTGGTGGCGGCCATGCCGGTACCGGCGTCGCCCTCCGCCGGGCACATGGGAATGCCGGGCTGCAAATCCCCCGCGGGATCCAGGAAGGCAGCACCATCCGCTGTCAGCGTGCCGGCGTCCTGCCCGGCCAGCAGCACCTGGGGCAGCAGCTGCTTCAGCTTCCAGGGCATGGAGGCGGAAAGGGGCAGCTGGTCGAAGGCGGCCATCATGGCGGCATCATAGTCGTTGGTTTCGCTGTCGATGGGGAACATGCCGGAGGCTTCGCCCACACCAACGGCGTGCACGCCGGTGAGCTTGAAGTGGATGTAGCCCGCCAGGGTGGTCAGGTGCCGGATGGAGGGCACATGCTCCTCCTTGTTCAGCATGGCCTGGTACAGGTGGGCGATGCTCCAGCGCTGGGGAATGTTGAAGCTGAACAGCTTCGTCAGCTCCTCCGCGGCGGCACCGGTCATGGTGTTCCGCCAGGTGCGGAAGGGAGTCAGCAGGTTCCACTGGTCGTCAAAGGGCAGATAGCCGTGCATCATGGCGGATACGCCGATGGCGGCCACCTGGGTCACGGGCACGCCGAAGCGCTCCCGCACGTCCTTCTTCAGGTCGGCGTAGCAGGACTGGATGCCGTGGGTGATGTCCTGCATGGTGTAGGTCCACACCCCGTCCACCAGCCGGTTTTCCCACTCGTGGGAGCCGGAGGCGACAGGCAGCAGATTTTCATCCAGCAGCACCGCCTTGATCCGGGTGGAGCCCAGCTCAATGCCGATGACAGATTTCTTCAGATCCATAGGTCAGACGCCTCACTTCTTGCTTTTTTCCTTGATATTGGCAAAGATGGCCTGCAGCACGATGAAGAAGCACAGCAGGATGGCGGTCAGCACGTTGGGCCAGGAGGAGGCCAGGGTGCCGTCCGTCTTCACGATGCTGGAGATGGTGCCGTTGATCAGCACACCGAAGAAGGAGCCGATCACGTTGCCAACGCCGCCTGTCAGCAGGGTACCGCCGATAACGGCAGAGGAGATGGCGTCCATTTCAAGGCCGGTGGCCTGGGTGGGCGTGCCGCACATGGTGTTCAGGGCGTAGCAGATGCCGCCGATGGAGCACAGGAAGCTGCTCAGCACATAGGCCAGCATCCGGGTGCGCTTCACATTCAGGCCCATCATCTCGGCGGAGGTCTGGTTGCCGCCGATGGCGTACAGGCTGCGGCCGAAGCGGGTCTTCCGCAGCACGATGAACATGATGATCAGCACCAGCAGGGCGATGATCACGCTGACCCGCAGGTAGGGGGTGACCGTCTTGCCCTTGCTGTTCAGGTAGGCGCCGATGCCGAAGGGGATCTCCAGCTTCAGGTTGGCCCAGTAGGACATGAAATCGCTGTGCTGGATGGAGATCTGGTTCTGGCTGATGACGGCGGTCATGCCTCTGGCGAAGAACAGGCCGGCCATGGTGACGATGAAGGGCTGAATGTTCAGGTGGCTGATGAGGAAGCCCTGGGCGAAGCCAAAGGCAATGCCCACCACCAGCACCAGCAGGATCAGGGCGGGAGCGCTCCAGCCCCAGTTCTCAACACCGGCAGCCAGGATCATACAGTCCAGGGCCACCAGGGAGCCGACGGAAATGTCGATGCCGCCGGTGAGCATCACGGCGGTCATGCCACAGGTGACGCAGATCAGGCCGGCGTTGTTGATCAGCAGGTTCAGGAAGGTCTGCAGGTGGGTGAAGCCCTTCCCGGCGTACATAATGCAGCCGGCGGCATACAGCACCACGAACAGGCAGATGGTGATGATCAGCAGCACCGTGTTGTTGTTCATCTTTTTCCGGGTCTTCAGCTGATTCGTGCTCATGCGGCAGCACCTCCCTTTGCGGCTTTGGCGGCGGAACGCTTGGCCAGATAGGCCTTAAAGACAGGAGCCTGGATGGTAACAATCAGCACCACGATGATGGCCTTGAAAACAGGCATCTGCGCGGTGGAAATACCCACGGACAGCAGGGTGGTGGTGATGGCCTGAATGGTGTAGGCACCGATGATGGAGCCCATCAGGCGGAACTTACCGCCGCCCAGGCTGTTGCCGCCCAGGGCCACGGCCAGAATGGCGTCCATTTCCAGGGTCAGGCCGATGTTGTTGGTATCGGCGGAGTAGATCCGGCTGGTGTTCACGATGCCGGCGATACCGGCGAACAGGCCGCACACCAGGAAGGCCAGGAAGATGATCTGGTTGCTCTTGTAGCCGGCGATGCGGGCGGCGTTCCGGTTCACGCCCACGGCCTGGATGTAGGTGCCCAGGGCGGTGAACTTCAGGATCAGCGCCATGATCACGATACAGGCGACGGAGATCAGGATGGGGGTGGGGAAGATGCCGCAGTAGGAGCCGAAGAACTTGAAGTCATCGGTGCGGACGTACACGATCATGGAGTTGCACAGCAGCAGGGCGATGGCCCGGCCGGCGCTGTACAGGATCAGGGTGGCCACCATGGGCTGGATCTTCATGTAAGCCACCAGGAAGCCGTTGAAGGCGCCGCACAGGGTGGCCACGCCGATGCCGGCCAGGATGGCGATGACCAGGGAGGTGTGGTAATCCGCGGGGCTGGACACGCTGGTGACGCCATAGCCCGCCAGGAGCATGCAGCACATGCCGCCGGCCAGGGACATCACGGAGCCAACGGAGATGTCGGTACCGCCGGAGGCGGCCACCACCAGGGTCATGCCGATGGCCAGGATGGCCACCTCGCTGCCCCGGTTCAGGATGTCAATGATGCGGCCGTACAGCACCAGGCCGCTGCTGGTGCTCTCGGTGGTGGTGATCACGAAGAAGTTATACCAGGAGTTTCCCTGGGCGATGTCCACCACCACGTTGATGATCATGACCAGGATCAGGCTGAAAATGGGCAGGAACATGGGCGCCTTGGAAACCTTTTTCACAAATGCTTTCATTCGGCAGCACCTCCTGCGATTGCCTTCATTACGCTTTCCTGGGTCATGTCGCCCTCCAGCTCGCCCACCTTCTGGCCGTCCCGAAGCACGGCCATGCGGTTGCAGGTGCGCAGCATTTCCTCGATCTCGGAGGAGATGAAGATCAGGCTCTTGCCCTCCTGGGCCAGCTGGATGACCAGCTTCTGGATCTCGGTCTTGGTGCCGATGTCGATGCCGCGGGTGGGCTCATCCAGGATCAGGAAGTCCGGATCCATGGCCAGCCACCGGGCGATGATCACCTTCTGCTGGTTGCCGCCGGAGAGCTGCTTGATGGGGGTCTCCCGGCTGGCGGTCTTGATCTGCAGCAGCTCGATGTACTTGTCGGCCAGCTCGATCTGCTCCTTCATGGGGATCAGGTGGCCGATGCCGCGGCGGGCCTGCACGGCCAGGGCAATGTTCTCCCGCACGCTCATGTCGCCCACGATGCCCTCTGCCTTCCGGTCATCCGGCAGCAGGCCCATGTTCAGCCGCATGGCGTCGATGGGGTGGTTGATCTTGGCTTCCTTGCCGTTCACCTTCAGGGTGCCGGTGTGGGCCTTGTCCGCGCCGTAGATGGCCCGGGCCAGCTCGCTGCGACCGCTGCCCAGCAGGCCGGTCAGGCCGATGACCTCACCCTGGCGGATGTCCAGGTCAAAGGGCTTGATCTTGCCGGCATGGCTCAGTCCGCGGGCCTCGATGACCTTTTCACCGTAGGTCTGGGTGCCGCCCTCGGGCTTGATGGAGGCCAGGTCGTCGAAGTCCTTGCCCATCATGGCCGCCACCAGCTTGTACCGGGGCAGCTCGGCGATGGGATACTCACCCACCAGGGTGCCGTTGCGCAGCACGGTGATCCGGTCGCACAGGGCGTACACCTGCTCCAGGAAGTGGGTGACGAACACGATGCCCACGCCCTTTTCCCGCAGGCGGCGCATCAGCACGAACAGTTTTTCCACCTCGTTGTCATCCAGGGAGGAGGTGGGCTCATCCAGGATCAGCACCTTGCAGTCCATATCCACGGCCCGGGCGATGGCGATCATCTGCTGCATGGCCAGGGAGTACTCCTCCAGGTTCAGGGTCACGTCCACAGGCAGCTCCATCTGCTGCATCAGCTCCCGGGAGCGCTTGATCATGGCGGCCCGGTCAACGAAGGGCCCCTTCATGGGCTCGCGGCCGATGAACAGGTTCTCCGCCACGCTCAGGTTGGGGCACAGGTTGACTTCCTGATACACGGTGGAGATGCCCTTCTTCTGGGCATCCAGGGTGGAGTGATTGCGGATCGGGCCGTCGATGCCCTCCACGTGGATCTCGCCGGACTCGAAGTCGTTCACGCCGGTGAGACACTTGATCAGCGTGGACTTGCCGGCGCCGTTCTCACCCATCAGGGCGTGAATCTCGCCCTTACGCAGCGTAAAATCAACATGATCCAGGGCTTTCACGCCGGGGAAGGTCATGGTGATGCCGCGCATTGTCAATACAACATTGTTTTCCATGAATCACCCATCCTTTCGCCGTTTTTATCCTTTACTATGCATTTTTTTGTGTGTCAGCTCCGGAGCGTCATGCCGCTCCGCTTCTGAAAAAAGAGAGAGGCCGTTTCCGGCCTCTCTTTTGTAGGTCGCGGAGATTAATAGGCGCGGCCGTCCAGGATCTCCTGGGTCATGGTGATGGCATAGCTGCTTTCCTTCTCAGGAGCGCAGAAAGCGGAGTCGGTAACCAGGGTGCTGGTCTCATAGGCTTCGCCGTTCAGGATCTGCTTGATGACGCCTTCCACGGTAGAGGCCTGGATGGGGTTGCACTCCACATCGCAGTTGATCTTGCCGTCCAGGGTGTACTGCAGGCCGTCATGCACAGCGTCGAAGGAGATCAGGATCACGTCGCCGCCCACGCCGTAGGTGATGCCGGCAGCGTCCATAGCGTCCATGGCGCCATAGGCTTCGTTATCGTTCTGGCACACGACCACGTTGAAGTGGCCGTTGTAGGACTTGATGAAGGACTCCATGACTTCCTGGCCGCCGGCCTGGGTGAAGTCGCCGGACTGGGAGTCGATAACCTTCATGTTGTCGTTGGCTTCCACCACGGAGTTGAAGCCATTGGTACGGCCGATGGCAGCGGAAGCGCCCACGGAGCCTTCGATGACCAGGATGTTGGCCTCGGCGCCGTCCAGGTACTCAGCCAGCCAGTTGCCGGCGGTGATGCCTTCGTTCTCGGTGTTGGTGCCGACCCAGGCAGTGTACAGGGAGGGATCCACGTCGATCTCACGGTCAGCGATGATCACGGGGATGCCGGCATCCTGGGCTTCCTTCAGCACAACTTCCCAGCCGGAGGACTGGATGGGGGCGATAACGATGACGTCCAGATCGGCCTCGATCATGGAGCGGACAGCTTCCAGCTGCACAGCGTGATCGTTGTCGGCGTCGACGAAGGTCAGGTCATAGCCGTTGGCGGTGGAGAACACGTCCTGGTAGTTCTGGGTGTTGGCGGTACGCCAGTCAGACTCGTGGCCGACCTGAGCGTAGCCGATGGTGATGTTGTCAGCCAGAGCCAGAGCGGAGACGCTCAGAGCCAGCACGACGACCATGACCAGCGCGAGAACCTTTTTCATAGGAAAACCCTCCTTTTTATTTTGAGCAGCGCAAGACTACTCAGCTAAGATGATTATAGTCTGATTTGGTAAAAATGCAATAAGATTTTACAAAAAAGGTTGACTATGTTTTGTCAATGTGGCCTTCCAAAACAAGGAGCTGCCGCAAAAAACGCGGCAGCTCCTTGGTATGCTCCGGAAGGGCCGGCTCAATAGTTGAACATGCCCCTGTTCTTTTCCTCCAGGCACTTGATCATGTGATAGGCGAACTCGTTGAAGGGCGTGGGGACTCCCTTCTCCCGGCCCATGCGCACCAGGGCTCCGGCCAGCATGTCCACCTCGGTGGCGCGGCCCGCGTCCAGGTCCTGCAGGGTGGAGTACCGGGCGGTGTCCTTCACCGGGCAGCCCTTGGCGGATTGCCCCTCCAGCACGCTGAGATCCACCCCGTAGGCCAGAGCCACCGCTTCCGCTTCCTTCTTCAGCTGATCCCGCAGGAAAATGGCGTGCTCGCTGTCCCGGTAAATACCGGCGCCGCAGCCCAGGATGGCCTGCACCTGGTTGATGGAGATGTTCAGCCGGTATTTGTTCCAGATCTCCAGGCGGATTTTGTCCGTGGCCCGGAAGTGCAGGGGCGTGCCGGTGAACAGCCGGTTCAGGGCCTCCACCCGCTGGCTGCCCCGGGACAGATCCGCCTCGCCATACACCATGCCGATGGTGGTCTCCGGGGCAAAGCGCACGGCGTTTCCCTTCCGCTCGGAGGCGATCTTGATCATGGCATGCAGCACATGCTCCATGCCCACCCTTTCGGCGATGATGTCCTCGCTGTCCACGCCGTTCATCAGGCTCATGATGACGGTGTGTTCGTCCGTCACGGCGGCAATGTCCTCCAGGGCCGGGCGCAGGGCGTTATACTTCAGGGCCACGATCAGCAGATCCGCCCCATGGGCCTCCGCGGGGGTCTTTACCGCGGGACGGTACACCCGGTCGTTGATCAGGAAGCCGTCCTGCTCCATGCGCTGCTTCCGCTGTCCGTCAGCCACCACGCAAAGATCGATCTCCGGCTTTTCCGACAGGCCCCAGATGAGATAGGAGCCCACCGCTCCGGCTCCCAGAATGGCCACTGATTTGATTTCCATTGATTTTCTTCTCGCTTTCCTTTTTCTTTCTTTCCTTGATGGCTTAGCATTCTAAAGCCTTCCCCTTCGGGGAAGGTGGCCGAGCGCAGCGAGGTCGGAAGAGGTAAAACGAAGCTGCACCGACTTGCTCCGGCAGGAACCTCTTCTGCCTGCCGCGCACAAGTTGACTCCTTCGATAGGGAAGCTCCGCGGCAGCCACCTTCCCCATAGGGGAAGGCTTTTGGCAAGTCATTCCTTCAGCTCCGGAAAGGGAATGATCTCCGGCTGCTCCGCCTTGCATTCCCCGATGACCTTTTCCAGCCAGATGACATCATACCAGCGGCCGAATTTATAGCCGCACCGGCGCAGATGCCCCATTTCCGTGAAGCCCAGGTGCCGGTGGAAGGCCACGCTGTTCCCGGTGAGGTACTCATCCTCCCGCTCCGGCCAGGCCACGCAGGCATACAGCCGCACCAGGCCCATGCGCTTCAGCCTTTCCTCCAGCGCCTCATACAGCGCCCGGCCATAGCCCTTTCCCATCGAATCCTTATGCAGATAGATCGACAGCTCGCAGCACCAGTCATAGGCCTTCCTGCCATAATAGGCACTCGCGTAGGCATAGCCCAGCACCCGGCCGTCCTCCTCCAGTACCAGGTAGGGATACCGGGTCAGGGTCTTCGCCATGCGGCGGCGGAACTCCGCTTCATCCGGCGGATCGTATTCAAAGGTGATGGCGGTGCTCTCCACATAGGGACGGTAGATCTCCGCCAGCGCCCCGGCATCCTCCGGCCGGGCCGTCCGGACGGCGGTCATCCTTCCTCTCCCATGGTGAGCAGGTCCTTGTAATCCTCCCAGATGCCGCCGGAGGGCACATCATAGAAGGTCATGATGTCGTGGGTGGTGGGGTGCTCGAAGGTCAGCTTGTAGCCCCACAGGGCGATCTGCTGGCCTGCCACGCCGTCCCCGTACCGGGCGTCGCCCCACAGGGGACAGTCGTAGTGCTCCATTTGTACCCGGATCTGATGGCTGCGCCCGGTGGACAGGCGGATGGCGCACAGGGCCGTGCCGTTCCGTTTGGCGATGCATTCCCCATGGAGAATGGCGATCTTTGCGCCTTTGGTCTCCGGGTCGGTCACCTCCACCCGGTTCAGCGTCTCATTCTTCACCAGGTAATCCTGCAGGTCAAAGGTCTCCTCCGGATCTCCCTGGACCACGCAAAGGTATTCCCGGCCCATCAGGTGCTCCTGCAGCTGCTTGTCCAGCCGGGAGGCCGCCTTGCTGGTGCGGGCAAACACCATCAGTCCGCCCACCGGGCGATCCAGGCGGTGCACCAGCCCCAGGTACACATTTCCGGGCTTCTGATACTTCACCCGGATATATTCCTTCATTTCGGTGAGGATGTCGGAGTCTCCCGTCTTGTCCGCCTGGGACAGCATATTCGGGGGCTTCACCGCCACCAGCACCTGATTGTCCTCATAAAGCACCGCAGGGGTCACAGGCTCCACCTCCCGCTGGCTCCGCAGGGCAGGATGCCGCCTGCCGTCACCGGGAGCCCCAGCTCATGGCAGTCCGTATGTCCGCCGAAGCGGCTCACCACGCAGCGGCCCAGCAGGTTATCCAGCACGCTGGCCTGGAAGCCGGTGGTGTAGCTGTTGATCAGGAAGAACAGCGGCCGGTCGCTGAGCACCTGGGCCACCGTGTCCACCAGACCGTACAGCTCCTCCTCCAGCTTCCATACCTCGCCGGAGGGCCCCCGGCCATAGCTGGGGGGATCCATCAGGATGCCGTCATAGTGATTGCCCCGGCGGATTTCCCGGCGCACGAAGCCCAGGGCGTCCTCCACGATCCACCGGAAGCGTTCCTCCGGCAGGCCGGACAGCTCCCGGTTTTCCTTGCCCCACTGGATCATGCCCTTGGCCGCGTCCACGTGGGTCACATGGGCCCCGGCCGCGGCGCAGGCCAGGGTGGCACCGCCGGTATAGCCGAACAGGTTCAGCACCCGGACGTCCTGCCGGCCGCTTTCCCGGATCAGGCCGCTCATCCAGTCCCAGTTGGCCGCCTGCTCCGGGAACAGCCCCGTGTGCTTGAAGCCGGTGGGCCGCACCCGGAAGGTCAGGTCCCGGTAGCGGATGGTCCAGCTCTCCGGCAGCCGGGCCAGGAATTCCCATTCGCCGCCGCCCCGCTGGCTCCGGTGATAGTGGGCCTGGGCCTGCCGCCACATTTCCGGCCGGGCCGGCGGCCAGATCGTCTGGGGATCCGGGCGGCGCAGGATATACTGCCCCCACCGCTCCAGCTTTTCCCCGTTTCCCATGTCCAGGACCTCGTAGTCCTGCCAGTCTGTCGCAATAAACATTTATTCTTCCTCTTCCCGCCACCGGGGCAGTACGTCTTCGTGCAGCCGGATCAGGCTGTTCACCAGGTCCAGGCAGTAGAGCCGGTCCAGGCCGGCCAGAGCCGGGTCGATCTCCAGGCATTCCCGCAGGGCGCTCCGATCCCCCTCGGCTGTCAGGGCCGCCAGGTGATTGGTCTCCGCCACCTCACCCATGATTTCCTCCAGGCTGCCCGGCAGGCGGATGCTTTCCGCACGGACCTCGCCCTTCTCCAGGGTCAGGGGGGCTTCGATCACCGCGGAGGCAGGCAGCTGGGGTAGGGCCCCCCGGTTCACCCGGGTCACCGCCGGCATTTCCAGATCCTTTTCCTCCAGCAGGGCCATGGCCAGACGCATGGGGCGGACGGGACTCACCCGGCTCAGCAGGCTGGCCTGGTGCAGAGCGCCGTCCCGGCTGGAGGCTCCCTGCTGGGCCACCGTGTTCATGTCCAGGATGCGCTGCTTCCTTTGCTCCACCGTTTCCCCGAACTGGGGACGCTCCGGCGGCTGATAATCCTCCTGCTCCGGCAACAGCTCCGCGTGGGCGGTCACATCCCCCACGGGCAGGGCGCCCCACCAGTCCAGCCAGCGGGCGCTGAGCCGGCCCAGCTCTCCGTGCTGAGCCCGGTAGATCAGCTGGGGCAGCAGATCCTCTCCGTCCTTTTTATCCTCCAGGGACAGCAGAAAGGCGAAGCCCGGCAGCCCGGCGATTTCCGCCCGGACGCTGTCCGTCTTCCGGCTCATGCGCTCGCACAGCCGGTCCAGGCCGCTGCTCCCCCGCAGGGGACTGGGACCCAGGCCGAAGCACCGGAAGCCCTGCCGGGTGAACAGCTCCGTAGTCCGGGCCACCGGCTGGCTCAGGTTGATCACCAGGGCCTGGGGGCAATATTCCCGCAGCTCCCCGCAGGTATCCAGCACCAGGGAGCCGCTGCGCAGGGTGTGCATGAGGCCACCGATGCCGCCGTTGATCCTGGCCTGGTTCGCCAGCCCGGGATCGTCGTCATTCTCTCCCTCCAGGGCCTGCCGGTCCATGGCAAAGCGGCTGGCGGGCATGCAGTCATCCGCGTAGATCACCGCGTCCGCCCCCCGCAGCACCTCCGGCAGCTCCCCGGAAACGGTCATTTTCGCCTCCAGGCCGCTGCGGCGGATCACCGATTCCCCATAGCCCCGCAGCACCTCCTGCATGGCGGGATTTCCCTCCAGCAGGGCCACCTCCGCGGGCTGCTTCTCGGCGAACAGCAGGTCCGCCATCAGCCCCGGCAGCAGCGTGGGGATCTCCATCCCCATGAGTGCAATTTTCCGCATGGCTTACACCTCTCCGGCATCCAGAATCTTTTCCACAATCCCGCCGCCCAGGCAGGTCTCTCCCTGATACAGCACGGCGCTCTGCCCCGGGGTCACCGCCCGCTGGGGCACCAGGGAATGCAGCAGCAGCCGGCCCTCCTTCAGGGTGGCCTCCACCGGCTGATCCGCCTGCCGATACCGGTACTTGCAGGTGCAGGTGATGGTTTCTCCCTCCCGCAGGGGCGCTTCACTCACCCAGGTCACATCCCCGGCCTCCGCCAGGGAGGAATACAGCAGCGGGTGATCCTCGCCCTGAGCCACCAGCAGGCGGTTGTGCTCCAGGTCCTTGCCGATGACGAACCAGCTGCGGCCGTCGCCCCGGCCGCCGATGCCCAGCCCCCGGCGCTGCCCCAGGGTATAATACATCAGCCCGTCATGCCTGCCCACCACTTCTCCCTCCGTGGAAACCATGTCCCCGGGCTGGGCCGGCAGGTACTGGGACAGGAACTTCTTGAAATTCCTCTCTCCGATGAAGCAAACCCCGGTGGAGTCCTTCTTTTTGCTCACCGGCAGGCCGTGCTCTTCGGCAATCTGCCGCACCTGGGCCTTGGTCATGCCGCCCACCGGGAAGATGGCCTTCTTCAGCTGGGCATCGTGCACCATGTACAGGAAGTAGCTTTGATCCTTGTTGGGGTCCGCCCCCCGGAGCAGGTGCCCCGCCTCGTCCGACCGGACGAAGTGCCCTGTGGCCATGCGGGAGGCACCCAGCTTCATGGCAAAGTCCAGGAAGGCCCGGAACTTGATCTCCCGGTTGCACAGCACATCCGGATTCGGGGTGCGTCCGGCCCGGTATTCCTTCAGGAAGTAGTCGAAGACCCGGTCCCAATATTCTTTGGCGAAATTCACGGAATAATAGGGAATGCCGATGACGTCGCACACGTCCCGCACATCCTGCCAGTCCGCCTCGGCGGTGCAGGTGCCGTTCTCGTCCTTTTCCTCCCAGTTCTTCATGAACACGCCGATGACGTTGTAGCCCTGCTCCTTCAGCAGAAGGGCGGAGACAGCGGAATCCACGCCGCCGCTCATGCCCACCACCACGGTTTCCATTTATGCTTCCTCCTTCAGCAGCCGCTCCAGCAGCCGGCCAAAGATCTCCTCCGCGATGGCCTGCCTTTCTTCGGCGGCATTCACGCACAGGAAGCGCTCCGGCTCCCGGCGGATCAGCTCATGGTAGGCGTCCTCACACCGGGCAAAGAAGCTGCCCTTCTCCGCCTCCAGCCGGTCCGGCTCCGACGCGGCCAGACGCCTCCGCAGGCTGGTTTCATGGTCGATGTCCAGGTAAACCGTGGTTCCGGGCAGAGTGCCGCCCACCGCCTCCCGGTTGATCTCCAGCACCCGCTACACACCCAGCTGCCTGCCGCCGCCCTGGTAGGCTGCGGAGGAATCCACAAAGCGGTCGCACAGCACCAGCTTGCCCGCCGCAATGCCCGGGCGGATCATGGTGCGCACGTTCTGGGCCCGGCTGGCCGCGTACAGGTAGGCTTCCGTCTCATCCGTCAGGGCCGTGTTCTGCGGGTCCAGAATGATGTGCCGGATTTTTTCCGCCATGTCGTCGCCGCCGGGCTCCCGGGTGTGCACCACCTCGAAGCCGTAGCGGTCCAGGGCGTCTGTCAAAAGGGCCAGCTGGGTGGATTTTCCACTGCCGTCCAGGCCCTCCATGGAGACAAAGTGCCCCCTGGGCGGCTGTGCTCCCGGGCACAGGGCGTCGATCACCGCCTGCACCGTGGGGGCATACACCGTGCAGCCCGCCTCGCGCAGCTCTTCCTCGCTGCCGTAGCCATAGCCCACGCCCACGGTGCGGATGCCCACGGCCCGGCCGCCCTCCACGTCGAATTTCCGGTCGCCGATCATCCAGGCTTCGTCATATTCCTCCGGCAGCACCGCCCGGATCAGCAGCTCCTTGTCCGCGCTCTGGTGCTCTCCGGTGCCCACCACCCTGTCGAACCAGGGGGCCAGGCCGAAGTGCTCAATGATCCGCCTGGCCGGCTTCTCCGGCTTTCCGGTGGCAACGGCGGTGTACCAGCCCTCCCGCTTCAGGGTGCGCAGCAGGCGGCGGATGCCGGGATACACCCGGTTCTCAAACAGGCCCGTCACGTTGTACCGGGAACGGTAGATTTTCAGGGCTTCCTCTCCCTGCTCATCCGTCATGCCCATGTAGGTCATGAAGGACCACTTCAGGGGCGGGCCGATGAATTTCCGCAGGGTCTCCTGATCCGGCCTGGGCAGGCCCATCTCATCGGCGGTATACAGCACGCAGTTCCAGATGCCCTCCTCGGACTGGGTCAGGGTGCCGTCCAGATCGAAGACGGCGCATTTCTTTATTTCACACATTCGATGGTGTCTCCTTCCGTGCCGAAGCGCTCCGGCCTGCTTTCCAGGGCGTGGACGATTTCCGGGGAAATCCTTTCTCCCGGCATCACCAGGGGGATCCCCGGGGGATACAGCCCCGCCGGGACAGCGCCGACCCGGCCTGCCGCCTGCTCCAGGGGAACCGGCTCCGTGGGGCGCATCCCCGCCTGACGGGGCGTCAGCACCTGCTCCGGCGGTTCGTTCATCCAGAGGGCGGGTGGCTCTCCCTCCGGGATGGGGGGCAGCGTCCGCAGGACCTCTTCCAGCTGCCGAAGCCGCTCCGGCTCCGTCATGCAGGTCAGGATCAGCACAGCACGGCGGCTGTCCGCCATTTCCACATCCAGGCCCCGCTCCTGCAGAAGCTCCTGCAGCCGGTAGCCGTCTCCGCAGCGCAGCACCAGCCGGGTGGGGTCGAACCGCAGTCCGGTTTCCCGCCAGCTTTCATGGGCGTCCCGGAAAGGAGTTCCCGGGAGTCTCCGGCGAAGGGTCTCCGCCAGGTCCGCCACCCGCGCCAGCCGCTGCCTGCCCTGCTCTTCCATATAAGCCCGGGCGTCGTCGATGGCCAGCAGCTGCAGGAAGGAGGGCGAGCTGGTCTGCTCCCGGCGGATCAGGCGCAGGGCGGCGGCAGCCTCCTCCGGCCTTTTCAGCTGCAGCACCGCGCAGCCGGTCAGGCCGGGCAGGGTTTTGTGCACCGACTGTACCCAGGCGTCGGCGCCCTGCCTGCCCGCATCCGGGAGACGATCCCAGAAGGGGAGATGAGCGCCATGGGCCTCATCCACCACCAGGCGCATGCCCCGGGCATGGGCCTCCCGGGCGATGCTCTCCAGGGGCAGGGCTCCGCCGTAATAATCCGGCCGGGTGATCAGTATTGCCTTCGCTTCCGGGTGATTTCGGATCGCCGCCAGGGCAGCTGCCTCCCGGACGAAGCAGTAGCCGTCCTCCGTCACGGTGACCGGGATCCACACCGGCCGCAGCCCGCCCAGGATGCAGGCATTCACCGCGGACATGTGGGCGTTCCGGGGCAGGAGCACCGTGTCGCCCTCCCGGGCGTACAATTGCAGCATCACGTGAATGCCGCAGGTGGAGCCGTTGGTCAGAAACAGGCTGGCGCCGGCTCCGGCGGCCCGGGCATACAGCGCCTCCGCCCGGGCAATGCCTCTTTCCGCGTGGTAGAGGTCGTCGGTGATGCCCAGCTCCGTGGTATCCAGCGCATAGGGCTCCCAGGGGGAAAAGGGCGCACGACCGCCATGCCCCGGCATGTGGAAGGAGCTCCGCCCCGCCGCCCGGGCCAGCATTTCAAAAACCGGTCTTTCCATGGCCGACTCACACCCCGATGCCCGCCATCACCGCGTACACGGCAATGGACACCAGGCAGTAAAGGGAATTGGTGGTGGAGACGTAAGCCCCGCCATCCTCCGAATGAACAAAGGACTGCATGCTGAAGGTGGCGGGAGCGGACATGTAGATGATAACGGCGGTATCCAGCAGGGGCTCCTGTCCCACGAAGCGGTGCACCGCCCACAGCACCCCCAGGATCATCACCGCCTGCAGCACCGCCCGCATGACTACTGTTTTCAGGCAGGGCCCCAGCATATCCCGGCTGGGCCGCAGGTCGAAGCCCACCAGCAGCAGGATCATGGAGGACATGGCGGCTGTCACCAGGCTGACGGTGGCGGAATACACCTCGCCGAAGCCGCCCTCCGTCAGGAAGCGGCCCAGCCCCAGCGCACCGCAGATCACGCCCAGCACCGCCGCAATAAAGGCGGGATTGTGCAGGCTGTCCCGCACCATCTGCCGGAAGGTGAAGGGCTTGCCTCCGTCCACCTGGCTGAGCATGCTCATGTACACGCTGAAGCCGAAGATCAGTCCGGCGATATCCAGCATGGCAATATGGGAAAGGTTCTCCGCGCCCACCAGGTTGGTGTACAGGGGATAGGCCATCATGCCGCCCTCATACACGCTGACCATGAAGGGAATGTACCGCCGGAACTTTTCACCCATCAGGGGCTTCATGGCAAAGCCCAGGGCAAAGGAGACGATCATCATCACCAGCATGATGCCCACCAGCGCCAGGGTGCTCCGGTCAAAGGTCGCCGTGGCCAGGGCGTTGAAAATGGCGGTGGGCAGAATGATCTTCGTCACCAGGTGCTTCAATTGCCCGGCACCCTTTTCATCCATTGCCCCTGTTTTCCGGCAGAAAAAGCCGATCGCCAGCATTACCAATACAGGGAAAAGCACCCGCAGCACCTTGACCGCCATGCTCCAACCTCCTCATGTCCACAAAAATCCAGTTTCATTATAATCGCAAATGGCCGGATTGTCTACCGGAATTCCGCTTCCGATCCGGCTTCCAAAAAACAATCGAAAAACATTCCGGCCCCTTGACAAGCCGGTGGATTTATGGTTTAATCCGGCTAAACCGTTGAGGGAGACGAGTACAGTCGGTCCCCTTCCTCGCAGAGAGCCGCAGGCGGTGGGATTGCGGCAGGAAGTACAGGCTGGAATGGACTCCTGAGGGCAAGCGGAAAGGCAAAAGCCGAGTATGTGCGCCGGAGCAGGCTGCTCCGTTAACAAAAGGCCGGCATGTGACAGCATGTCTTACGACTGCACTGCATGCCGAGGAGTGGGTATTCCGAAAGGGGTACCAAGCAGGGTGGCACCGCAGAATTGATTTGTATCAATCCTGTCCCCGCAAAGACTTTTACTTTGCCGGGGACAGTTTTTGTTTCCCGGCGGACACAAAGAAAGGAAGGTACCCACCATGAAGAAGTTCCTCGCTCTCGTCCTCACCGCCGTCATGCTGATGACCCTGGTTTCCCTGTCCGCCTCCGCCGAGGCCACCACCTACAAAATCGGCATCTGCAACTATGTGGATGACGCCTCCCTGAACCAGATCGTGGAGAACCTGGAAGCCCGCCTGGAGGCCATCACCGCCGAGACCGGCGTGGTGTACGAAATTGAATACGAGAACTGCAACGCCGACAGCAACCTGCTCAGCCAGATCATCGCCAACTTCATCGCCGATGATGTGGATCTGATGGTGGCCGTTGCCACCCCCGTGGCCATGGCTATGCAGAGCGCCACCGCGGACAACAACATCCCCGTGGTGTTCGCCGCCGTGTCCGATCCTCTGTCCGCCGGCCTGGTGGACAGCCTGGAGGCTCCCGGCTCCAACCTGACCGGTACCTCCGATTACCTGGACACCACCGCCGTGCTGAACCTGGTGTTCGCCGCCAACCCCGATGTGAAGACCGTGGGCCTGCTGTATGACCTGGGCCAGGATTCCTCCACCACCGCCATCAACGATGCCAAGGCCTACCTGGACGAGAAGGGCATTGCCTATGTGGAAGCCACCGGCACCAACACCTCCGAGGTGCAGATGGCCGTTGCCTCCCTGATCCAGGACGGCGTGGATGCCGTGTTCACTCCCTCCGACAACACCATCATGGCTGCCGAGCTGTCCATCTACATGGATCTGGCCAACGCCGGCATTCCTCACTACACCGGTGCCGATTCCTTCGCCCTGAACGGTGCCTTCCTGGGCTACGGCGTGGACTATGCCAACCTGGGCAGCGTCACCGGCGACATGGTGGCTGACATCCTGAACGGTGCTTCTCCCGCCGAGACCCCTGTGCGTACCTTCGACAACGGCACCGCCACCATCAACACCGAGACCGCCGAAATGATCGGCTTCAACTATGATGACCTGGCCGCCGCCTTCGCACCCTATTGCACCAACGTGCAGTCCATCGTGACCGCCGAGAGCTTCGGCGACGTGCAGTAATTCCTTCTCCGGCGCACGGGTTGCCTGTGCGCCGGATTTTCCCTTTTGACTATCCCTTTCCCGAACGACCAGAGGGCTTTCCGATCGCCCTCTGGACTCCTTCGGGAATAATCAACCAGACTGGAGAGACTCCCATGACCTTTTCCGCTTTTCTTGGACTGGCGCAGACATCCCTGGAGCTGGGGCTGATCAACGCCCTGACGGTGCTGTCCCTGTTCCTGAGCTACTCCATGCTGAATGTCTGCGACCTTTCCACTGACGGCTGCTTCACCCTGGGCGCCGCCGTGGGTGCCGTGGTGGCTGTGGCCGGGCATCCCTACCTGTCCATTCCCGCTGCCATGCTGGCCGGTGTGCTTTCCGGCCTGGTCACCGCCGTGATCCAGACCCGCATGGGCATCAACTCCCTGCTGGCCGGTATCATCGTGAACACGGCCCTGTACTCGGTGAACATGGTGGTCATGGGCGGCTCTGCCCAGGTCAACATCTTCAAAAGCAGCACCGTTTTTACCCTGCTGCAGGATGTGCTGAAGGACACGCCCTTCGCCGGCGGCCAGAAGCTGATCATCGCCGCTGTGGCGGTGGCCCTGGCCATCTGGTTCCTGAGCGCCTTCCTGAAGACCCGCATGGGCCTGGCCATCCGGGCCACCGGCGATAATCCGGATATGGTGCGGGCCTCCTCCATTTCTCCCGCCTTCACCACCACCGTGGGCCTGTGTCTTTCCAACGCCCTGACCGGCCTTTCCGGCTGCCTCCTGGCGCAGCAGGGCTCCAGCGCCAACATCGACATCGGCTCCGGCATGGTCACCACCGCCCTGGCCTCCCTGCTGATCGGCGGCGTATTCACCCGGAAGTGCCGCTCCATCCCCCTGAGGGCGCTGGGGGCGGTGCTGGGCTCCTTCATTTTCCGCCTGGTGTATGCCATTGCCCTGCGCTTCAAGGTGCCCTCCACCATGTTCAAGGCGGTCTCCGCCATCATCGTGGTGCTGTGCATCTTCATTCCCTATTTCAAGACCCAGTGGCCTATGCTGAAGCGGAAGCTCCATGCCCTTCGCGGCACCCGGAAGGAGGCGGTCTGAGATGGCTGAATCCACCATGCTTTCCATCCGGAGCATTTCCAAAACCTTCAATCCCGGCACCATCAACGCCAAGCAGGTCTTCAACGGTCTGAGCCTGGAGGTGGCCAAGGGAGACTTTATCACCATGATCGGTGCCAACGGCGCCGGCAAGTCCACCCTGTTCGGCGCCATCTCCGGCAGCTTCTACTGCGATGAGGGCACCATCCTGCTGGATGGCGAGGACATCACCCTGCGCAGCGAGCACAAGCGCTCCAGGGTCATCGGCCGCCTGTTCCAGGACCCCATGAAGGGCACCGCGCCCCACATGAGCATTGAGGATAATCTGGCCCTGGCCGCGGGGGGCGGCGGCTGGCTGTCCTCCTTCGGCAAGGCGGACCGGCAGCGCTTCCGGGATCGGCTGGCCCTGCTGGATATGGGCCTGGAGGACCGGATGAAGCAGCCTGTTGGGCTCCTGTCCGGCGGACAACGGCAGGCCCTGACCCTGCTGATGGCCACCTTCAACCCGCCCAAGCTCCTGCTGCTGGACGAGCACACCGCCGCTCTGGACCCCGCCACCGCGGAAAAGGTGCTGAAGCTGACCCGGGAAATCGTGGAAAAGGACCACCTGACCTGCATGATGGTCACCCACAACATGCAGCAGGCCCTGGACCTGGGCAACCGCACCCTGATGATGAACAACGGACAGGTCATTTTCGACACCCAGGGCGAGGAGCGCTCCCGGCTGACGGTGAGTGACCTGCTGGATAAGTTCAAGGAGGCGGCCGGCCGGGCCCTTGCCAACGACCGCATGCTTTTGTCCTGATTTCCGGTTGACAAAGGCCTGGAATTCCGGTAAACTAAAGGCATCAATCGGAAGGGAAGCGAATATCATGAAAAAGCGTCTTCGTCTTTTGGCTTTGCTGACCATCGTGGTGATGCTGGTGGGCATGCTGCCCATGACCGCCCTGGCCGCCGGGAAGACCCGCTATGTGAAGACCAGCAACGGCCTGAGCCTGAACGTGCGCTCCAGCCGGAAGACCCACACGGACAACATTGTGGCGCACCTGAGCGTGGGCACCAAGGTCACCGTGCTGCGGGAATATTCCACCGGCTGGGCCTACATTTCCTACAGCGGCGGCAAGGGCTATGTGGTCAAGAGCTGCCTCTCCGCCACCAAGCCCAGCACAAGCAGCAAAAGCTCCGGCGTGACCAAATACATCTCCAGCTCCGACTTCAATTACATCAACATCCGCTCCACCATGAAGTCCCATGCGGAAAACATCGTGGTCTCCCTGAAGGTGGGCACCGCCGTCACGGTGATCGATACCTACAAGGGCGGCTGGAGCTACGTGAAATACAAGACCTACAAGGGCTTCGTCCAGTCCCGTTATCTGAGCGACAAGCCCTGATGCAATGGTAAATGAAGACAAACAGAGCCGTCTCGAAAGAGACGGCTCTGTTTTTTGTGCCGGTGGCGGGGGTCGAACCCGCACGTCCTTGCGGACACGGGATTTTGAGTCCCGGGCGTCTGCCAATTCCACCACACCGGCTTAACGAAGATAGTATAGCACATTTCCCGGGAATCCGCAAGGACTGTTTTTTGGAGGATGACGCGGAGCATTTTTTATTTTCAAAAATAAAAACTTCCAAATTCTAAGGAGAATTGATTTTACAAAATAAAAAACCGGCTTGCGTTAAAATCCGGCGAAAAGCTGACAGAGGCAAAAGAAAATTCCGCCAAATCCACAAGGGACTTGACGGAAAGTGCTGAGGCGGCAGGATATCGCCCCGCAGCTGTTTTGGTTTCGAGCGGATTATTCGTATTCCACCACGTTGGCCCACTGCAGCAGCAGGTCCATTTCCTCGGGCTTGCCCTTCACGGACTGGCTGGCGGCGACGATGGGGATCCACTTCTGCACATACTGGCGGGCGGTGTCGCTCTTCTTGCAGAAAAGCTTCATGTACTTTTCCGCCAGGTCGGGCTTGCCCTCCAGGGTGAACAGCAGGAAGGTGCGGGCGGCGTCAGCGGAGGCATTGCCCTGAGTGGCATGGCTCCAGTCCAGCACATAGGCCTTGTCGTCCGGGGTAATGATGATGTTGGAGGGGTTGAAGTCGCCATGGCACACCTTCCGGTGGGAGGGCAGGCTGTCCAGGCGGGTATGCAGGTCGTAGCGGGTGGTGGCATCCAGCTTGGTGGAGCTGATCTTCTTCTGCATCTTTTCCTTCAGGGAATTCAGCATGGGGCAGGTCTTGCTCTGCACCTCCAGCTGGATGTCCACGAAGCGCTCCAGCAGGGCATCCAGATTTTCCGGCTGCTCATCCATCAGCTGCTGCATGGTCTTGCCGGGCACATAGGTGGTCACGATGGCCCAGCGGCCGTCCTCCAGCCGGGCAACCTCCACCAGGCCGGGGATGTTCAGGCCGGTTTCTTCCACCCGGGCCTGGTTCAGGGCCTCGTTCAGGATATCCGCCTTGCTGTAGCCGGGAGCAAAGACCTTCACGACCCGGTCGTCATCCCGGTAAATGGTTTTATTGGGACGCTCGGCGATGATGGTTTCAAGCTTCATGGGTGTTCCTCCTTTGCGGAATGCTCGGCCGTTACACGGGGTCGTGCTTGCCATAGTAGGCGTTCAGGTACATCTGCTTAATTTCGCTCATCAGGGGATAGCGGGGATTGGCACCGGTGCACTGGTCGTCGAAGGCGCTCTCCACCATGTCGTCCAGCCGGGCCAGGAAGTCCGCCTCGTCCACGCCATACTCCTGGATGCTGTCCTTGATGCCGATGGCGTGCTTCAGCTTGTTGATCTTATTGATCAGCTTTTCCAGCTTCTCCTCGTCGGTGCCGATCAGGCCCAGGGACTCGGCCACCTCGGCATAGCGGCGCAGGGTGTGAGGATGATCGTACTGGGGGAAGGTACCCATCTTCCGGGGCGTCTCGCTGGCGTTGAAGCGGATGACCTCCTCCAGCAGCAGGGCGTTGGCCAGGCCGTGGGGCAGGTGATGGAAGGCGCCCAGCTTGTGAGCCATGGAGTGGCACACACCCAGGAAGGCATTGGCGAAGGCCATGCCGGCCATGGTGGCGGCGTTGCCCATCTTCTCCCGGGCCACGGGATCGTGGGAGCCGAAGTCATAGCAGCGGGGCAGATACTCGAAGATCATGCTGATGGCCTGCAGGGCCAGGCCGTCGGTATAGTCGGTGGCCATCACAGAGGCATAGGCCTCCAGGGCATGCACCAGGGCGTCGATGCCGGAGTTGCTGGTCAGGCCCTTGGGAGCGTCCATCATCATGTCCGCGTCCACGATGGCCATGTTGGGCATCAGTTCGTAGTCCGCCAGGGGATACTTCACGCCGGTGGTCTCGTCGGTGATCACGGCGAAGGGCGTCACCTCGCTGCCGGTGCCGGCGGAGGTGGGAATGGCGATGAAGTACGCCTTTTCACCCATGTGGGGGAAGGTGTAGATCCGCTTGCGGATGTCGCAGAAGCGCATGGCCATATCCTGGAAATTCACTTCGGGATGCTCATACAGCACCCACATGATCTTGGCCGCATCCATGGCGGAGCCGCCGCCCACGGCGATGATGCAGTCCGGCTTGAACACGTTCATGGCCTTGGCACCTTCCTTGGCGCAGGCCAGGGTGGGGTCGGGAGCCACATCGTAGAAGGTGGCAAACTGAATGCCCATGGAGCTCAGCTTGTTGGTGATGCCGGTGGTGTAGCCGTTGTTATACAGGAAGGAGTCAGTCACAACGAAGGCCCGCTTCTTGCCCAGGACGGTCTTCAGCTCGTCCAGTGCCACAGGGAGGCAGCCCTTCTTCTGATACACCTTCTGAGGAGTACGGAACCAGAGCATATTTTCCCTCCTCTGGGCGACGGTCTTGATGTTCAGCAGATGCTTGACGCCCACGTTCTCGCTGACGGAGTTTCCGCCCCAGGAGCCGCAGCCCAGGGTCAGAGAGGGAGCCAGCTTGAAGTTATACAGGTCGCCGATGCCGCCCTGGGAGGAGGGCGTATTCACCAGGATCCGGCAGGTCTTCATGCGGGAGGCAAACTTCTCCACCAGGTCCTGCCGGGCCACGGCGTTCAGATAGATGGAGGAGGTGTGGCCGTAGCCGCCGTCGGCGATCAGCCGCTCCGCCTTGGCGAAGGCATCGTCGATGTCCTTGGCCCGGTACATGGCCAGCACGGGAGACAGCTTCTCATGGGCGAATTCCTCGTCCAGCTCCACGCTCTCCACTTCACCGATGAGGATCTTGGTGTCCGCGGGGACCTCCACACCGGCCAGCTCGGCGATGCGGGCAGCCTTCTGACCCACGATTTTGGCGTTCAGGGCGCCGTTGATCAGGATGGTCTTGCGGACCTTGTCCAGCTCGTCCGGCTCCAGGAAGTGGCAGCCGCGGGCGGCAAATTCCGCCTTGACGGCGTCATAAACGCCGTCCAGCACGATGGTGGACTGCTCGGAGGCGCAAATCATGCCGTTGTCGAAGGTCTTGGAGTGGATGATGGAGTTCACGGCCAGCACCACGTCGGCGCTGTCGTCAATGATGGCGGGGGTATTGCCGGCACCCACGCCCAGGGCGGGCTTGCCGGAGGAATAGGCAGCCTTAACCATGCCGGGACCGCCGGTGGCCAGGATGATGTCGGCTTCCTTCATCACCAGGTTGGTCAGCTCCAGGCTGGGCACGTCGATCCAGCCGATGATGCCCGCGGGCGCACCGGCCTTCACGGCAGCCTCCAGCACCACCTTGGCGGCGGCGATGGTGCAGCCCTTGGCCCGGGGATGGGGGCTGATGATGATGCCGTTCCGGGTCTTCAGGG
>R11__coassemble_203_pt1 | contig 42954 bp, 47 predicted proteins | sample R11__metabat2_high_PE_049 | metagenome-assembled genome bin R11
GTGCATCCTGGGAGGCCTGGCGGCGCTGCTGGCCGCGGGCGCCGTGGCCCGGAAGCTGATCTGGAAGAGGAAAAAGGCACAGGCGTGCTGAAATAAAAGCGAAAGAAAACGGACATTACAATAGGAAAGGAAGGCCCTCATGGAACACTATACAAACCGGGAACTGAGCTGGATGGAATTCAACGAGCGGGTGCTTTGCGAAGCGGAAAATCCGGACAACCCGGTCTTTGAGCAGATGAAGTTCATCTCCATCGTTTCCTCCAACCTGGATGAATTCTTTATGGTCCGGGTGGGCAGCCTCTACGACCTGGTGCGCAGCGGCGGCAAGACCAAGGATCCCTCCGGCCTGAAGCCCCAGGAGCAGATGAAGCTGATGCTCCGCCGGATCCACACCCAGGTGAACCGGCAATACAAGGTGCTGAACAAGTCCCTGCTGCCGGCCATGGCGGAAAAGGGCGTGCGCATGGGCCGCATTGACGGGCTGACAAGGGAGCAGATGCTGTTCCTGGAGGATTATTTCACCCGGGATGTGTATCCCGTGCTGACCCCCATGGCGGTGGACGCCAGCCACCATTTCCCGCTGCTGCTGAGCAAGTCTCTGAACCTGGCGGTGCTGCTGGCCGGCAAGAACGGGAAAAAGGCGGACTTCGCCACGGTGCAGGTGCCCAGCGTGCTGCCCCGGGTGGTTTTCCTGCCGGGCTGCGTCCAGGAGAAGATCTTCCTGCTGCTGGAGCATGTGATCACCATGTACATCGACCGCCTGTTCCCGGGCCGCCAGGTGCTGGCCTGCAATCCCTACCGCATCACCCGGAACGCCGACCTGACCTACGATGAAGAGGACGCGGCGGATCTGCTCCAGGAGATCAAGAAGAGCCTGAAGAAGCGGAAGTGGGGCGCGGTCATCCGGCTGGAGTGCATGCCCGGCATGAACAAGCAGCTGATGCAGATCCTGGTGAAGGCGCTGAACGTGACGCCGGAATACCTGTTCGTGGTGGACGGCCCCCTGAACCTGGACTTCTTCATGAAGCAGCTCAGCGGCCTGCCCGGCTTTGACGACCAGCGTTTCCCCACCTACACGCCCCGGCACGATCCGGAGCTGGAGGAGGGAGACATCTTTGCCGCCATCCGGGAGCGGGATCGCTTCCTGTACCACCCCTATGATTCCTTTGATCCGGTGGTGCGCCTGGTCAAGGAGGCGGCCCGGGACGAAAACGTGCTGGCCATCAAGCAGACCCTGTACCGGGTCAGCGGCCATTCGCCCATTGTGGCCGCGCTGGCCGAGGCGGCGGACCGGGGCAAGCAGGTCACGGTGCTGCTGGAGGTCAAGGCCCGCTTTGACGAGGAGAACAACATCCACTGGGGCCAGGAGCTGGAAAAGGCCGGCTGCCACGTGGTGTACGGCCTGCCCAAGCTGAAGACCCACAGCAAGATCACCCTGGTGATCCGCCGGGAGGAGGGCCACGTGCGCCGCTATACCCACCTGGGCACCGGCAACTACAACGACGTGACCGCGAAGCTCTATACCGACATGGGCATCCTCACCGCCAACGAAACCATCGGTGAGGACGCGGGGAACTTCTTCAACGTGGTCACCGGCTACAGCGAGCAGCCCAACCTGCGCCTGCTGGTGAGCGCTCCCACTCAGCTGCGGCCCGAGCTGACCCGCCTGATCCGCCGGGAGGCGGAGCACGCCCGGAACGGCCATCCCGCCGCCATCGAGGCCAAGATGAATTCCCTGGTGGATCCGGATATCATTCAGGAGCTGTATACCGCCGCCCAGGCCGGCGTGAAGATCGACCTGACGGTGCGGGGCATCTGCTGCCTGCAGCCCGGCGTGCCCGGCGTCAGCGACAACATCACGGTTCGCTCCATTGTGGGTCGCTTCCTGGAGCATGCCCGCATCTTCCACTTTGCCAACAACGGCAACAGCGAGACCTACCTCTCCAGCGCGGACTGGATGCCCAGAAACCTGGATCGGCGCATCGAGCTGATGTTCCCGGTGCTGGATCCCCGGGTGCAGGAGCGGGTACTGGAGATCCTCCGGCTGCAGCAGAAGGACACCGCCAAGGCCTGGCTGCTGAAGGACAAGAAGTGGAAGGCCCGCCGCGTCCACACCAAGGGCCAGACCCTGAATTCCCAGGAAGCCCTGATCCCCTATGAAAACACCGCAAAGGAGAGCTGATTATGCAGATTTATAACAGCGAACACCGCCGCAAGGAGGAGTTTGTTCCGCTCCACGAGGGCAAGGTGGGCATCTACGCCTGCGGCCCCACGGTTTACAATTATTTCCACATCGGCAACGCCCGGCCCTTCATCACCTTCGATGTGCTGCGCCGCCAGCTGGAGCGGGAGGGCTATGAGGTCACCTTCGTCCAGAATTTCACCGATATTGATGATAAGATGATCAAGCGGGCCAACGAAGAGGGCATCACCGTGAAGGAGCTGGGCGAGCGGTTTATCGCCGAGTACTTTGTGGATGCCAAGGCCCTGGGCATCCGTCCGGCCACGGTGCACCCCAAGGCCACCGAGCACATCCCGGAGATCATTGCCCTGGTGCAGAAGCTGATCGACAACGGTCACGCCTATGTGGCTCCCAGCGGCGATGTGTATTACCGGGTGTCCTCCTTCCCGGGCTACGGCAAGCTGTCCGGCCAGAGCGTGGAGGACCGGGAGATGGGCGCCAGCGAGCGGCTGGACGTGGAGACCGAGAAGGAAGCCCCTGCCGACTTCGCCCTGTGGAAGGCCCAGAAGCCCGGCGAGCCCGCCTGGGAAAGCCCCTGGGGCATGGGTCGCCCCGGCTGGCACATCGAGTGCTCCGCCATGAGCATGAAGTATCTGGGAGAAACCTTTGATATCCACTGCGGCGGCAAGGACCTGCTGTTCCCCCATCATGAGAACGAGATCGCCCAGTCCGAGGGCGCGACCGGCAAGCCCTATGTGCGGTACTGGATGCACAACGGCTTCATCAATGTGGATGGCGAAAAGATGTCCAAGTCCCTGGGCAACTTCTGGACTGTGCGGGACATCAGCAAGCTGTACGACCTGGAGGTGGTGCGTATGTTCATGCTCAGCGCCCACTACCGCAGCCCCATTGACTTCTCCAAGGAGCAGATCAAGAATGCCCACACCGGCCTGAACCGGATGTATACCGCTCGGAACCGGATGCAGGAGCTGCTGACCGCGGCCCAGGACAAGCCCATGAGCGAAGAAGAGCAGCAGCTGCTGGAGCGGCTGAAGGGCTATGAGCAGCACTTCGATGCCGCCATGGACAACGACATGAACACGGCGGAGGCCATCGGCGCCATCTTCGAGCTGGTGAAGGACACCAACGTCAGCCTGACGGCGGATTCCTCCCGGGCAGCGGTGCAGGCGGCACTGGACAGCTTCGCCAGCCTGACCGGTGTGCTGGGTCTGGTGCAGAAGGACAAGCTGGAGGAAAAGGAAGAGGAGATCCCCGAGGAGATCCGGCAGATGATGGAGGAGCGTGCCCAGGCTCGGAAGGAAAAGAACTGGAAGCGCTCCGATGAGCTGCGGGACGCCATCAAGGCCGCGGGCTTCGTGCTGGAGGATACGCCCCAGGGCCAGAAGGTCCATCGGTAAATGAAAGGAAAAGAAATGGCGGGCTTCGGCCTGTGCGCGGCATCAGCCCTGCTTCTGGCAGCGCTGGTGCTGCCTCTTTCCCAGCCCTCCCGGGTGGAGGGAACGCCCCTGGGGAGGGATGCGGCCATGCCGGAGATCAGCCTGCCCCAGGGAGAGATCAGCATCAACACCGCCGATGCCCAGGAGCTGGAAGCGCTGCCGGGCATCGGCGAAAAGCTGGCTCAGGCCATTGTGGAGGAGCGGGAAGCCAACGGCCCCTTCCGCCTGCCGGAGGATCTGACTGCGGTCAGCGGCATCGGGGACGCCAAGCTGGCCGCCATCCGGGACGAGCTGAATTTTGATTGAGAAGAGGAGGACCGACTGTGGCATATCAGGCGCTTTACCGCCGGTGGCGGCCTGCTGACTTTGATTCCATGGTGGGTCAGGAGAACGTGGTGGCCACCCTGCGCAATCAGGTGACCACCGGACGCATTGCCCATGCCTATCTTTTCTGCGGCAGCCGGGGCACCGGCAAGACCTCCGCGGCAAAGATCCTGGCCCGGGCGGTGAACTGCGAGCAGCCCATGGACGGGAATCCCTGCGGCGAGTGTCCCACCTGCCAGAGGATCCTCCGGGAGGAGACCCTGGACGTCTCCGAGATCGACGCTGCCAGCAACAACGGCGTGGACGAGATCCGGGACCTGCGGGAAACGGTGAAGTATCCGCCCCAGGACTGCCGCTACAAGGTCTACATCATCGACGAGGTGCACATGCTGTCCTCCAGCGCCTTCAACGCCCTGCTGAAGACCCTGGAGGAGCCGCCGGCCCACGTGGTGTTCATTCTGGCCACCACGGAGCCCCAGAAGCTGCCTGCCACGGTGCTCAGCCGCTGCCAGCGCTTCGACTTCAAGCGGATCCCGGTGCATCAGATCGTGGAGCGCCTCCGGGAGGTGACCGCAGGCAGCGGCGCCACGGCGGAGGACGCTGCCCTGACCCTGATCGCCCGGGCAGCGGAGGGCGGCATGCGGGACGCCCTGAGCATTCTGGACATGTGCCTGGGCTGCCGGGATCATGTGGATGAAAGCCTGGTGCGGGATGTGCTGGGCACGGCGGACCGGGGCTTCCTGTTCCGCTTCGGCGACTGCCTGGCGAAGGAAGACGCCGCCGGCATGATGGAAATGATCGACGAGCTGATGCGCTCCGGCCGGGAGCCGGTGGTGTTTGCCAAGGACATTTCCCGGCACCTGCGTTCCCTCCTGATGGCGAAGGCCTGCCCGGAGCACCTGGCGGATCTGCTGGAGACCACCGGGGAGGATGCCCAGGCCTATGCCCGGCAGGCGGAGAGCTTCACCATTTCCCGGCTGACCAACATGATGGAGCTGTTCATGGCGGTGGAGACCAACCTGCGCTATGCCTCTTCTCCCAGGCTTGCCCTGGAGACCGCGGCGGTGCGGGCCTGCCTGCGCACCGGCGAGGAGGACGGCGCGGCCCTGCGGGAGCGCATCGAGCAATTGGAAAAGCAGCTGCAGACCCTGCAGACACAGCTTGCCTCCGGCGTCGTGGTGGCGGAAAAGCCCCGGGCCGCGGGAGAAAAGCCGGAAAAGCAGCCGGAAAGCAAACCGGAGAAGCCGGCCCTGCCGCCCGTGCCCGGCAGCGATAACGAGGTCTGGAAGAAGGCGCTGGAAGAAATCGGCCGCTCCGACCCGGGAACCTTCCCCATGCTGTCCCTGGGAAAGCTGGTGGGGGTGGAGGATGACTGCTTCCACTGGGAAAGCCAGGACAAGCGGAACGACAACCTGGTGAGCTTCCTGAACGCGGACAGCAAGAAAAACAGCATTGCCGCCCGGCTGACGGAGATCCGGCAGAGGGAGACCCGGTTCCAGGCCCACAGCTGCGGGGGCTTCCGACCGGAGAAGAAGCAGGAGAAGCCGGAAAAGGAGCCCTTCCTGGGGGAGCTGCTGAGCACCTTCGGCAAGGAAAACGTCATTGAGCAGGAAACGGCAAAGAAGGCGGGAGACTGACCATGTTTCAGGGCTTTACGGAGGATACGGTCCGGTTCTTTCTGGACCTCAGGTTTCACAACAACACCGCCTGGTTTCATGAGCATCATGAGGAATACCGGAAAATCGTGGTGCAGCCCTTTTATGAGCTGATCGAGGACCTGACCCCGGCCATGCTGGCGGTGGATCCACGACTGGAATTCAGACCCCACAAGTGCCTGAGCCGCATCAATCGGGACATCCGCTTCACCAAGGACAAGAGCCCCTACCGGGATCACCTGTGGTTTACCTTCCGCCCGGCAGGGGAGGAGCGGGAGGGCTCCCTGAACTTCTGGTTCGAGTTCGGCCCGGACCGGCTGGACTGGGGCTTCGGCTTCTGGGGAGAAAACCGGGAGGTGATGGATACCTTCCGCAGGCGGCTGGAGGCCCGGCCGCAGGAATTCATCGACCTGGCCCGGAAGTGTGATTTCCCCGGCAACCGCGTCGGCCTTTCCGGCAGGATGTGGAAAAAGCTGGCGGTGCCGGAGAGCCTGCCGGAGGTGCTGCGCCCCTGGTACCTGAGCCGGGAGCTGCTTTTGCCCCGGATGGATGTGGATTATGCCCAGGCTTTCCGGCCGGACCTGAAGGACGCGGTGGAGGCCACCTTCCTGACCTGCGCGCCGGTCTACCGGTACCTGCGGGGCATGCAGACGGAGTGACGGAATGAAATACTATGAAACCAACATTGCCCGGGCCTTTCGCTGCATTGCCGGGGAGTGCCGCCACACCTGCTGCGCCGCCGACTGGGAGATCGACATCGACGGGGAAACCCTGGAGCACTATCGGAGCGCGGATGGCCCCTTCGGGGAAAGGCTGCGGGCAGGCATCACGGAAAGCGACGGCACGCCCTGCTTCCGCAAGGATGAAAGGGGACGCTGCGTCCTCCTGAACGAGGAAAACCTGTGCGATGTGTACCGGAACCTGGGGGCGGACAGCCTGTGCCAGATCTGCCGGGATCACCCAAGATACCGCAGCTTCTTTCCGGACCGGGAGGAGCTGGGAGTGGGCCTGTGCTGCGAGGAAGCGGCCCGGCTGACCCTGACCAGGACGGAAAAAATGCACCTGGTGCTGACAGAGGACGACGGGGACGGGGAGGAAAACGACCCTCAGTCCGAGCAGCTGCTGATGATCCGCCAGGCGGTGCTGGAGACCCTGCAGGACAGAAGCCTGCCTGTGGCGGACCGGGTCGGGGCACTGTATGAGGCTCTGGGGCAGCCGGAACCCCGGCTGGACAGGCAGGCGGCGGCGCGGAAGCTGCTGGAGCTGGAACGGCTGGAGCAGAGCTGGGGCGAGGTGCTGGAGCGCTGGCGGCAGTCGGAGAGAAAACAGGAGCCCTCCGGAGAGGCCTGGGAAAATTGCCAGGAGCAGCTGCTGTGCTACCTGGTGCTGCGGCATCTGCCTCCGGCAGCGGAGGATGGGCTGCTGCTCTCCCGGCTGGCCCTGTGCGTCCTGGGCTGGCAGCTGATGCGGAATATGGCGGCGGGGCTTGGCCTGAATACGCCGGAGGAGTGGGCGGAGCTGACCCGGCGGCTGTCCGGGGAGCTGGAATACTCCGAGGTGAACGTGGACATCCTGCTGGAAAGAATCACGGAAAGGCTGGACGGGGAATGAGGGAAAAGCCGATCATCTATTTTGACTGGGACGGAACCCTGGCGGACAGCATGGACCTGTGCGTGGCGGAGCTGACGGAGACCTTCCGGCGCATGGGACTTGAGCAGCTGCCGCCGGAGAAATACAAGCTGTGCAACGGCCCCACCAACGAGGAATCCATCCCCATGATGGGCATTCCGGAGGGCAGGGGAGAGGAATACCTGCGGCTCCGGAAGGAGGTGGGCTACGAGCTGGTGCCCACCCACCAGAAGCTGTTTCCCGGCATCCGGGAGCTGCTTCATGGGCTGAAGGAAAAGGCGGAGCTGGTCATCGTCTCCAACGGGAACGGCCCCTACATCCACCGCAGCGCCGAGGCCTGCGGGATCGGGGACTGCTTCACCCGCGTCCAGGCGTCCGTGCCCGGGAAAACCAAGGGGCAGCTGCTGGCGGGCCTGCTGGAGGAGCAGCGGCCGGAGAAGGCCGTCATGGTGGGAGACCGGAAGGGCGACATTCTGGCAGGCAAGGAGAACAACCTGCCCACTCTGTGCGCCTGCTTCGGCTTCGGCACATCGGAGGAGTGGGCCCTGGCGGACCGGCAGGCGGCCACCGTGGAGGACATGGGCAGGCTGCTGAACGAGTGGCTGGATAACTGAGATCAAATACCCGAAACGGGAAAGGAGAAATCAACATGGCACAGAATCCTACGTTTACCATTACCCTGGCGGACGGCCGCACCATGACGGGCGAGCTGTATCCGGACATTGCCCCGGAATCCGTGGGCAATTTCATCTCCCTGGCCAACAGCGGCTTCTATGACGGACTGATCTTCCACCGGGTGATCCCCGGCTTCATGATCCAGGGCGGCGACCCCAAGGGCATCGGCACCGGTGGCCCCGGCTACAGCATCAAGGGTGAATTCGCCATGAACGGCGTGAAAAATCCCCTGAAGCACACCTACGGCGTCCTGAGCATGGCCCGCAGCATGATGCCCAACAGCGCCGGCAGCCAGTTCTTCATCATGACCAGCAATTCTCCCCACCTGGACGGCCAGTACGCTGCCTTCGGCAAGGTGCTGGAGGGCATGGAAGCCGCGGAGGATATTGTAAACACCAAGCGGGATTTCCGGGACAAGCCCCTGGTGGACCAGAGGATGCAGTCCATCCGGGTGGAGACCTACGGGCAGGAATATCCATTCACCAAGCTGTAAGGAATTGCAGCTGATAAAATCCTCTGCGGAAAACCTCTTCCGGCCGCGGCGATTGAGATAACCTCATTTTCCGAGATCGTACGCCGCGGCCACCTTCCCCAAAGGGGAAGGCTTTTGGGGAATCCTTAAGAACCTTCCAAAAAAACAGTTTACAAACCGCGGGGTTTCTGCTAAAATAGTCTGCGGTTTCCAGAACCGCCTCCACGGGCGCCCGGGTCTCCGACGGCGAACTGTGGACGCGGCAATTGAACCTGGCACGCATGGACGTGACCAAGAAAGAAAATGGAGGGATACTACCATGACCAAGGCTGAAATCATCGAAGCCTATGCACAGCACCCCGGTGACACCGGATCTCCCGAGGTTCAGATCGCTCTGCTGACCGAGCGCATCAACCACCTGAACGAGCACCTGCGGACCAACAAGAATGACCATCATTCCAACCGCGGCCTGCTGCTGATGGTTGGCCGTCGTCGCGGCATGCTGGAGTACCTGAAGAAGACCGACATCACCCGGTATCGTGCCCTGGTGAACAAGCTGGGTCTGCGGAAGTAATGAATTCGGAGTGCGGGCACGGGAAGGGAAACCTTCCGCGTGCTCTCACTCCGTTTTCCGCAAGGAGAAGGCTTCGCCCTCACGGGCGACCAAAGGGCTTTCCGATCGCCCTTTGGAAACCTTCGGGTTTTCCAATAAGTGGATTTTGTGTCCGGTGGGCGGATGTTATCCCTTGAAAATCCCGGTGGGGGTTTTCATATGATAGCATCCGCCGGACGGGAAGAGGGCCCCTTGCCCTCGTGACAGATTCTGAGGAGAAAAGAATGGATTACAAGTCTTTTTCCATGGATCTTGCCGGCAGAAAGCTGACGCTGGAGTTCGGCAAGTATTGTGAGCAGGCCAACGGCTCCGTGTGGGTGCACCTGGGCGACACCGTGGTGATGGTGAACGCCACCATGGCTCCCGCTCCCCGTGAGGGCGTTGACTTCTTCCCCCTGGCTGTGGATGTGGAAGAAAAGCAGTATTCCGTGGGCAAGATCCCCGGCGGCTTCATCAAGCGGGAAGGCCGTCCCACGGACCAGGCGACCCTGACCTGCCGCCTGATCGACCGTCCCCTGCGTCCCCTGTTCAACAAGGGCATGCGGAACGATGTGCAGGTGGTTGTCACCATCCTGTCCGTTGAGCAGGATGTGCCCCCGGCCATCCCTGCCATGATCGGCTCTTCCATTGCCATTGCCGTGTCCGACATCCCCTGGGGCGGCCCCACCGGCGCTGTGGTGGTGGGCCGTGTGGACGGCAAGTTCGTCATCAACCCCGATGAGGAGCAGCGGAAGCTGTCCGACCTGAACCTGACCGTGGCCGGTACCGAGGAAGCCATCATGATGGTGGAAGCCGGTGCCAACGAGCTGAGCGAGGACGTCATGCTGGACGCCATCCTGTTCGGCCATGAGGAGATCAAGAAGCTGGTTGCCTTCCAGAAGCAGATCGTTGCCGAGATCGGCAAGGAAAAGGCCGTTGTGCCGCTGCTGACCACCGGCGATGACATCAAGGCTGCCGTGCGGGAGTATGCCTACGACAAGTGCGTCTGGACCTATGATACCTTCGACCGCTCCGAGCGTCAGGACCGTGAGGCCCAGACCAAGCAGGAAGTGGTTGCCGCCCTGTCCGAGAAGTTCCCCGGCCGGGAAGGCGAAATCGCCGACGCCCTGTACTACCTGAACAAGGAAGTTATGCGCCGCCGCATCCTGGACAAGGGCATCCGCGCCGATGGCCGTCAGGTCACCGAGGTGCGTCCCATCTGGTGCGAGGTGGGCGTGCTGCCCCGGGTCCATGGCTCTGCCGTGTTCACCCGTGGCCAGACCCAGGCCCTGACCGTGACCACCCTGGGCACCACCGCCGAGGGCCAGACTCTGGATGGCCTGTCCACCTCTGACACCTACAAGCGGTATATCCACCAGTATAACATGCCCCCGTATGCCACCGGCGAGGCCGGACGGCTGAAGAGCCCCGGACGCCGGGAAATCGGCCACGGCGCTCTGGCGGAGCGGGCTCTGCTGCCCGTGATCCCCACCGAGGAGGAGTTCCCCTATGCCATGCGACTGGTGAGCGAGATCCTGTCCTCCAACGGCTCTTCCTCCATGGCCTCCGTGTGCGGCTCCACCCTGTCCCTGATGGATGCCGGCGTCCCGATCCATGCTCCTGTGGCCGGTGTGGCCATGGGCCTGATCAAGGACACCGAGTCCGACAAGGTGGTTGTGCTGACCGATATCCAGGGCTTGGAAGACTTCCTGGGCGACATGGACTTCAAGGTGGCCGGCACCATGAACGGCATCACCGCCATCCAGATGGATATCAAGATTGCCGGCATTGACCGCACCATCCTGAAGCAGGCGCTGAGCCAGGCTCTGCAGGGCCGCCTGCACATCCTGGGCATCATGCTGGATACCCTGGGTCAGCCCCGTGAGCAGCTGAGCAAGTACGCGCCCAAGATCGTCCGCTTCACCATCAATCCCGAGAAGATCCGCGAGGTCATCGGACCCGGCGGCAAGATGATCAACAAGATCATTGCCGAGACCGGCGTGAAGATCGACATCGAGGATGACGGCCGGGTGTTCATTTCCACCCCCGACCAGGAGGCTGCCGACAAGGCCCGGAAGATCATCGAAGGCATCGCCAAGGACATCGAGGTGGGCGATGAATTCGTGGGCACCGTGGTGCGCATCATGAACTTCGGCGCCTTTGTGGAGCTGGCTCCCGGCAAGGACGGCATGATCCACATCTCCAAGCTGGCCGATCACCGGGTGGAGAAGGTGGAGGATGTGGTGAAGATCGGCGACGAGCTGTCTGTCCGTGTGAACGAGATCGACGCTCAGGGCCGCATCAACCTGATCCGCACCGATGTGGACTATTCCGCTTCCCAGGGCCGCAAGCCCGAAGGCGGCTTCGTCAGGACCCGTCCGCCCCGTCGCGACGGCCGTGCCTGATTTCCCCTGAAGCATCAGAGCAGAGGCTGGATTCCGGCTTCTGCTCTTTTTCAAAAGAAAAATCAAACTGGCAGCCGAAGGTTTCCAAAGGGCGATCGGAAAGCCCTTTGGTCGCTCCGCAGAGCGAAATTCCTTGGCAGAAGAAAAATCAAATCAGCAAGAGGAGAAAAGCCATGCAGCAGGATACCATTTGCGTCCAGGGCGGGTATACTCCCGGCAACGGCGAACCCCGCCAGATCCCCATCATCCAGTCCACCACCTTCAAGTATTCCACCAGCGAGGACATGGGCAAGCTGTTTGACCTGGAGGCGGATGGCTACTTCTACTCCCGGCTGCAGAATCCCACCTGCGATACCGTGGCCCGGAAGATCTGCCAGCTGGAGGGCGGCACGGCAGCCATGCTCACCTCCAGCGGCCAGGCAGCCAACTTCTTCGCCATGTTCAACATCTGCGAAAACGGCGGCCACATCGTCGCCTCCAGCACCATTTACGGCGGCACCTTCAACCTGATTTCCGTCACCATGGCGAAGATGGGCATCGAGGCCACCTTTGTGGATCCCCTGTGCAGCGAGGAGGAGCTGAACGCCGCCTTCCGCCCCAACACCAAGCTGGTCTTCGGCGAGACCATCGCCAACCCGGCTCTGACGGTGCTGGACATCGAGAAATTCGCCAAGGCGGCCCATGCCCATGGCGTGCCCCTGATCGTGGACAACACCTTCCCCACGCCGGTGAACTGCCGTCCCTTCCAGTGGGGCGCGGACATCGTGACCCACTCCACCACCAAGTATATGGATGGCCATGGGGCCCAGGTGGGCGGCGCCATTGTGGACAGCGGCAATTTCGACTGGATGGCCCACGCGGACAAGTTCCCCGGGCTGTGCAAGCCGGACGACAGCTACCACGGCATCACCTATGCCGAGCGCTTCGGCAAGGGCGGCGCCTTCATCACCAAGGCCACGGCCCAGCTGATGCGGGACTTCGGCTCCACGCCCTCTCCCAACAACGCCTTCCTGCTGAACCTGGGCCTGGAGAGTCTGCATGTGCGCATGCAGCAGCACTGCCGGAATGGCCAGGCGGTGGCGGAGTTCCTGGAGAAGCACCCCAAGGTGGCCTATGTGAACTACTGCGGCCTGCCCTCCAGCCCCTATCACGCCCTGGCGGAGAAGTACCTGCCGAACGGCAGCTGCGGCGTGGTGTCCTTCGGCCTGGCCGGCGGACGGGAAGCCGCCAGCACCTTCATGCGGGAGCTGAAGCTGGCCGCCATCGAGACCCACGTGGCTGACGCCCGCACCTGCTGCCTGAATCCCGCCTCCAGCACCCATCGCCAGATGAACGACGAGCAGCTGAAGGCCGCCGGCGTCCCGGCTGAGCTGGTGCGCATGAGCTGCGGCCTGGAGGGAACCGAGGATCTGATTGCCGATATCGCCCAGGCCCTGGACAAGGCCTGACAGGAGGAGCTATGCCGCTGATTATTCCCAGGGCGCTGCCGGCCTTCAACAGCCTTCTGGAGGAAAACATCTTCCTGATGACCCGTGAGCGGGCCGTGACCCAGGATATCCGCCCCCTGGAGATCCTGATCCTGAACCTGATGCCCACCAAGATCACCACGGAGACCCAGATCGCCCGGCTGCTGGCCAACAGCCCCCTGCAGGTGCACCTGACCCTGCTGAAGACCGCCACCCACGAGGCAACCCATGTGTCCCGGGATCACCTGGAGATGTTCTACCGCACCTTCGACGAGGTGAAGGACAAGCACTTCGACGGCATGATCATCACCGGCGCGCCGGTGGAGACCATCCCCTTTGAAGAGGTGGATTACTGGGAAGAAATGACCCGGGTGATGGACTTCAGCTACACCAATGTGTATTCCACCCTGCATGTCTGCTGGGGCGCCCAGGCCGGATTGTATTACCACTACGGCGTGCGCAAGGAGCTGCTCCCGGAAAAGATGTTCGGCGTATTCGAGCATCGGGTCACCCGGCCCGGCAATCCCCTGGTGCGGGGCTTTGACGAGGTGTTCTACGCCCCTCACAGCCGTCACACCGGCATCAACCAGGAGGATGTGGAGAATTGCAAGGCGCTGCGCATCCTGGCCCGGAGCGATGAGGCGGGGATCTTCATGCTGTCCACGGAGAACGGCCGGCAGATCTTCGTCACCGGGCATCCGGAGTACGACAAGCTGACCCTGGACAGTGAGTACCGCCGGGACGTGGCCAAGGGGCTGCCCATTGCGGTGCCGAAGAATTACTATCCGGACGACGACCCCACCAAAGAACCCCTGTTCCGCTGGCGGGGCCACGCCCATCTGCTGTATCAGAACTGGCTGAACTATTACGTTTACCAGAATACCCCCTATAACCTGGATGACCTGGAACGGTATCAGGACGAGGCGGAAAAGTAATTTGCCTTTTTTCGCCCTTGACATCCGGGAAAAAGCATGGTAATATATCCCTGTTTGAAGCAGAGGCATGCCCGTCTCTCACCTCGTGTGGCTTGCGCCGCCGGGTCCTGTGGCATCTTTTCCCGAAAGGGATTCGGATGATTTTGCAGCGACGGGAGTGCATCCCGCCGCTTTTCATGTGGCAGCGGTGCTCCAACGAATTGGGAGGTGTATGGTTATCGCACTTGATCTGATGATCAATGAGGAGATCCGGGACCGGGAGGTCCGCGTGATCGATGAAAACGGTGAGCAGCTGGGTGTTATGCCCACCCCCAGGGCCCTGGCTCTGGCGGAGGAGCGCGAGCTTGATCTGGCCATGATTCAGCCCGGCGCCAAGCCCCCGGTCTGCAAGCTGCTGGACTACGACAAGTATCGCTACGAGCAGTCCAGGAGAGAACGCGAGAACCGCAAGAATCAGCGGGTCGTGGCTCTGAAGGAGGTTCAGCTCTCCGCAACCATCGAGGAAAACGATATCCAGACCAAGGCCAAGATGGCCATTCGTTTCCTTGAGGGTGGCGACAAGGTGAAGGTCTCCATTCGCTTCCGCGGCCGCCAGATCACTCACTCCGACATCGGCATGCAGGTGATGCGCGACTTCGCTACCCGCTGCGATGAGGTCGGCATGGTGGAGCGCCGCCCCATGATGGATGGCCGCCACATGATCATGATTCTGGCTCCCAAGAACGCCAAGGCTACCCTGGCCGAGAAGAAGGCCAAGCGGGAGGAGCCCAAGGCGGAAGAACCCAAGGCGTGATCCCCAAGCCACTCCGGTGCGGGGTTCCTGAATAACTGGAAGGAGGACTCATCCATGCCCAAGCAAAAGTCCCATCGCGGTGCAGCCAAGCGCTTCTCTTTCACCAAGAGCGGCAAGGTGCAGCACAAGCAGATGAATGCAAACCATCAGGTGCACCTGAAGACCACCAAGCGTACCCGCCACCTGCGGAATGACGGTGTGGTCGACAACAATGCCGAGGCCCGGACCATTCACAAGCTGCTGCCCTATCAGTAACGGCAAGCCGCGTTCAAGCCGCGTTAAGGAGGAAATACAAAAATGGCAAGGATCAAGAGGGCTGTCAATGCCCATAAAAAGCGTCGCAAGGTAATGAAGCTGGCGAAGGGCTTCTGGGGTGCAAAATCCAAGCAGTACCGTGCCGCCAATGAACAGGTGAAGCGCTCCCTGCGCTATGCCTTTGAGGGCCGCAAGCAGCGCAAGCGTGACTTCCGCAGCCTGTGGATCACCCGTATCAACGCTGCTGCTCGCCTGAACGGCATGAGCTATTCCACCTTCATCAATGGCCTGAAGAAGCAGGGCATTGAGGTGAACCGCAAGATGCTGGCTGATCTGGCTGTGAATGACGCTGCCGGTTTCGCCCAGCTGGTGGAGATCGCCAAGAAGGCCTAAGACCGTGAATATCGGACGAGTGGATGATTTCGTTCATACGGATCCTCCACTCGTTTTCTATACCTGAGCAAGCTGACCAGAGGAATCACTATGCTTGAGTTGAAGAATATCTTTTTCGGTGTTGAAGAGGAGAAGGGCAGCAAGGAGATCATCCGGGACGTGTCCTTCTCCGTGGAAAACGGAAAATTTGTGGTGATCACCGGCCCCAACGGCGGCGGCAAGTCCACCCTGGCCCGGCTGATCGCCGGCATTGCCACCCCCACCTCCGGCAGCATCCTGCTGGATGGGGAGGACATCACCGGGCTGTCCATCACGGACCGGGCAAAAAAGGGTATCGGCTATGCCTTCCAGCAGCCTGTGCGCTTCAAGGGCATCCAGGTGCTGGACCTGATCCGCATTGCCTCCGGGAAGGAACTGAGCGCCGCAGAGGCCTGCGACTACCTGTCTGAGGTGGGTCTGTGCGCCCGGGACTACATCAACCGGGAAGTGAACGCCAGCCTGTCCGGCGGCGAGCTGAAGCGCATCGAGATCGCCACTGTGCTGGCCCGGGGTGCCCGGCTGGCCGTATTTGACGAGCCGGAAGCCGGCATTGACCTGTGGAGCTTCCAGAACCTGATCCGCGTCTTCGAAAGGATGCAGGAGAAGAACCGGGAGGGCTCCATTCTGGTGATCTCCCACCAGGAGCGGATCCTGTCCATTGCGGACGAGATCGTGGTCATTGCCGAGGGCAAGATCCTGCGCCACGGCCCCAGGGAAGAAATCCTGCCCACGCTGCTGGGAACCGCCTCCGCGGTGAACAGCTGCAGCAAGCTGGACCTGAAGGAGGCGACGCAGCATGCTTGACCAGATTCAGAAGCGGATCCTGGAGGAGGTGGCCGACCTGCACGATGTGCCGGAGGGCGCCTACAACATCCGGGTGAACGGGGCCAAGGCTGCCCGGGCCGTGACCGCCAACATCGACATCGTGTCCAAGGAGGACGGCACCGGCATTGACGTGCGCATCAAGCCCGGCACGAAGAAGGAAAGCGTCCACATTCCCGTGGTGCTCAGCGAAAGCGGCCTGAAGGAAGTGGTGTATAACGACTTCTACATTGGCGAGGACAGCGACGTGGTCATCGTGGCCGGCTGCGGCATTCACAACTGCGGCGATCAGGACAGCCAGCATGACGGTGTGCACCGCTTCTTCGTGGGCAAGGGTGCCCATGTGAAGTATGTGGAGAAGCACTATGGCCAGGGAGAAGGCGCCGGTGCCCGGATCCTGAACCCTGTCACCGAGGTGACCATGGAGGAAAACAGCTCCATGGAGATGGAAATGGTGCAGATCCGGGGCGTGGACTCCACCAACCGGCAGACCCGGGCCGAGCTGGCCGCAGGAGCCAGGCTGGTGGTGCGTTAGCGCCTGATGACCCACAACGACCAGAAGGCGGAAAGCGGCTACATGGTCTATCTGAACGGCGAAGGGGCCACGGCGGACGTGGTGAGCCGCTCTGTGGCCCGGGATACCAGCTGGCAGAAGTTTGACAGCCGGATCATCGGCAATGCCCCCTGTACCGGCCACACCGAGTGCGACGCCATCATCATGGACAAGGCGAAGATCCTGGCCATTCCTCAGCTGGAGGCCAACGACCTGGACGCGTCTCTGATCCACGAGGCGGCCATCGGCAAGATCGCCGGCGAGCAGATCATCAAGCTGATGACCCTGGGCCTGACGGAAGCGGAGGCCGAGGAGCAGATCATCAATGGCTTCCTGAAATAATCCAAAAGTAAATAAAGCCTCCCTCATTGAGGGAGGTGCCCCGAAGGGGCGGAGGGAGTTTCTGTGGCGAGATATAGAAATCGGCGAAGGAACTCCCTCAGTCAGCTTCGCTGACAGCTCCCTCGGAGAGGGAGCCTTTTGGCTGGCTGACCATGGCTTCCTGAAATAATCCAAATTTGTACACAAAAAAGCGGCAGACGAAGCTGCCGCCTTTTTGTTACCGGAAATCAGTCAACAGTGGTCAGGGAGCCCAGCATCTCCAGCTCGGCCTCGGTGATGGCATCGGTGTCCTCGGCAGCCACGAAGGCGAAGACCAGGATCACACCGTCGTCATACTCCAGATAGGCGCCGTTCTGGGTGCCGTCAGCGCTCTCCACCAGCACGAAGTAGGTCTCGTTGATGTAAGCCTCGGTCACACCCTTCAGCTCGCCGGCCTCCACAGAAGCCTCGGCATCAGCCCACATGGTGTCCATGTCGGTGTTCACGGCGGCAACGGTCATAGCGATCTCGCCGTTGGCCATGGCGCCCAGGGCACCTTCGGGAGCATCAACCTCCTGGAAATCGGCAGGCACATACATGGCCAGACCGGTGTCGCCCAGCACCACATAGTCGCCCTCGAAGGTGGGCTCATTGGTGATCTCAGTGATGGCATCCTCGGCCAGAGCAGACACAGCGCACAGCACCATGCACAGGGCCAGCACAGCAGACAGCAGCTTTTTCATTTGAAAAATCCGTCCTTTGTTTATATTCCGCACTTCCGTGCGTAAGGCCCATGTTACCATACAAAGGGGAAAAAGTCAATTATGGATGAAAAAATTCCCGGCAAACTGTATGCCCGCTGCTTTTCTGTGCCCGCTGTTCTTTACATTTTCCGGGCTTTTCTGTATAATACTGCTGCACGCTCCGGAAGGAAGCGCCGGGAGCCTTCGGGCACCGGACGGATTCCTTGCTTCCGGAAACGGCAAAAATAAATCGTAGGGCATCCCACGGGAGCCCGAGCGGAGGTATACCATGAGGAAAACCGAATCGTCTGTCTCTTCTTCCCGGAAGCTGCGCGACCTGTGCATCCTGGCCCTGTTCGTGGCCATTGAGCTGATGATGCAGCTGACCGGCTTGAGCTTTATCCCGGTGGGACCGCTGCACATGTCCCTGCTGACCATCCCCGTGGCCCTGGGCGCCATGCTGCTGGGCCCGGTGCAGGGCTTGATTCTGGGCACGGTCTTCGGCCTGTGCAGCCTGTGGCAGGCCATCACCGGCGCGTCCCCCATGACCGGCTTCTTCTTCAGCCAGGTCAGCCCCTTTCACACCGTGATCCTGTGCGTGGTCACCCGTATGCTGATGGGCTGGCTGACGGGCATCATTTTCCGGGCGATCCGCCGGGTGGATAAAACCAAAACCGTATGCTACTTTGCGGGCGGCCTGTGCGCCCCGCTGCTGAACACCCTGCTCTTCATGGGCTACATCGTGCTGGTGTTCTATCACACCAGCTACATCCAGGACTGGATGACCAGCCACGCCGCCGTGAATCCCCTGGGCTTCGTGCTGGCCATGGTGGGGGTTCAGGGCCTGCTGGAGGCAGCCGCCGGGCTGATCATCGGCGGCGGCGTAGGCAAGGGCGTGGCCAAAGCACTGAAAATGTAATTTATCCGGAGGCATCGCAATATGATCCTGACCATGGACATCGGCAACACCAACATCAAGACCGCTCTGTTTGACGGGGAAGAGATGGTGTGCTACTGGCGGCTGTCCACCAACCGGAATTCCTCCTCGGATGAATACGGGCTGACCCTGCTGGGCCTGTTCAGCCACGAGAAAAAATCCCCGGAGGATGTGGAGGGCATTGTGATTTCCAGCGTGGTGCCCACCATCAATTTCACCATCGAGCACATGTGCCTGAATTACTTCGGCCGGCAGCCCATGTTTGTGGTGCCGGGAGTGAAGACAGGCATCAGCATCCGGTACGAGCATCCCAAGGAGCTGGGCAGCGACCGGATCGCCAACGCCGTGGCGGCCTACACCCTGTATGGCGGCCCGGTGATCTACATCGACTTCGGCACCGCCACCACCTTCGGCGCGGTGGATGAGAAGGGCAGCTTCCTGGGCGGCTGCATCTTCCCGGGCATCAAGCTGGCCAGCGAGGCCCTGGTCAGCGGCACCGCCAAGCTGCCCCGCTTCGAGCTGAACAAGCCGGAGCGGGTCATCGGCCGCACCACCCTGAGCAACATGCAGTCCGGCATGTACTATGGCTACGCCGGCCTGGTGGCCAACATCGTGCGGAAGATGCAGGCGGAGCTTGGGGTGAAGGCGAAGGTCATCGCCACAGGCGGCATGGCGGTGCTGATCGCGGAGGAATCCGGGGTCATCGACCAGCTGGACGGCAGCCTGACCCTGAAGGGGCTCAGGATGATCTACGAGCGGAATCGGGAAGAATAATACATCAGGAAGGACAAGCAAAGCATGAAAGAAATGGTGATTGGTTTCCTGGGCGGCGGCAATATCGGCGGCTGCGTTTATCGGCTGCTGGAGGACATGAAGGAAGAGCTGGAAAGCCGCTGCGGCGTGTCCTTCCGGGTGAAGAAGGTGCTGGTGAAGGACCTGGAGAGCTTCATTCCCAACGGGATCCCCGAGAGCATCCTGACCTTCAGCAAGGAGGATGTGACCCAGGACCCGGAAATCGACCTGGTGGCGGAATTCATGGGCGGCGAGCATCCCGCGGCGGATTTCATGCTGGATGCCCTGAACCATGGCAAGACCGTGGTCACCGCCAACAAGGTGGCCCTGGCCACCAACTGGTCCCGGCTGCAGGCGGCGGCTCAGGAGCACGGCGCCGGGCTGTATTATGAGGCCAGCGTGGGCGGCGCCATCCCCATCATCGCGGCGCTGAATTCCTCCCTGCAGGCCAACCGGGTGGAAAAGCTGATGTGCATCATCAACGGCACCACCAACTATATCCTCAGCCGCATGTACCGCAACGGGGAGGACTATTCCCTGGTGCTGGAGGATGCCCAGCGGCTGGGCTTGGCGGAGCCTAACCCCGCCTTTGACGTGGAGGGCATGGACGCCGCCTACAAGCTGTCCATCATGGCCAGCCTGGCCTTCCACGGCCGGGTCACCTACGAAAAGGTGTACCGGGAGGGCATCACCGGCGTCACCGCGGCGGATATCGCCTGCGGCAAGGAAATGGGCTATGTGCTGAAGCTGCTGGCCATCGCCAAGAGAAGCGGTGACGAGGTGGAGGTGCGGGTGCATCCCACCTTCGTGCCGGAAAATCATCCCCTGGCCCGGGTGGACGGCAGCTTTAACGCCTGCTATATCTACGGCCATTCCTGCGAGGACATGATGCTCCAGGGCTTCGGCGCGGGCACGCCCACCGCCAGCGCCGTGGTGAGCGACATCATCAACGCCGCCACTAATCCCGTGCATCCCTTCCCGGCCTTTGCCAACACGGCGGAGGCGGACCCCAGCCTGCACTTCACAGACAACTGGATCACCCGGTATTTCATCCGGGTCCTGGCCCAGGATCAGCCCGGCGTGCTGGCCAAGGTGGCGGCCTGCTTCTCTGAGGAGAACGTTTCCATCGCCTCCATGCGCCAGACCGAATCCGCCGGAAACGGCAAGGTGCACCTGGTGTTCATCACCCATGAGGCCCCGGAGCAGGCCATGCGGGCTGCCCTGAACCGGCTGGATGGGGATATTTGCACCCTGGAAAGCATGATCCGGGTGGAAGGCTGAGAAAAATGCTGACAACGATTCTGCCCCAGGAAATGCAGGCTCTGGAAAAGCAGTGGATGCAGGAAACCGGCGTGCCGGGGATCCTGCTGATGGAATATGCGGCCCGGGGTGCTGCCGAGGCCCTGAAGGAGCTGCTGCCCTCCCTGGGCCGGGTGCTGTTCCTGTGCGGCCCGGGCAATAACGGCGGCGATGGCTATGCCGCGGCCCGGATCTGGCAGGAGCTGGGCGGAGAAAGCCTGATCTGGGAGCTGACGGAGGCGGCCAAGGGGGATGCCCTGACGAACCGCACCCTGGCGAAGCTCATGAACATCCCGATACATACCCTGAAGGATGCGCCGGAAACCCTGCCGGAGGTGGCGGGCATTGCGGACGCCCTGTTCGGCACGGGCCTGTCCCGGGCAGTGGAGGGCACGGCTGCGGCGGTGATCCGGCTGGTGAATGCCTCCGGGCTGCCGGTGCTGGCGGTGGATATTCCCTCCGGCCTGGACGGAACGGCGGGCAGGCCCCTGGGCGAGACCGTCCGGGCGGATGTCACCGTCACCTTCCATCGGCCCAAGCAGGGGCTGGTGATGGAAGAAGCGGCTCCCTGGGTGGGCAGGCTGAAGGTTTGTCCCATCCTGATCCCTGAGGCGTACGGCGAGGTGGCCGGGCTTCGCATCCTGGAGGAAAAGGATTTGCCGGGGATTTTCCCGGCAAGGCCGGTGAACGCCCACAAGGGGATGCTGGGCCGCTTGGTGATCCTGGCGGGCAGCCGGGGCATGGCCGGAGCGGCAGCGCTGTGCGCCCGGGCGGCGATCCGCAGCGGGGCCGGGCTGACCACCCTTCTGTGTCGGGCGGAAACCCTGCCGGTGCTGCAGACCCTGGTGCCGGGCGCTACCTGCCGGGTGCTGGAGGAGACATCCCCGGAGGAAGGGAAAAAGCTGCTGCAGGCGGCGGACGCGGCAATCATCGGCCCGGGACTGGGTCAGGAGGAGCTCCTGCAGCCCTGGCTGAGGCTGTTCCGGGAGGCGGACTGCCCCGTGGTGTGGGACGCGGACGCCCTGAACCTGCTTTCCGGCCACCCGGAGCTCATGCCCCTGAAGGAGAACGCGGTCATTACGCCCCATCCGGGGGAGGCGGCCAGGCTGGCGGGCAGGGAACCGGACAGGTCGGCCATGCTAAGGCGGCTGCGGGAAAAATGCGGCTGCCACGTGCTGCTGAAGGGTTGCCGCACTCTGATGACGGATGGGAGCCGCACGGCGGTGAATCTCTGTGGCTCTCCGGCCCTGGCCAAGGGCGGCAGCGGAGACACCCTGGCGGGCATTCTGGGAGCACTGCTATGCCGGAAGACGGCGGCGGAAAAGCGGGGAGAGACCGCGCCGGACACCCTGACGGTGCTGCAGGCCGCCTGCCTGAAGCACGGCCTTGCCGGGCAGCGGCTGGCCCGTCGTCTGGGAGAGGACGCTCTTCTGCCGGAGGAGCTGGCGGAGGGACTGACGGAAAATCCATGATCAACGAAACGCTCCGGTATCTGGGAATCACTGCGCCCTCTGAGGCAGACCGCCGTCTGGCGGAGGAATGCCTGGAGCGGTTGAAGCAGGCTTCGCCGCCAAGGTATATCTGGCGGCTTTTTCCTGTTTCCCGGGAGGAGGACGGGGTGGCGCTGACTGGCACGGCGGTGCGTCTGCCGGGCAGGCTGGCCGACACCATGCTGGAGCGTTGTGACCGGGCGGCGCTGCTGGCGGTGACCCTGGGCGAAGGAGCGGAGCGGCTGCTGCGCCGGGAGGCCCTGCGGGACATGACCCGGGCGGCGGTGCTGGACGCGGCAGCCTCGGCCCTGGTGGAGGAAGGCTGCGACCGGGCAGAAAAGGAGATCGCCGCCGCGCTGCCGGGGAAATACCTGACAGACCGCTTCAGCCCGGGGTATGGGGACCTGCCCCTGACAGTGCAGCCCTGCCTGTTGAATACCCTGGACGCGGGGAAGCGGCTGGGCATTACCCTGACGGACAGCCTGCTGATGAATCCGACCAAATCCGTAACGGCGGTGATCGGCATCGGGGACACACCCCAGCCGGCCCGGATCCGGGGCTGCGGTCATTGCGCCATGAGGGATCGCTGCGCCTACCGAAAAGGAGGAAGAACCTGCCATGAATAAGCTGTGCTTCCTGGATGGAGCCATGGGTACCCAGCTGTGGGCCAGGGGACTGAAGCCCGGAGAAAACCCGGAGCTGGTGGCCCTGAATCATCCGGAATGGCTGCTGGACATCCACCGCAGCTATATCGCGGCGGGCAGTGACATCATTTATGCCAACACCTTCGGGGCCAGCCGTCCCAAGCTGCGGGGCACCGGCCATTCCGTGAAGGAGATCGTCCTGGCGGCGGTGCGTCTGGCCCGGGAAGCGGCGGAGGGCACTGCCGTCCGGGTAGCCCTGGACGTGGGGCCGCTGCCGGAGCTGCTGGAGCCCATGGGCAGCCTGACCTTTGAGGCAGCCACAGAGCTTTTCGGGGAGGTCATGGAGGCCGGAGAGAAGGCCGGGGCGGATCTGGTGGTCATCGAAACCATGACGGACCTGTACCAGACCAAGGCGGCCCTGCTGGCAGCAAAGGAAAAAACGAAGCTGCCGGTCTTCGTGACCATGAGCTTTGATGAGACCGGCCGCACCTTCACCGGGTGCACGGCCTCCTCCATGGCGGCGGTGCTGGAGGGCCTGGGAGCGGACGCCATCGGCCTGAACTGCTCCCTGGGGCCTGCCCAGCTCAGATAGGTGCTGACGGAGCTGGGCGGGGCCACCTCCCTGCCCATCATCTGCAAGCCCAACGCGGGACTGCCGGATCCGGTGGATGGCCACTACAGCCTGAGCCCGGAGGAATTTGCCCGGGAAATGCAGGTGGCGGTGGAGTGCGGCGTGGCCTACATCGGCGGCTGCTGCGGCACATCCCCGGAATACATTGCCGCCCTGAAGAGGCTTTGGGGCGAGGAAACGGTGCGCCCCAGGGAGATCCGGCGCCGCAGCTGCGTGTGCACCCCCACCCGGTTCGTGCCCATTGAGGGCGTCCGGGTGATCGGCGAGCGGGTGAATCCCACGGGCAAAAAGCGCTTCCAGCAGGCTCTTCTGGAGAAGGACCTGGACTACATCGCCGGCGTGGCCCTGCAGGAAATGGATGCCGGGGCGGAGATCCTGGATGTGAACGTGGGCTATCCCGGCGTGGACGAGAAGGACATGCTGCCCCGGGTGGTGAAGCGGCTGCAGGCTGTGACCGACCTGCCCCTGCAGCTGGATTCCTCCGATCCGGAGGCTCTTTAGGCGGGGCTCCGGGTGTATAACGGCAAGGCGGCGGTGAATTCCGTCAACGACAAGCCGGAAAGCCTCCGCACCATCCTGCCCCTGGTGAAGAAATACGGCGCGGCGGTGGTGGGCCTGACCCTGGACGAGAAGGGCATCCCGGAAACCGCGGAGCAGCGGGTGGACATCGCCCGGAGCATCCTGCGCTCGGCCCTGGCCCTGGGGATCCCCAAGGAGGACGTGTGGATCGACTGCCTGACCCTGACGGTCTCCGCCCAGCAAAGCATGGCCCGGGAGACCCTGCGGGCGGTGGAAACGGTGACCCGGCAGCTGGGACTGAAAACCGTGCTGGGGGTCAGCAACATTTCCTTTGGCCTGCCCCAGCGGAAGCTGATGACCGCGGCCTTCCTGACGGCGGCCCTGTCCCGGGGGCTGGCCCTGCCTATCGTGAACCCCAATCAGAAGGAGATCATGGATCAGATCGCCGCCTGGCGGGTACTCAGCGGCGAGGACGAGGCCTGCCGGGACTATGTGGATCGCTTCGCCGGTGAGGAAGCAGCCCCTGCGGCTGCCCCTAAGGGAGAAATGACCCTGAAGGAGGCCATCCTCCGGGGCATGAAGGGAGACGCGGCCCGCATCAGCCGGGAAATGATCCTGACCCAGCCGCCCCTGTCCCTGGTGGAGGAGTACCTGATCCCTGCCCTGGACGAGGTGGGCATCGCCTACGAGAACAAGAAGGCCTTCCTGCCCCAGCTGCTTTCCGCGGCCCAGGCGGCGGAGGCGGTGTTCGGCGTGATCCGGGACGCCCTTTCTTCCTCGGGAGAGAAGCCGGAAGTGCGGGGCAGGATCATCATGGCCACGGTGCATGGGGATATCCACGATATCGGCAAGAACATCGTGCGCACGGTGCTGGAGAATTACGGCTACCAGGTGCTGGACCTGGGCCGGGATGTACCGGCGGAAACCATTGCGGAGGCGGCTGCCAGGGAAAAGATCCCTCTGGTGGGTCTGTCCGCCCTGATGACCACCACCCTGCCGGCCATGGAGGAAACCGTGGCCCTGCTGAAGAAGCTGCCTGAGCCCCCGAAGGTGTTCGTGGGCGGCGCGGTGGTCACGGAGGATTATGCCGCCTCCATCGGCGCGGATTATTATGCTTCGGATGCCCGGGCTTCCGTGGCCATCGCCAGAGAGGTGTTCGCATGAAAAGTGCCCGGGAAATGCTGAAGCAGGGACGGCTGCTGTTTGACGGCGCCATGGGAACCCTGTATGCCGCCCGGTACCGGGAGGGCGGAAGCTGCGAGGCGGCGGCCCTGACGCATCCGGAGCGGATCCAGGCCCTGCACAGGGAATATATCGAAGCGGGAGCCGGGGCCATCAAGACGGATACCTTCTCCCTGCCCTGCATGGAGCGGGAGGAGGCCCTGCCCCTGGCGCGGGCGGCGGCCCGGCTGGCCCTGGAGACGGCCGGGGAGCAGGCGGCGGTGTTTGCCGACCTGGGTCCGGTGCCGGACGAGCGGGAGGACCGGGCGGCGGAAATCTGGCTGGCCCTGGCGGAGGAATTCCTGACCCTGGGCATCCGGCATTTCCTGCTGGAGACCCTGCCCGGGGATCGGGGCGTACGGGACTTCGCCATCCGCCTGAAGGAGGCAGCCCCGGACAGCTTCCTGCTGGTGTCCTTTGCCGTCGGCAGTGACGGCGTGACCCGGAAGGGAGAAAGCGGAGCGGCGCTGCTGCGGGGAATGGGGGAAATCCCCCAGGTGGACGGCACGGGCTTCAACTGCGTGTGCGGGCCGAACCACATGCTGCATCTGCTGGAAGCCCTGCCTCATCTGGAAAAGCCCCTGTCCGTGATGCCCAACGCGGGCTACCCCACGGTGGTGGGGCGCAGGACCCTGTTCACCGGCACGCCGGAATATTTCGGGGAAAAGCTGGCGGAGCTGGCCGGGAAGGGAGCGCTGATCCTGGGTGGCTGCTGCGGCACCACGCCCCGGCACATCGCCATGGCGGCCGCCTGCCTGAACAGGATGGGCAGCATGCCCGAGGTTCGGATTGATCGGCAGGAAGCGCCCAAAGAGGAAGAACGGCCTCTGCCCGGGTATGCCCGGAAGCTGCAGGCCGGGGAGCGGATCATGGCGGTGGAGCTGGACCCTCCCAAGGATGACCGGCTGGCGGATTTTCCTGAGGCGGCGAAGCGGCTGACGGAGGCCGGTGCGGACCTGATCACCCTGGCGGACTGCCCGGTGGGGCGTCCCAGGGCGGACTCCTCCATGCTGGCGGGGCTGCTGCACCGGGAATATGGCCTGGAGGTGCTGCCCCATCTGACCTGCCGGGACAGGAACCTGAATGCCATCAAGGCGCTGCTGCTGGGCCTGTCCATGCAGGAGGTGCACCAGGTGCTGCTGGTCACCGGGGACCCTATCCCCATGGAGGACCGGCAGGAGGTGCGCAGCGTTTACAACTTCAACAGCCGCCGTCTGGCGGAATACATCACCACCCTGAACCGGACCACCCTGCGTCGGCCCTTCCGGCTGTTCGGGGCGCTGAACGTGAACGCGGTGAATTTTGACATCCAGCTGCGGCTGGCGGCGGAGAAGGAAGAGAAGGGCGTCACCGGCTTCCTGACCCAGCCGGTGCTGAGCCGCAGGGCCCTGGAAAACCTGCAGAAGGCTCACGAGACCCTGCAGGGCAGTATCCTGGCGGGGATCTATCCTCCGGTGAGCCAGAAAAACGCCCTGTTCCTGGCCAACGAGATCGCCGGGATCCGGGTGGACGAGGATATCATCCGGCTGTATGAGGGAAAGAGCCGGGAGGAAGGCGAGGCCCTGGCCCTGGAGCTGGCCCTGCGCACCGGGCGGGACACAAAGCCCTTCTCCGACGGCTGGTACCTGATGACTCCCTTCAGGCGATACGCTCTGATGGAAAATATTTTGAAAGGACTGAAGCAACTGTGACAAATTCCCGTATCGGTGCTCTGGAGGCCGGCGGAACCAAAATGGTGCTGGGCCTGTACGTGAACGGTGAACTGGCTGAGCAGACGACCCTGCCCACGGAGGCCCCGGAGAAGACCCTGCCTGCCATGAAGGCCTGGTTTGACGAGAGAAAAATCGATGCCCTGGGCATCGCCAGCTTCGGCCCCCTGTGTCTGGACCCGGCTTCCAAGGACTGGGGGAGCATCACCTCCACCCCCAAGCCCGGCTGGCGGAATACGCCCCTGGCCGGGTACCTGTCTGATGGGGGCAGGATCCCCTGCGGCGTGGACACGGACGTGAACGCCGCGGCTCTGGCGGAGGTGCGCCTGGGGGCGGCAAAGGGCGCCCGGTGCGCGGTGTATGTCACCATCGGAACCGGGGTCGGCGGCGGCATCGTGGTGGATGGGAAGCCCCTGCACGGCCTGCTGCACCCGGAGGTGGGGCACATTCTGCTGCAGCCCCACCCGAAGGATCCCATCCCGGAGGGGGTGTGTCCCTTCCATCGGGGCTGCCTGGAGGGACTGGCTGCCGGGCCTGCCTTCGGGAAAAGAGCCGGACGGCCGGGCAATGAGGTGCCGGATGAGGATCCGGCGGTGGAGATCGAGGCCTGGTACCTGGCCCAGATGTGCGCCGACCTGCTGCTGACCCTGAGCCCGGAGAAGATCCTGCTGGGCGGCGGCGTGATGCAGCGGAAGGCCCTCTACCCCATGATCCGGGAGAAGACCCTTGCCCTCCTGAATGGCTACATTCAGCAGGAGACCCTGCTGGAGCACCCGGAGGAGATCATCACAGCCCCGGCTCTGTTCCCGCTGAGCGGGCTGGTGGGGGCGTATCTGCTGGGACTGGAAGCGGCAGCCCACTAAAAAATTCGGGAGCAATGAAGAAGTGAAAGCAAAAAGAAAGCCCATGCCGGTCAGTCGGCTCACGGCGCTGGCCTTCCTGGGCGTGATCCTGCTGGGGACGATCCTGCTGATGCTGCCTGTCTCCAGCCGGGACCACCGGAGCTGCGGGCTGCTCACGGCCATGTTCACCGCCGTGTCCTCCACCTGCGTTACCGGCCTGAGCCTGGTGGACACCTGGACCCAGTGGAGCGCCTTCGGCCAGTGCGTGCTGCTGTGTATCATCGAGATAGGCGGCATGGGCTTCATGTCCATCGCTTCCCTGTTCATTTTCGGCCTGCGGCAGCGGGTGGGCATGGAGCAGCGGCTGATCATGGCGGCGGCCCTGGGACGCAGCGGCGGCGGCGGAGCGGTGCATTTTCAGCAGCGGCTGCTGGGCGTCTGCCTGATCACCCAGGGAAGCGGCGCCCTGATCCTGACCCTGCACTTTCTGCCGGAATTCGGCCTGGCCCGGGCCCTGCAGCTGGGAGTGTTCCACGCCTGCAGCGCCTTCTGCAATGCCGGCTTCGATATCTTCGGCTTTCGCGGCCCGGGCAGCAGCCTGATCACCTTCTCCTCGGATCCGGTGGTGCTGCTGGTGCTTGCGGCCATGGTCATCATCGGCCATACCGGCTTCCTGGTGTGGGATGAGCTGCTGGAGCGCAAGCCCTGGAAGCGGCTGTCGGTCTATACCCGGCTGGTGCTGGTGACCAACACGGCCCTGCTCCTGGGCGGCATGGTGCTGATCTGCCTGGCAGAGTGGAGCAATCCCGGCACCCTGGGCCCCATGAGCTGGCCGGAAAAGCTGCTGAACGGCTTCTTCCAGTCGGTCACCGCCCGCACCGCCGGCTTTGCCTCCATTGACCAGGCCTCTCTGACGGAGGCGGGCAAGGGCATCACGGACGTGCTGATGCTCATCGGCGGCTCCTCCGGCTCCACCGCAGGCGGATTGAAGACGGTGACCTTCGTCATCATCCTGCTGTACCTGCACAGCCGGCTGCATGGCTGCAACCAGGTGGCGGTGTTCAAGCGGAGCATCAACCACAGCCAGATCGAAAATGCCATGACCCTGTGCGGCATGATGGTGCTGCTCAGCTTCATCGGGGCTCTGGTGATCACCGGCACCACGCCGGGGGTCAGCCTGGGGGATGCCCTGTATGAGGCAATTTCCGCCATCGCCACGGTGGGAGTGACCTGCGGGGTGACGCCGGGGCTGAGCGTCGCGGCGAAGCTTATGCTGATGCTGTATATGTATTTTGGCCGCGTGGGCCTGCTGACCCTGAGCCTGGGCTTCCTGCAGGGAAACCCGGCTGCCCAGGGCTACAGCTACGCGGAAACGGAACTGCTGATCGGATAAGGAGGAAGCATTATGAAATCCTACGCGGTAATCGGGCTGGGACGCTTCGGCACGGAGCTGGCCGTCAGCCTTTATCATCATGGCGGCGAGGTGCTGGCCATTGACCGGGACAGCGCCCGGGTACAGGCGGTGGCGGATTCCGTGACCCAGGCGGTGACGGCGGACGCTACCCAGCGGGAGGTGCTGCGGGAGCTGGGGGTTCAGGACTGCGATGAGGTCATCGTGTCCATGGGCACCCACCTGACGGAGTCCGTGCTCATTGTGATGAACCTGCTGGCTCTGAACGTGCCCCACATCATCTGCAAGGCCCATGACGCCATCCACAAGGAGATCCTGGAGAAGCTGGGAGCGCACCGGGTCATCATTCCGGAGCACCAGATCGCGGACAAGCTGGCCCGGCAGCTGGAGCATCCCAGCCTGACGGAGTATATCGAGCTCTCTCCGGACTACGGCGTGATGGAGGTGGTGCTGCCTGCCGGCTGGGTGGGCAACACCCTGAAGGATATGCACATCCGCACCCGGCTGGGGGTCATGGTGGTGGGCATCCGCAGGGGCGATGGCATGGTCGTCTCTCCCGGCAGCGAGGAGCGCTTCAAAAACGGGGATGTGCCGGTGCTGCTGGGCTCCTATGAGGCCCTGAGCAAATTCGAAAAAAGCGACAGAGGCTGATGGTTGCGGCTTTTCGGATTTTGGCTTATAATGGACCTGGAAACCGATCCTCTTTTACGGGAGGCTTGCTTTGAAATATCTTCGCCGCTTTGTGTGGTATATCGCGTCCAGGCTTTTCCTGATCATCCTGATCCTGGGGCTGGTGGTCAGCGTGTTTTACTATGCCATGAACGCCACCAATATTTATGTGGTGCTGAAGGACGGCATGTCCCTGCGGGCCCAGACCATTATGCAGATGGATGAGGGCGATGAGCTGAACCGCTACTTCCAGCAGTCCTACCTGGAGAAGGACACGGAGCTGCAGGACGCCAGGGCGGGGAACTCGGTGTACGCGGATTACAACGTCCGGGGCATTGACCACCGGCTGGAAATGGGCTTTTTGTGGCTGTGGCCCTGGGAGGATACCGCCCGGGTGGAGATCACGGAGCGGATCCCGGCCATTGACGGACGGGCCAAGGGCACCACGGCGGAGGCTCTGGTGGCCAAGGGAGGCAGCAGCGCCCTGTATCCGCCGGCCTGGCCCAGCCACCGCTACCGGGTGCAGCTGGCCAAGGAAAACGGCCAGTGGCGCATCAAGAGCCTGACGCTGCTGGACGGAAATTGACATTGATCGGAGGTCCCTCCTTGAGCTTGTTTTCCTTTGATGACCGATTCGCCCTGATGGATGTGACGCCGGTGGACAACCAGTTCCTGCTGGAGCTGATGCCCGGGGCCAACGGGGACTATGTCAAGGTTTATCTTTACGGCCTGTGCCGCTGCTATCACCCGGGGAAGGACATGACCCTGGAGACCATGGCCCATGACCTGGACATGACGGAGGCGCAGATCCAGTCTGCCTTCCGCTACTGGGAGCGCCGTGGCCTGGTGAACCGGGTCAGTGACCATCCGGTGAGCTGGCAGTATGTGAACCGGGCCACCCGGGGCACCGTGATCCAGGATCAGGACTACATCCGCTTCACCGAGGCCCTGCAGGAGCTGTTTGACGACCGGGTGCTCACCGGCAGTGAGACCGCCATGGCCTATGAATGGGTGGAAAACCTGGGCCTGCCCGGGGATGTGGTGCTGATGCTGGCTACCTACCTGCGGGAAAAACGGGGCCGCCGCTTCAGCTTCCGGGCCGCGGAAAAGGTGGCTCTCCGCATGAAAGAGGAGGGCATCGCCACCCCGGAGGACGCGGAGGAATTTTTCGACCGGGACAGGGGCCTGGAGGAGGGCTGCCGCCGGGTGCTGAAGCGCTTGGGCAAGAAGGGCAGGGCTCCCAGCGAGGACGAGCTGGCCCTGTATACCCGGTGGGTCCGGGAGGACGGCTTTACCCCGGAGGCCATCGAGGCTGCCTGCGGAGAAACCCTGCATGGCGAGCCCAGCATGGCCTACCTGGACGGCATTCTTCGGGGGATGAAGCAGCGCTACGGTCAGGACGCCCTGGAGGCAGGAAGCCTGAAGGCGGCCCAGCAAAGGGAGCAGGACCGCACCGAGGGCGCCCGGGCCATGCTGGAGCACATGAACATCCGCATGGGCGTGAACGAGGCGGTGCGGGTCATCTATGATCAGATGCGCAGCCTGTATCCCGATGAAGTGATCCACATGGCGGCGGCCCAGTGCGTTCGGCAGTATCGCAATCCGGTGCCGGAGGATGCCCTGACGGTGCTGGAAAGCTGGAAGCGCCGGGGCCTGGCCGGTCCGGCGGAGGTGGCCGGGTATCTGGAGGCGGAGGAACGCTTCCTGCAGGAATTGTACCAGCGGCAGTGGGGCATGCGGGGCCACCGCATTTCCCAGCGGGACTGGGCGCTGCTGTTCAGCTGGGTGGAGGAATACGGCATGTCCTCCGAGGCCATCCGGGTCTGCGCGGAGCGGGCTGCCCGGTGCGCCCATCCCATGAGCCAGACGGACAAGCTGGTGGCTCAGTGCCGGGTGGAGGGCATCACAAGCCCCGACCAGGTGCGCCGGCTGCTTGAACGCCCGGCTCCGGAGACGCGCCCGGCGAAGAGAAAGACGGACGATTATCAGAATCAGCGGGATTATGGGGAAACCACGGAGCTTTCCGACACCATGAAAGAGATCCTGAAGGAGCTGGAGGCGGATGAGAAACGAGATTCTGACGGAGCTGCTGAATGAATACGAGCAGCGCCGGCAAGGCAATCAGGCGGAGGAGCAGAGGCGGCGGCAGGAGGCCGTCAGCCGCTGCCGGGGCCTGGAGCAGCTGCTGAACGAGCGCCAGGAGATCATCTTCAGCGGGATCCGGGGGATCCTCAGTTCCCAGGCACAGGCAGAGGCCCTGCCGGAGAAGATGGAGGCGCTGAACCGAAGGATCGCCGCGCTGCTGGAGGAAAACGGCTATCCGGCGGACTGGCTGGAGCCGGTGTATCGCTGCCCCATCTGCAAGGATACCGGCTTTGCGGGAGAACCCATCCGGGAGCAGTGCACCTGCCTGCGGGCAGCCATGAACCGGAAGCTGTACCGGCAGGTGGGCCTGGCGGATCCGGAGGGGCAGTCCTTTGAAAAATACGACAGCGGCAGGATCCCGGACGCACCCTGCCGGGAAATGAACGGCATCAGCCAGAGAAGGCTGACGGAGGCCATCCGCAAGCTCTGCGAGGGCTGGGCCAACGACTGGCCTTACCCGGAGCGGAAGGACATGCTGCTGTGGGGCAAGACCGGCCTGGGCAAGACCTTTATGCTGAACGCCATGGCCAAGCGCCTGCTGGAGAAGAACGCCAATGTGCTGCTGATCCAGGCGGGAAAATACCTGGAGCTGGCCCGCCGGGCCGCCTTTGACGGAGATACCCAGCCCCTGGACGCGGTGCGGGATACGGATGTGCTGCTGATCGACGACCTGGGCACGGAGCCCCTGATGAACAACATCACCATCCCCCAGTGGTTCAGCCTGATCGAGCAGCGCCGGGCAGCGGGCCTGTGCACTGTGTGGTCCACCAACCTGTCCCCGCTGGAGCTGCAGGAGAGGTACACGGAGCGCATCGCCTCCCGGCTGCTGGATAAGCGCAGCTGCACTCAGGTACAGTTCGCCGGGCAGGACCTGAGAAGGGTGTAAAGCCGCAGAGGCGAAATCCGCTGGCAATAAAGGAGCAATCATGGCAGAAACCATTCAGCTGTATATCAGCAAAAAGAACTTTGACGCCCAGAAGGCGGAGCGCTTCTTCAAGGAGCGGCGGATCACCGTGCAGGTGATGGACCTGAAAAAGCATAAGCTGGGTCCCAGGGAGCTGCAGGTCTTTGCCAAGGCTGCCGACGGCCTGAACAACCTGATCGACCGGGAGGACAAAAAGGTCAAGAGCCATCCTGCCTGCTATTACAGTCAGGAAAGCCTGCTGATGGAAGCCATCCAGGAGAATCCCTGGCTGATGCGGTCTCCCATTGTGCGCAGGGGACAGAAGGCCACCGTCGGTTATTGCCCGGAAACCTGGGAAGCCTGGCTGGAGGATGAGAAGAAATGAAGGAATTGCAGGAGCTGCGGCAGGAGCTGGACCTGATGGACCGTCAGCTGGTTACCCTGCTGGAGGATCGCATGGAAATCGCCCGGCAGGTGGCCGAGTGGAAGCTGCGGCACGACATGCCGGTGCTGGACGCAAGCCGGGAAGAGGCGGTGCTGGACAGCCGGGCCGCCATGCTGCGGGATCCCGCCCTGGCGGAGGATACCCGGCGGATCTTCCGGGAGATCATGGCCATGAGCCGGGGCGTGCAGGAAAGATATATCCGGGAGGGAAAGGCTCAATGATGACGCGTCACGTTTTTCTCATCGGCATGCCCGGCAGCGGCAAGAGCAGCCTGGGGCGGCGGGTGGCCAACAACCTACACCTGCCCTTTATCGACACGGACCAGCGGATCACGGACGGCGTGGGTTGCACCACCGGGGAGATCTTCGAACGTTACGGGGAGGATGCCTTCCGCAGCGCCGAGACCAATGTGCTCATCCAGATCTCCCGGGAGCGGCCCTCCATTGTGTCCACCGGCGGCGGCATGGTGATGCGCCGGGTGAACCGGGAGATCATGCGGAACCACGGCTACATTGTGTTCGTGGATCGGCCTCTGGAGGATATCCGCTCCGACATCCGCCTGGACAGAAGACCGCTGCTGGCGGAAAAGGGCCTGGACGAGCTGAACCGGCTGTACGATCAGCGCATCGATACCTACCGGGAGGCGGCGGATTTCACCCTGGACAACAGCAAGGGCTATTACAGCGGCATGACGGGACTGGAAAGGATCCTCAGGATCTGGTTCCAGCTGTAACCGAAGGAGCCCAGAGGGCAATTGCTCTGGCAAGGAGAATAACATGGACTATCAGTTTGACCTGGTGGGCAAGATCGGCTCCATGGCCCTGATCCGCCGGGAGGATAAGGACATCGACTACAATATTTTTTCCCGGCTGGGCTCTGAGCTGAAGCCCGGCATGATCTGGGTCACCAGTGGTGCCACCGAGATCGGCCGCCTGGACTACATCAAGCGCACCGGCTGCGAGCTCAGCGGCGACCCGGACGCGGATAAGGCGGACTACGCGGCCCAGGGACAGAGCATCCTGATGCAGAATTACCGGCAGTTCATTTCCCCGGAATACGGGGTGCGGCAGCTGCTGGTGGAGCATACCCACTTCAATGACCCGGAAAAGCGGGAGCACATCCGCCGCCTGCTGATCCGGGCGGCCCAGCAGAAAACCATCCCCATTGTGAACTACAATGACCCGGTGAGCGATGAGGAAAACCGGAAGATGGAGCTGGCGGTGCGCCGGCAGCAGGGCGAAACGGTGCATGAATGCGTGGACAACGATGAGACCGCCGCGGTGATCGCCGGCCTGGTGCGGGCCCGGGTGCTGGTGCTCATGACCTCCACCGAGGGCATCTATCAGGATCCCCGGGATCCTTCCACCCTGGTGCGGGACGTGACCGCCCCCACCATCGAGCAGGTGGAGGCCCGGGTCCGGTAGCTGCAGAAGGGCTGCGTCGGCGCCAGCCGCAGCGGAGCCAATGGCGCCGGGGCCAAGCTGGAATACGCCCTGCAGTCTGTGAAGCAGGGCACCACAGTGATTATCGGCCATGCCCGGCACCGCCTCAGTGACCTGGTGAACGGGCGGGTTCCCTGTACCCGCATCGGTGTGGACTGATGGGACTGCAAGAGGGGATCCGCTTCTTCACCCGGGAGAAGCACACCATGCAGAGCCTGTGCGTTACCTGCGGTACGGCGGAGAAAGCCCTGTGGGCGGCGGACGGCTTTGCGGACGTGGACTGCCTGCATCCGGTGGATGAGGACAGCGTGTATGACCTGGCCAGCCTGACCAAGTTGTTTACCGCCCTTTCTCTGTGCCGCCTGGCGGAGCAGGGTGAAATCGACCTGAAGCGCCCGGTTACCCACTATGCTCCGGCATTTGTCCACCTGACGGATGTCACCGTGGATCAGGTGCTGGGCTACGAGGTGAACCTGACCACCGACGGCCGGGTGGATGCCCAAAGGGACAGGCAGGCTGGGCTGGAAAAACTGGAACACATCAAAGCGGCTGCCCAGGGGGACAACCGCTTTTATTCCGATATGCATGCCATGGTGCTGGGCCTTTTGATGGAGAAGGTGACCGGCCTGCCCCTGTACGAGGTGATATCCGGGCTGATCCTGCAGCCCCTGGGCATGAAGGAAACCTGGGCCCGGGTGCCGGAAGGTCGCCTTCAGGACTGCCTGTGCTACGACCGGGAGCATCGGATCGAGCGGGGACGGTACATTCTGCGGGAGGGCTTGCGTCCCGGTGTGCCCCATGACCCCAAGGCGGCCCTGTTGGGAGAAAACGGAAAATATCTTTGCGGCCACGCGGGGCTTTTTTCCACCCGGCGGGACATGGAGCGGCTGTGCCGGGCCCTGCTCCGGGGGGAACTGCTCCGGCCGGAGACGCTTCGGGACATGAGCCGCAACCGCCTGGGCCGGGAAAAGCCGGAGGGCGGCTGGAGCCAGTATCTGGGCAGCCTGTGCTATGTGAAGCACCCCTGCCAGTATTTCTCGGAAATCCCGGTATACATGGGCTGGCAGTCTGTGGGCCTCAGCGGCTTCACCGGGAACCACGTCTCCATTGACCCGGAAAACGGCCGCTTCGCCCTGTTCCTGGGGAACCGGGTGCTGAACCGGCTGACCATGCTGATCCCGGAGGAAGGGAAGACCCGGGAGGACTACGGCCTGAACCCGGACGGAACCGGCTGCATTCCCTGGCCGGACGGCAGCCGGGTGTGGTCCTCCTACGACTACGTGCATCTGAAGGACGAGCATCTTCACCGGGAGATCATGCGGGAGATGGGATGGTCGCCCTGCTTTCCAGAAACCAGCGCCCCACGTTGATGTCCGCGGCCTCCGGGCTGTGCTCGAAGAAAAGGTACCGCTTGTGCCGGCCGATGAGGATGGTGTAGCGGTCGCCATAGCCGCCGGAGCGCCGGGCCGCGGCTACCCGCCGGTCCAGCACCCGGTCGATCCTGTACTTCCGGCCGTCCTCCCAGGTGATCACCCGGGGCACCATGCCGCCTTCGCTGTTGAAGGTAACGTCCACATCCACATAAACCCGCTTGACGATCTCAAGGCCCATGGCGCACCGCAATCCAATCACCTCCCGGGCAGAGAAAGGCGGCTCAGGACAGCTCTTCCTCCGGCATCAGGCGGCCCAGCACCCTGCCCACGCAGCGGATGGTGACGCCTTCCTCCGGCAGAATGGGCTGAAACTCCGGATTCCTGGGGAAAAGCCCTTCGGCCCGCTTCTCCTTGATGGTGCCCGCCCCGTTCACAATGAAAATGCCGACCTCGCCGTCCCGCAGCTCCCGGGTGTATTTCACCAGCACCTGGTCGCCGTCGAAATAGTCCGGCTCCATGCTGCGGCCGGTGATGACGAACACCGCGTCCGCCCGCTGGGTCAGGGGCGTGGAAACCACCCGGATGGGCTCGCTGCGCTCCTCGTCCAGCTCATTGCCGTCACCGGCGCACACCTTCAGCTCGTGGCGCACCAGGCTGCGGCCGGGCCGGACGGCATCCGTATGCTCCAGCTGCTCCAGCCGGGAAAGCCCCTCCAGAGTCATCCGGGCCACCCGCCGGTTATAGGGCCCCAGGCTGCGATAGGTGTTCAGCAGGCGGCGCTCCTCACCGGGCAGGCTGGTGTCCGGCGCTCCGAAGAAATCCGCCAGGGAAAGCTTCAACACCCGGCAGAGAGCCGGAACGGTGCCCAGATCCGGCCGGGAGCGGCCCTGCTCCCAGTTGCTCACGGCGTTCTTCTGCACCCCCAGGGCCGAGGCCAGCTGAGGTTGGGTCAACCCCAGGCCCTTCCGCCGCTGCCGGATGACCTCTCCGTAGGCCAGGCCTTCTCCATTGCTCATGACTGCCTCCGGCTTTTTGCTCTTTGCCTCCATGCGCGTCACTCCTTTGCTGTGCTGAGGAAATGATAGCACACAAATGATGGATTTGCAATAGGAAAACACAAAAATAATGGATTTCAAAGGAAACACAGTTGCTACAACTTCCTCTTGATTGATTTCGGTGATAGCTCCCAGAAAGCCCTCTCAGGCGCTGCGGCGCCAGCTCTCCCAAAGGGAGAGCGATAGGATTGAGTAACTTAAGGCTCCCTCTTCGAGGGAGCTGTCAGCGAAGCTGACTGAGGGAGTTAAACCGGGGAGGGCTCTGAAGCTGATGTTTGAACTCCCTCCGCCCCTTCGGGGCACCTCCCTCGGAGAGGGAGGCCTTATTCAAGCGGCGGACTGCGTCCGCTTCCCCAATTGCTTCTGGGTCAAGTAAAGAAAACCACACAGATTTCGGCCTCCCGGCAGGAAAACCCGGCCGAAGGGCGAAAGTACATTTGGTTATCCGAATTTATCCGGTTCAGGAAATACAGGAGGAAGAACCATGCTTGAGTTCAAGTTTGATACACAGCTGCTGATCGAGGGCCACGATCTGGATGAGGATGTCATCAACGACTACTTCACCGAGAATTTCAAGGGCGACTGCCTGCTGGCGGTGGGCGATGATGAGCTGATCAAGATCCACTACCATACCAACGAGCCCTGGAAGGTGCTGGAGTACTGCTCCACCCTGGGAGAGATCTACGACATCGTGGTGGAAAACATGGAGCGCCAGGAGCAGGGCCTGCACGGCTGATTTTCCGGGAAATATTTTCCGGGACCCCTTGTGCGTTTGCTCCGGATGTGCTATAATTTCCGCCGTGAGATGATACGCTCATTGCGATATGAAAGAGGTGAAACAAGCAATGAAGGAAAAAATTCATCCTCAGTACGGCAAGTGCATTGTCCGTTGCGTGTGCGGAGCCACCTTCGAGACCGGCTCCACCAAGAAGGAGATGCGGGTGGATATCTGCTCCAAGTGCCATCCCTTCTATACCGGCAAGCAGAAGCTGGTTGATACCGGCGGACGCGTTGATCGCTTCAAGAAGCGCTTCAACATGGAATAAGCCAGTTGAAAAGAACCCATCCTGTGCGAGCAGGGTGGGTTTTTGTTGTATTCTGTTTTTGTGTCGGGAAGGCGGGTCATTTTCCCACGCAAAACTGTTCGAATACCCGGTCCAGCAGCTTTTCATCCACCTGGTCGCCGGTGATTTCTCCCAGGGCCATGGCGGCTGACTGCAGATCCACCGCTGCCAGATCCACCGGCAGGCCCTGCCCCAGGGAATCCGCCGCCCGGAGAATGGCGGCACGGGCCCGTCGGGCAGCATCGATCTGTCGGGGCTGGGTCAGGGCGGGATCTCCCTTCACCTCTGCCATGTCCGCCAGCCAGGTCTTGACCTCCCCAAGGCCGCTGCCGTCCCGGGCACTGACCGCCTGGACGCGCAGCCGGGGAAAATCCGCCAGAGAGGGGCGCAGAGCTTCGCCATCCGCCAGGTCGGTCTTGTTGATCAGCACCAGGGTCTTTTCCAGCGGGCAGTCCCGGAGCAGTGCCCGGTCTTCCTCCGTAAAGGGAGCGGACGCGTCCAGCACAGGCAACAGGGCGTCCGCCTCCCGGAAGGCCCTGCGACTGCGCTCCACCCCCAGGCTCTCCACCGGATCCAGGGTCTGACGCAGGCCGGCGGTGTCCGTCAGGCACACGTTCACGCCCCTCAGGGTCAGGGTGGCCTCCACGGTGTCCCGGGTGGTGCCGGCGATGTCCGTGACGATGGCCCGTTCCTCCTCCGCCAGGGCGTTCAGCAGGCTGGATTTTCCGGCGTTGGGCCGGCCGCACAGCACAGCCCGCAGCCCGAAGCGCATCAGCCGGGAGGCCCGCTCATCACAGGCCTGCTCCAGGGAAGCCGCCAGGCTCCGCAGGCGATTTTCCAGCTCCGGCGCGGCTTCCTCCTCGCTGACCTCCTCGGGATAGTCAATGCAGGCAGCCACGCCTGCCGCGATGCTCATCAGCTCCTCCTGACCGGACCGGATGAACCGGGAGGCGCCTCCGGCCAGCTCCCGCTGGGCCTGCTTCTGGGCGGCTTCCCCCCCGGCGGAGATGACGGACATGACCGCCTCCGCCTGGCTCAGGTCGATGCGGCCGTTCAGGAAGGCCCGGCGGGTGAATTCCCCGGGCTCCGCCAGGCGGGCACCGTGCTCCAGGCACAGCAGCAGTACCCGGCGGGCGGTGACGTTTCCGCCGTGCAGCTGGAGCTCTGCCACGTCCTCCCGGGTGTAGCTTTTGGGGGCACGCATCAGCACCGCCATGCACTCGTCCACCACCTCTTCACCTTGGCGGATTTTTCCGTAGGTGAGCAGGTGGCTGGTGAGGGGCAGGGTCTGCCCGGCAGGGAAAAACAATTCCGAAAGGATGCGCTCCGCCTCCGGCCCGCTGACGCGGATGATGGCGATGCCGCCCTGTCCCGGGGCCGTGGCAATGGCGGCGATGGTGTCCTGCTTCAGCTCCATATCACAGCCTCCAGTATTTTCGTGAATCCATATCCTCCGGCCACTGCCACTGCCGGTCTGCCAGGGCCCAGGCCTCCCGGCTTCCCTCCGGCAGGCCTTTTTCCCTGGCCAGGGCTGCGGAAAACCAGGTGAAGCGCAGCATCAGGCAGTCGGTGCCCCGGCGCATCACATCATAGACGCACCGGGTCATCTCCGGGGCAGCCTCGGCAGCGCCGCTCTCCCGGAAAATCTGCCAGAGGGCGGCGACGTCGTATCGGGTGGAGCAGATCTCCCAGGAGAAGGCGGCGTCCTCCAGCTCCAGGATCAGGAAGGGCACCCGGCCGCCGCCGATGTTGTCCTCCACCATGCCCACCGCTCCGGCGTTCACCGCTTCCCGGCCACCGGCGGAAACATGCCAGGGGGCGTGAATGTGGCCGCTGAGCAGCAGGCGCACATCCTCCGGAAGGGAGGAAAGCATGCCGGGCACATCCTCCGGCTTGATCCGGGCCATGCAGTTCCCCGGCGCGGCATGGGTCAGCCACACCGGCCCCAGGCGCAGGTCTGTCTACAGGGGCGCCTGCAGATCAGGCAGCCGCTCTGCCGTCCAGTGCAGCAGGGACCAGTTGTAGCTCTGAAACTGGGGCTCCAGGTGATGCCGGGCCCGCCAGTCATGGTTGCCCAGCAGGCACCGGGCGCCGATGCGCTCCAGCAGGGCGGCAGTCTCTCCCGGGCAGGGGCCGAAGCCGCTGTGATCCCCGGTGGAGATCACCTGCTCACAGGCGGCGGCCCGGGGATCCGCCAGAACGGCCTCCAGGGCGGGCAGATTGCCGTGAATGTCATTCAAAATGAGATATTTCATAGGGTGGCCTTTCCTAGCAGCAGCTCTGCCAGATACAGCAGCACCAGGTGGCCGGGGTAGGCCACGTAGGAGAGCCATTTGGGCATTTTAAAGGTGACGGGGCAGCGCCACAGCATGAAGGGCAGGGCCAGGATCGCCATGGCCTGCACCCGCAGCCAGGGGCTCAGCAGGGTGGCGGCGGTCAGGGACCAGGTCAGGTTGACGGGAATGCCAAACAGGGAGGTGATGGTATTGGAGGAGGCACCCCAGTACAGGCAGAAGGCCACCATCACCGCTCCGATGCCGGCGCGGCTCTGACGGACCATGTACAGGAGCATGATAAACAGCACGCCCTTCCAGCCATAATTGGCGTTCAGCACCACCGCCAGGATCAGGCAAAGCAGCGGCCCCCAGATGTGGAAGCCGTATTTTTTCTCCCGGATGCCCCAGATGGCCAGCAGCCCCAGGGCCAGGGTCAGGAAGATGTTGGGCTCGTCCAGGGTGTGGTTCAGGGCCAGCATATACAGCGGCTGGCTGATCAGCCCCACCGCCAGCAGCCGCCCCAGGTACTTGGGTACGCTGCGGGTGTAGCAGAAGCCCACCACCAGGCACCAGCAGTACAGGGGAAAGGCGATGCGGCCCACCAGCTGCATTTCCAGCACGCTGGGCAGGAGCATCTTCCGGACATGGTCGCTGCACATGGTGATCAGCGCCACCAGCTTCAGGAAGCCTGTGGATTCATTGCCGGCTGTTTTCGGGAAAGGATTTTCGATCTGCATGGCGCATGCCCCCTGCTTTTGCTTCAAGGTTCCACCTGAATTATAAATCATCCTGGCTTTTTGTCAACTTTGCGGGAAATTAGGGCTTGCTTTTTTGGCTGGATTATGGTATAGTACCTGTGTTCGGGGTTGTAGCTCAGTTGGTTAGAGCGTCACGTTGACATCGTGGAGGTCGGAGGTTCGAGACCTCTCAACCCCACCACATGCAGCAGATCGAGAGATCTGCTGTTTTCTTTGTGCTGCTCTTTTTGCCGCCTGGCTGCGGACACAATCCGCCGCATAAACAAAGGAAACTGCTGCAGATTCTTCCCTTCTGCAGCAGTCCCTTTTTTGACTTGGAAATGTTCTGCTTTAGTTTGCAGCCGCGGCAGCGTCGTAGACCCACTTGCCGTCGCTCATGGTCTTCAGCACCTTGGTGCCCAGGATCTGGTCGGTGCCCACGGTGGTTACATCGCGGCTCAGGATGATCAGGTCGGCCTCCATGCCCACAGCCAGGGTGCCGAAGCTGTCCTCGCGCTTCAGCTGGTAGGCGCCGCTGGCGGTCATCAGCTTCAGGGTCTCGTCCATGGTGAAGCACTCGGAGGCGTTCAGCACATGAGCGGGATCGTTATCCTGGGAACGGGTGGCGAACACATGCAGCGCATAGATGGTGTCTACCAGGAAGCTGCCGCCGAAGTCGGTGGCGAAGGACGTATGCACGCCGGCGTTCAGGAAGGACTTGTAGGGATACTCGTTGCTTGCGCGCTCCTCGCCCAGGTACTTGACCTCGGTCTCCTCATAGAAGCCCTTCTGCTTGCAGGCCCAGTCGTTCACGACCGCCATCACGTTCAGCTCGGCCATGCGGTTCATGTCCTCGGTGGAAATGACCTGCAGGTGGGTCAGGGCGTTGCGGGCGTCCAGCACGGGCTGGCCGATCTGCTCATAGGCGCGCTCGATGCAGTCCAGGGCGTCGTGGGTTGCCTGGTCGCCCATGGAGTGGAAATGAACGGTCAGACCGGCCTCGTTGGCCTTCACGATGATCTGAACCAGCTTGTCCAGGGCTTCCTGATCGGGCCAGCGGCTCTCGCCGCAATAGCCGTCGTCGCGGTTGGCGTAGGGCTCGGACAGATAGGCGGTGGAGCCCTCGATCACGCCATCCATGAAGATCTTGACGGTGGTCAGCTCGAACATGCCGCCGGCGGTGCTGTTCTTGTATTCGATGGCCTTGTCCAGCAGCTCCATGGCGTCATCGGTGTTGTTGATGACGAAGCCGCCCTGGGTGTACAGGGTCAGCTCACCCGCCTGGTCCAGCTCCTCGTAGACATCGATGGCGGTAGTGATCCAGGGCTCCTCCTGGTTGTTGACCATGATCTCCAGATAGCTGGTGTAGCCCATGGCGGCGTACGCTTCCTGGGCGGCCAGCACGTTGGCGGTGTTGATCTCCGGGCTCAGGGACAGCAGCGCCAGCACGGGGCCGGCAACCACGGCCATGGCGGTTTCACGGAAGCAGCCGTTGGGGGTGCCGTCCGCGTTGCGCTCCACCTTGCCGCCCTCGGGATCCTCCATGTCGGCGGTGACGCCCATCATTTCCATGAAGGCAGTGTTGCACCACAGGGAGTGGTTGTCGGAGGACAGCATGGCCACGGGCTTGTCCGGGCA
>R11__coassemble_230_pt1 | contig 40324 bp, 33 predicted proteins | sample R11__metabat2_high_PE_049 | metagenome-assembled genome bin R11
CCCAGACCTCCATCTCGCCGAAGCGCTGGCCGCCGAACTGGGCCTTGCCGCCCAGGGGCTGCTGGGTCACCAGAGAGTAGGGACCGGTGGACCGGGCATGCATCTTGTCATCCACCAGGTGATGCAGCTTCAGGAAGTACATGATGCCCACGGTAACGGGATTCTCGAACACATTGCCGGTGCGGCCGTCCCGGACAGTCTGCTTGCCGTCCAGGCGCAGGGGCAGGTGGCCGCCGTGTTCCTTGTCATACTCGTCCGCCAGGCGGATGGTATCCAGAATGTCCTCGTAGTGAGCGCCGTCAAAGTCGGGGGTTGCCACATGCCAGCCCAGGGTACGGGCCGCCATGCCCAGGTGCACTTCCAGCACCTGACCCAGGTTCATACGGGAAGGCACGCCCAGGGGGTTCAGCACAATATCCAGGGGCGTACCGTCGGGCAGATAGGGCATGTCCTCCACGCGCATCACCCGGGACACAACGCCCTTGTTGCCGTGGCGGCCTGCCATCTTGTCGCCCACAGAGATCTTCCGCTTCTGGGCCAGGTAGACCCGGATCATGCGGTTGACACCGGCAGCGACCTCATCCTTGTTCTCCCGGGTGAATTCCTTTACATCCACCACGATGCCGCCCTCACCATGGGGCACACGCAGGGAGGTATCCCGGACCTCCCGGGCCTTCTCACCGAAGATGGCCCGCACCAGGCGCTCCTCGCTGGTCAGCTCGGTCTCGCCCTTGGGGGTCACCTTGCCCACCAGGATGTCGCCTGCCTTCACCTCGGCACCGATGCGGATCACGCCGCCGTCGTCCAGGTCCTTCACCGCGTCATCGCCGATGTTGGGAATATCCCGGGTGATCTCCTCCGGGCCCAGCTTGGTTTCCCGTGCCTCGCACTCGAACTCCTCGATGTGGATGGAGGTGTAAATGTCCTCCCGCACCAGGCGCTCGCTCAGCAGAACAGCATCCTCGTAGTTGTAGCCCTCCCAGGTCATGAAGCCGATCAGGGCGTTCCGGCCCAGGCCGATCTCACCCATTTCGGTGGAAGGACCGTCCGCCAGCAGGTCACCCTTCTCAATGATCTGGCCCTCCTTGACGATGGGCCGCTGGTTGATGCAGGTGGACTGGTTGGAGCGGGCAAACTTGGTCAGCTTATAGGTGTGCAGCTCGCCGAACTCGTCCTTGATGACGATGTGGGCGCCGTCCACGCGGTGCACCACGCCGCTCTCCTTGGCCAGAATGCACACGCCGCTGTCGTGGCCGGCCCGGTATTCCATGCCGGTGCCCACGATGGGCGCTTCGGGCACCAGCAGCGGCACAGCCTGCCGCTGCATGTTGGAGCCCATCAGAGCACGGGTGGCGTCATCGTGGTCCAGGAAGGGCACGAAGCCGGTGGCCACGGAAATCAGCTGCCGGGGAGACACATCGATGTAGTCCACCTTGTTGGACAGCACCTGGATGATCTCGGTCCGCTCCCGCACGGTAACGCGCTCGTTCTTGAAGGAGCCGTCCTCGTTCAGGGGCTCGTTGGCGGTGGCGATGCGGTAGAAGTCCTCTTCATCGGCGGTCATGTACCGGACCTCGTCCGTCACATAGGCCACGCCGTCCCGATGCTCCACCTTCCGGTAGGGAGCCTCGATGAAGCCGTACTCGTTGATCTTGGCGTAGCTGGCCAGAGAGCCGATCAGGCCGATGTTGGGGCCTTCAGGGGTCTCAATGGGGCAGATCCGGGAATAGTGGCTGTAGTGCACGTCGCGGACATCGAAGCCTGCCCGGTCACGGTTCAGGCCGCCGGGGCCCAGGGCGGACAGACGCCGCTTGTGGGTCAGCTCAGCCAGGGGGTTGGGCTGGTCCATGAACTGGGACAGCTGGGAGGAGCCGAAGAACTCCTTGATGGCGGCGGACACGGGCCGGATGTTGATCAGGTCGCCGGGCTTCACGTCCACGGCGTCCTGGGTGTTCATGCGCTCCCGCACCACCCGATCCAGACGGCTCATGCCGATGCGGATCTGGTTCTGCAGCAGCTCGCCCACGGAGCGGACACGACGATTGCCCAGATGGTCGATGTCGTCGGTGGTGCCCACGCCGTAGTCCAGGCCCAGCAGGTAGCTGACGGAGGCCACGATGTCGTCGGGCACGATGTGCTTGGGCATCAGGGCGGTCAGGTTCTCATGCAGGTAACGGCTCAGCAGCTCGGCGTTGATCTCCTCGCCACTGTCCCGCAGGCCCTGGGCGATGCCGTCCAGCGCCTCCAGGTAGCACATTTCGTTGATGCCGGCTTCCCGGGTCAGCTTCCTGGCGCCGTCGGCGTCCTGCAGCTCGGGGATCTCCGGGAACACCCGGGCCAGATACACATCCGCGTGAACGAAGCGGTTGCCCACCACCTTGCAGCGGCGATCCTCGCAGGTCAGCCACACGGAATTGATACCGGCGTCCTGGATAGCCCAGGCATTGTCGAAGCTGATGGTCTTTCCCGCCTCGGCCAGGATTTCCCCGGTCATGGGATCCACCACGTCCTCATCCGCCACCTGACCGATCAGGCGGGTGGCAATGGACAGCTTCTTGTTGTACTTGTAGCGGCCGACCCGCATCAGGTCGTAGCGCTTGGGATCATAGAAGGTATTGTTGAACAGGGTGGTGGCGCTTTCCAGGGAGGCAGGCTCGCCGGGCTTCTGGCGCTTGTAGATCTCGATCAGGCCCTCTTCGATGGTGGAGGCGCCGTCGCCCTTCTCCAGGGTGGCCCGGACACGCTCGTCCTCGTTGCCCAGCAGATCGATGATCTGGGCGTCCGTACCGTAACCCAGGGCACGGAGCAGCACCGTCAGGGGCAGCTTCCTGGCCCGGTCGATGTGGACCCACATAATGTCGTTGCTGTCCGTCTCATACTCCAGCCAAGCGCCCCGGTTGGGGATAATCTGAGAGGTATACAGCAGCTTGCCGGCCTTGTCATGCTGGCTGTCGAAATAAGCGCCGGGAGAACGGACCAGCTGGGAAACCACGACCCGCTCCGCGCCATTAATAATGAAGGTACCCGTTTCCGTCATCAGAGGGAAATCACCCATGAAGACGTCGGATTCCTTGATCTCGCCGGTCTCCTTGTTCTTCAGCCGGACAAACAGCTTCAGGGGAGCGGAATAGGTCTTGTCCCGTTCCTTGCAGATCCGGCAGGCCTCCAGAGGATCCGCCGGCTGCTCCAGGGTGTAATCCACGAATTCAAGCACCAGATTGCCGTTATAGTCGGTAATCGGGGAAACATCCTGCAGAACCTCCCGCAGGTCGTAGTCCAGGAACCGCTGATAGGAGTCCTTCTGGACCTCGATCATGTTGGGCATTTCCAGGACCTCGTCGATCCGGGAGTAGCTCATGCGCTTCCGGAGCTTTCCCATGTTGACCTCGTGTGCGTGCACCTGCACCATAAAAAGCCATCACCCCTTATATCATCCGATCAGTACAGCCGAAAAACATTGCGCCGGGAAATTTCCCCTTGCATTTTTCGGCAATAGCGTGTACAATACCTTTCGACAGGGAAAGGGCGCACTCGCCTAAAGATACCGATACAATTATAGATATTAACAAAAAGTCAAGGGAATGTCAAGGTTTTTTGGTGGATTCCCTCCTTTTTATTTTTGGGCCGACCCGATTTTTCCCTGATTTGACAAAAATGTTCCGTTGGCAAAATCTTTCTCTTGCGTATGATGAAGAATATGGTATAATTGATATCAGAAAATCCATTATCTTGATATAAAGGGGGAAAACGCCCATGTACCGCATCATGAAGACCCACCCGGAGCTCAAGCCCTACGAAAGCGACATCAACCTTCGGATGAAGCTCTATGACGAGAAGAAGAAGGTCCTGGTGCCGGATGGAAAGAAGCTGGCGGACTTTGCCAATGCCCACCACTATTTCGGCTTCCATGTCACCCCGGAGGGCTGGTATTACCGGGAGTGGGCCCCTGCCGCCGACCGGGTCTACCTCACCGGCGATTTCAACGACTGGCACTGGCTGGATACGCCTCTGACGCGCCTGGAAAACGGCGTGTGGGAGGTGTTCCTGCCCGGGGAGACCCTGCACCAGGGCAGCCGGGTGCGGACCATCGTGGATAACGGCGGCAGGCTCACCGAGCACATCCCGCTGTATGCCCGCCGGGTAGTGCAGAATCCCGAGAACAAGAACTGGTGCTGCGAGGTGTGGGATAACGTGGAGCCCTACCCCTGGACGGACGCCGACTTCCACAACACGGAGAAGCCCCTGATCTACGAGGCGCACGTGGGCATGTCCAGTGAGGATCAGCGGGTGGCCTCCTACCTGGAGTTCCGGGACAACATGCTGCCCCGGATCAAGGCGGACGGCTACAACACCGTGCAGCTGATGGCCATCATGGAGCACCCCTATTACGGCTCCTTCGGCTACCAGGTCAGCAACTTCTACGCCGCCTCCAGCCGCTTCGGCTATCCCGAGGAGCTGAAGAGCCTGGTGGACACCGCCCACGCCATGGGGCTGCGGGTGCTGCTGGACGTAGTGCATTCCCACGCCGTGAAGAACACCCTGGAGGGCATCAACCTGTTTGACGGCACCACCTGGCAGTTCTTCCACGACGGTCCCCAGGGCGAGCACGTGGCCTGGGGCACCAAGTGCTTCAACTACGCCAAGCCGGAGGTCATCCACTTCCTGCTGAGCAATCTGAAGTTCTGGATGGAGGAGTATCACTTCGACGGCTTCCGCTTCGACGGCGTCACCTCCATGCTGTATCATGATCACGCCCTGGGCTCCGACTTCGACTGCATGGACAAGTATTTCACCATGAACACGGATACCGACGCAGTCACCTACCTGCAGCTGGCCTCCGAGGTGGTTCACCAGGTGAATCCCGAAGCCCTGTGCATCGCCGAGGATATGTCCGGCATGCCCGGCATGACCGAGCCCATTGAGGACGGCGGCATCGGCTTCGACTTCCGCCTGGGCATGGGCAATCCCGACCTGTGGACCCGCCTGGTGGTGGATCAGCGGGACGAAGACTGGAGCATGGACCGCATCTGGAACAACATGGTCTTCCGCAATGCCCACACCATCGCCTATGTGGAGTGCCACGACCAGGCCCTGCAGGGCGCCAAGACCAACATCTTCCGCCTGGCGGACGCCGCCATGTACACCGACATGGAGGCCACGACCCACACGGACGTGATCGACCGGGCCATGGCGCTGAACAAGATCATCCGCCTGACCACCATTTCCTCCGGCGGCGACGGCTACCTGAACTTCATGGGCAATGAGTTCGGCCATCCCGAATGGATCGACTTCCCCCGGGAGGGCAACGGCTGGAGCTATTACTACTGCCGCCGGCAGTGGAGCCTGGAGTCCAATCCCCTGCTGAAGTACAGCCAGCTGGCCGCCTTCGACAAGGCCATCGTCCACATGGTGACGGACTACAACCTCTACGACAAAATGTGGCCGGACCTGTGCCTGATCCACGACGCGGACAAGATCATAGCCTACGAGCGCGGCGGCCTGGTGTTCGTCTTCAACTATCACCCCTTCCACTCCTACGACGGCTACGCCATCCCGGTGCAGAAGGAAGGCAAGTACGAGGTGCTCTTCACCACCGATGACTGGGAGTTCGGCGGCTACGGCCGGATCGCGAGGATGACCCACGAGACCCTGAAGATCACCGAGCCCGCCCCGGAGGAGCCGGCAGCAGCCGGAAAGAAGGCTGCCCCGAAGAAGGAGATCGAGAAGACCTGCCTGAAGCTGTACCTCCCCGCCCGCACGGCCATGGTGCTGAAGAAGCTGTAAGTCCTTCCGTTCATTCACAGAAATTTCAGTTGCATAAGTCCGAAAGCCGTGCTATAATTGGATCGAGGAAAGCAAAAATTGTTCCGGTCCTCCCGTTTCGATTCAAATTATGCAAACAAATCAGACGAGGTGCATGAATGGATTCTGTGCTTGCGCGCATTATGGATGAGCTGAAGCTGAAAAAGGCCAGCCAGCGGCAGCTGACCGCTTATCTCGGCCTGTCCAGCTGCATCTTCACCCAGTGGAAAAACGGTACCACCACCTCCTACATGAAGTATCTGCCCCGCATCGCGGAGTATCTGGGCGTAACGGAGAGCTACCTGCTCCACGGCCAGCGCTCCGTGTGCATGGAGGCGGATGAGCGGGAAATGGTGGCCTGGTATCGCTCCGCCAACGGCATCAAAAGCGAGTCCCGCAGCCTTTCTCCGGAGGAACAGGCCCTGCTGAACCACTACCGGGAGATCACCCCGGAGGAGCAGGCCTTCGCCCGGCAGCTCCGCGGCTTCCTGAAAAAGAAGGTCAGTGTGCGGTCAATTCCCTGGAAATACGAAAAATGGCCCCTGTAATTCCGGATTTGCTCTTTTCATAAAGGAAAATCCGTGCTATAATCGTTCCGTATTGATTGCAAAGGAGGAACCCTTCCATGCCTATCGTAACAACCACCGAAATGTTCAAGAAGGCCTATGACGGCGGCTACGCTGTCGGCGCCTTCAATGTCAACAACATGGAAATCATTCAGGGTATCACCGAGGCTGCCGGCGAGCTGAAGGCTCCCGTCATCCTGCAGGTGTCCAAGGGCGCCCGTGCCTATGCCAACCACACCTACCTGGTCAAGCTGGTGCAGGCTGCGGCTGAGCTGTATCCGGACATCCCGATCGCCCTGCATCTGGACCATGGCAACAGCTTCGAGCTGTGCAAGGACTGCATCGACGGCGGCTTCACCTCCGTCATGATCGACGCTTCCTCCAAGCCCTATGAGGAGAACATTGCCCTGACCCGCAAGGTGGTTGAGTACGCTCATGACCACGGCGTGGTGGTCGAGGCCGAGCTGGGCACCCTGGCCGGTGTGGAGGATGAGGTTTCCGTTGACTCCGACAAGGCCATGTACACCCATCCCGAAGAGGTGGTGGACTTCGCCACCCGCACCGGCTGCGACTCCCTGGCCATCGCCATCGGCACCAGCCACGGCGCTTACAAGTTCAAGCCCGGCACCAAGCCCCAGCTGCGGTTCGACGTGCTGGAGGAGTGCTCTCGTCAGCTGCCCGGCTTCCCCATCGTGCTGCACGGCGCTTCCTCCGTGCCCCAGGAGTTCGTGGCGGAGATCAACAAGTACGGCGGCAACATGCCCGGCGCCATCGGCATCCCCGAGGATCAGCTGCGTCAGGCTGCCCGCAGTGCCGTCTGCAAGATCAACATCGACTCCGACATCCGTCTGGCCCTGACTGCCAGCATCCGCAAGTACATGGCGGAGCATCCGGATCACTTCGATCCCCGGCAGTATCTGAAGCCCGCCCGTCAGGCCGTGAAGGACATGGTCGCCCACAAGATCGTGGACGTTCTGGGCTGCAACGGCAAGGCTTGAGTTTCCTGAAACAATTCATTTCCCCGGAGAGCTTTCTCCGGGGATTTTGTATTTTCGCTATTGACAAATATGCAATTGTCGTCTAGAATTTGGGTGATGGAGCCCACCACGCTTAGTCGCTTTGCGATGCGGACCAAGGTGGGACTTTTTTATATATGCTCAGAGGAAAATAAAATGAGGCAGCTGAAGCATTCGCAAACCTATCCAAAGCAAATTGAGCGATTAAGGCAAGTGCATAATCTGCAAATAGATGACGAAAATGCCGCTGCCCGTTTGGACAGCGGCATTTTTGCTTTCCGGAAGAAATTACTTCTTCTCCTCCAGCTCGCTGGTGCAGAAGCGGCAGCGGGTGGCATACAGCGGGATCTCGCTCTTGCAGTAGGGGCACTCCTTGGTGGTGGGAGCAGCGGGAGCCTCGGGCTTCTTGCCGATGGTCATCAGCTTGTTGATGCCCTTGATGACGCAGAACAGCACGAAGGCGGTGATGATGAAGTTCACAATGGCGGTCAGGAAGGCAGAGAAGGCAGCGCCCACAGTATAGGTGGGGTCCAGCGTGCCGAAGACCAGATCCAGCAGGGGCTGGATGAAGTTGTCGGTCAGGCTGGTGACGATGGCCGTGAAGGCACCGCCGATGATAACGCCGACAGCCAGATCCAGCACGTTGCCGCGCATGGCAAATTCTTTGAATTCCTTCAGAAACTTCTTCATGATGATTCCATCCTTTCTATATCGTTAAAGGCTCAGGCCTTCAACTTGTCGATTCCCAGCTGCAGCCGGCGCAGGGTCTCTTCCCTGCCCAGCAGCGCAGCGATCTCAATGGCACCGCCGGGGGTGGACAGCTGTCCGGAAATGGCGATGCGCAGGGGCCAGAGCACGCTGGCGTTCTTCAGGCCGGCCTCCGCGATTGCGGGGATAATGGCATCGTGCAGGGCGTTCTCGCTCCAGTCCTCCTGATTCTCCAGCAGGGTCTTCATCATCTCCAGGGCAGGCAGGCTGCTCTCCAGGGAGCTCTTCTGCTTCTTGTTGACGAACAGCTCCGTGTCATAGTCCGGCAGCTCGCCCAGGAAGCGCACCATGTCCGGCACCTGGTTGAACACTTCGGTGCGGCCCTGCATCAGCTCCGCCAGGCGGGCGTAGTTGATGCCCTTGCCTGCCAGGGCCTGATCGAACCAGGGCGTGACCATGGTCAGGTAGGCCTCGGGAGACATTTGGGCGATGTACTCCTTGTTGAACCAGGTCAGCTTGTTGATGTCGAAGATGCCGGGAGCGTTGTTCAGGCGGTGGATGTCGAAGGCCTCCACCAGCTCCGGCAGGGAGAAGAATTCCCGCTCGTCTCCGGGATTCCAGCCCACCAGCGCCAGATAATTCACCAGGGCCTCGGTGAGGTAGCCCTTGCTGACAAAGTCGGAATAGTAGGCATCGCCGTCCCGCTTGGACAGCTTGTGCTGGGCATCCCGCATCACGGTGGTCAGATGGATGTACTGGGGGATCTCCCACCCGAAGGCGTTGTACAGATAATTGTACTTGGGGGTGGAGGACAGGTACTCCATGCCCCGCATCACGTGGGTGATGCCCATCAGGTGGTCGTCGATCACGTTGGCGAAGTTGTAGGTGGGCATGCCGTCCTGCTTGATCAGCACCATGTCGTCCATGGTGTCGGCGTTCCGGAAGGTCATGTGGCCAAACACCACGTCGTCGTAGCTGGTCTCGCCTTCCTCCGGAGCATTCATGCGGATGACATAGGGCGTGCCCGCGTCCAGCTTTGCCTGCACCTCATCAGGGGTCAGCTTCAGGCAGTGCTTGTCGTACTTCCACACACCGCCTGCCGCCGTGACCGCCGCCCGGCGCTCGTCCAGCTCGCACTTGGTGCAGAAGCAGTAATAGGCATGGCCGCTGTTCACCAGCTGCCTGGCGTAGGGCAGGTACATGTCCTTCCGCTGGCTCTGGATGTAGGGGCCGCAGGGGCCGCCTACATCGGGGCCCTCGTCCCAGGTCATGCCGCAGCCCTTCAGGGTGTCGTAGATCACCTCGGTGGCGCCCTCCACAAAGCGCTCCTGGTCGGTGTCCTCAATGCGCAGGATGAACTTGCCGCCCATCTTCTTGGCATAGAGATAATTATACAGTGCCGTCCTCAGCCCGCCCAGGTGCATAAAGCCTGTGGGGCTGGGGGCAAACCGCGTACGGACCTCCATGTGCTTCTCTCCTTTACTTGACCTGCTTGGCAAAGGTGTCCCGTAGGCCCACCGTCCGGTTGTAGACCGGCAGCTCCGCGGTGCTGTCCGGGTCCTTGCAGAAGTAGCCTGTCCGCAGGAACTGGAAGGTGGTGCCCACCTCCGCCGTGCCCACGCAGGGCTCCGCCACGCCCCGGACCACCGCCAGGCTGTCCGGGTTCAGCCGGGAAATAAAGTCCTTCTTGTCCTGCTCCTCGCCTTCCGCCGGCTCGGGCAGCTCCTCCAGCAGCAGGGGCTCATACAGCCGGGCCTCAAAGGGCACGCAGTCCGCCGCGTTGACCCAGTGCAGGGTCTTGCCCTTGATCTTCCGGTCCGCGCCGGCGCTGCCGGAGAGGGTGTCGAAGTCCACGGTGCAGTTCACCTGCAGGATGTTGCCCTCCGCGTCCTTCTCGCAGCCCTCGCACTTGATGATATAGGCGCCCTTCAGCCGCACCTCGTTACCGGGGAACAGCCGCTGGTACTTCTTCACAGGGACCTCCATGAAGTCCTCCTGCTCGATGTACAGCTCCTTGCCGAAGCTGACGGTGCGGGTGCCCATTTCCGGGTGATCCGGGTGATTTTCCATTTCCAGCTGCTTCACTTCGCCTTCCGGCCAGTTGGTCAGCACCACCTTCAGGGGCTTCAGCACCGCCATGGCCCGGGGAGACTTTTCACCCAGGTCATTCCGGACACAGCTCTCCAGCACGGCGGCATCCACCACGGAATCCGCCTTGCTCATGCCGATGGTATCCACAAAGCTGCGGATGGAGGCGCCGGTGTAGCCCCGGCGGCGCATGCCGCACAGGGTGGGCATCCGGGGATCATCCCAGCCGGACACATAGTGGCCCTCCACCAGCTGGCGCAGGTACCGCTTGCTCATAATGGTGCGGGTCATGTTCAGCCGGGCGAACTCGATCTGCCGGGGATGAGCCGGCAGCATGTTGGCCGCCTTCTCCACCACCCAGTCATACAGAGGCCGGTGAATCTCGTACTCCAGCGAGCACAGGGAGTGGGTCACGCCCTCCAGGGCATCGCCGATGGGGTGGGCAAAGTCGTACATGGGATAGATGCACCACTTGTTGCCCGTGCGCCAGTGCTCCTTGTACAGGATGCGGTACATGGCGGGGTCCCGCATCACGATGTTGGGGCTGGCCATGTCGATCTTCATCCGCAGGGTGTAGCGGCCCTCCGGGAATTCTCCCGCCCGCATCCGGCGGAACAGGTCCAGGCTTTCCTCAGCGGGGCGATCCCGCCAGGGGCTGTTCTTGCCGGGCTCCGTCAGGGTGCCCCGGTATTCCCGCATCTGGTCCTTGTCCAATTCGTCCACGTAGGCCAGGCCCCGGTTGATCCAGTCCTCGGCGATCTCGTAGCACTTGTCATAATAATCGGAGGCATAGTAGAGGCCGCCGTTCCAGTCAAAGCCCAGCCAGTGGATATCCTTCTTGATGTTCTCCACGAACTCGGTATCTTCCTTGGCCGGATTGGTGTCGTCAAAGCGCAGGTTGGCCAGACCGCCGAATTTCTCCGCGGTGAGGAAGTCCATGATCAGCGCCTTGCAGTGGCCGATGTGCATATAACCGTTGGGCTCCGGAGGGAAACGGGTGTGCACCCGGTCATAAACGCCCTCCGCCAGGTCCTTTTCGATGGCGTCCCAGATAAAGTTGCTGCGGACAGCCTTCTCTTCCTTTTGCTCCATCATTTCATCCATAGGGAGACCCCCTTTCCTCTTGTGACAACAGGGCTATTATAACCGGATTTTCCCTGCGTTGCAAGAGATTGCCGGTCTTTTTCTCCCTCCGGCCTTGATTTTCTTTCGTTTCGATGTCATAATAAAGCCAGCAAATGCACCCGGAGGTAGTTATGGCGGAAGCATTATGGGTCAGGACGATCCGTCACCACAGGATCGACAGGCAGACCACCGTTCCCTGCGGCAGGGCGGATCCGGAGGAGGCGCTGAACGAGGCCTGCCACCGGCTGGATCTTTCCCGCCCGGTCTGGCTGGAAAAGAACAGCCGGGAATGGGAGGAATTCGGGCAGACCCGTTTCCTGCCGGATGCCTTCTTTGAAAGCGTTCCCTTCGACCGGCTGGAGATCGAGTACATTGACCCGGACGCGCCGAAGAAGCGCTCCCGGGACCCCAGGAATGCCTTTTGAATCACCGCGTACGAAAGCAGACGATGCCAAAGCCGCATCGTCTGTTTTTTATAAGCATCTTCCCCAGCGCAGCGCCAGCCGTCTGATTCCCTTCGTCCTGCGCAGCCATTCCTTTTCCTCCCGGCGGATGTCTTCGGCTGCCCGGTTCGTTTCCTCCCGGGAAAGGGAATGATGCCCGAAGCTGTATTTCTCCAGCAGCCGGTACCCCTCGCTTTGGAAGAAGCTGCCATCTGCCTTCACCAGGCGGTCGCCCCGCTTCAGCAGGTTGTTCACACAGCGCCTTCCGCCCTTTTTCAGCAGGAGCCGCTGCCGCATAAGCACCAGCATTCTGCGTCCCTCCGCCAGAATCAGCAGGGCAGGCAGCAGCAGCCACAGCCATTCCGCCCTTCCGGTGGATTTTTCCCCGCTTTCCCGCTTTTCCGGCTCCGCTGCCGGAGCGGTGGTCGTTTTCCGGGCGCTTGCGGCCGCGCCCGTGGCAGAGGCGGTGCCTTCCTCCTCATAAAAGCCCGGGGTCACCTCCACCGGCAGCCAGCCGTAGGGGCTGATGTACACCTCCGCCCAGGCATGCCTGTCCTCCGCCGTCAGCTCCACCTGAGTGCCGGCCCTGTCCTTTGTGATGATGAAGCCCTCCGCATACCGGGCCGGCCAGCCCAGCAGCCGCAGGGCCAGCGTCCCCTCCGTGGCGCAGGTCTTGGGGTCCGTTTCGTCCTTTTCCCGCAGCACCCGGCGGATCCTGCGCAGCGCCGCCGCCAGGGCCGGGGTCTGCCCCTCCCAGGGGTCCTCCGGGAAATATTCCTGCCACAGCTGCGTCGCCGCCGGATCCTCCACCCCGGTATACTGCTCCCGGGCGAAGGCCCGGTACACTGCCTCCGCCTCCGCGCTTTCCCCCGCTGGCAGCTCTGCATCCGGCAGATTTTCCGCCGCCGTCGGCAAATTCCGGCACAGGAAGCTGCCGCCCCGGGAGCCGCTCCAGCCGGTGCCGCTGATGCTCCAGTCCATGTCCAAAGCAGCGTCGTTGTCCGTCCACTCCGTCAGGGCCTCCGGTGCGTAGGACCAGCGCCGGTCCGTGGCCAGGTTCTCCACCGTGACCCGCACCGAAGTGCCCACGTCCGTCAGGCCGATCTGGGTCTGGGGCGTCAGGCCCCGTTCCTCCAGCCACTCCAGGATGCCGCCGTTCTTCCCGGTATAGTTGATCTTTCCCAGGGTGTGCCAGGCTTCCCCGTCCCACTCGCTGCCGGTAAAGCCCTTCAGGTACAGGGGCGTTGCCTCGCTGCAGGTAACCCGCAGGAGCACGCCCTCTTCGCTGCCCCCGTAGCGCGCCTGCTCCACCCAGTCCGACACCGCTCCGGCTCCTTCCTTCACCGGGAGGTTCTGAGCCAGGCAGCCCAGACCCGCCGCCAGCACCGCCGCCGGGAGCAGCAGCGCCGCTGCCCTTCCGGGAGAAGCCTTCCCCGGCATCAGCCGGAGCAGCATTCCCGCCAGGGCCGCCGCCAGCACAGGCCCGGTGACGCTGTCCGCCGCCGTAAGCGCTGCCAGCCAGAGAAGCATCAGCAGGGTCGTGGGCCAGGGACTTTTTCTTCCGTAAAGCAGATGCAGCACAATGCCCAGCAGCAAAAAAATCCCCGCTGCAGCCGCCACCAGGTCCCAGGTGCCCACCTCTCTCACGGAGAAGCCCAGCACGCAGTCGTCCCAGCGCAGGTTCCAGCGGGTAATCCATTCATTCAGCAGGGTCAGAAGGGCATCCCGGATACGCCCGGTAAAGCCGGCCGCCGCTTCAGGCAGTCGGGTGAAGAGAGGCAGGCAAAAGGACAGCAGCAGGAGCCCTTCCCCCATCAGCCCTGTCATTCACCCACCCCGTTTCCGTTGTAATCAGGCAGATCCTTCCTCCCTCCGGCAGGCGCCCCACAGAGCGCTCCGCCAAAGGCCTGCACAGCAGCTGTCGGAGGAAATCCTCCAGCGCCTCCGGGCTGTCCACCCGCTGCGGCCGGTCATTTTCCATGGACAGGGTGGCCATCAGCAGCCGTTGTCCGCGGTTCAGGGCCGCCTCCGCCGCGCCCCGGAGCAGGGCAAAGGCTTCGTCCATGGCAGCCTTGTCCGCTCCGTTCCGGCTGTGATCCATCACCAGCAGCAGAGGTGTTCCCGCCTCGGCCGCCCATTCCAGCACCAGAGGCCGGTTTTCCCTGGCCGACAGCCTGGGATGGATCAGCGACGCCGGCTCCTCCTGCCTCCAGGCCCGGATGGCCAGAGGCTCAGCCGGAGGCATGCCCGCCTTTTCTCCCGCCTCGGTATCATCCGCCAGCAGGGACGCCGTCACCCCTTCCGGCAGCTCCGCCGCTTCCGGGAAGTTCACCCGGACGCGTTCCTCCGGGAAAGGCTCCTTCCGGGAGAACAGCCCCAGCAGGTCCCGTCTCCTGGCAGCTGTCACCTGCCAGGAAAGGCCGCCGCAGTGCTTCTCTTCTTCCAGCAGCCGCGGCCAGTCCTCCGGGGCTTTCCCTTCAAAGCGGCAGCTTCTTTCCTCGCCGTACAGGGTTTGGAGGAGCCTGCCCCGCAGCCGCACCGGCCCCCAGGCCCGGGTCATCGGGAGCCACAGCAGCGTAAGGGAGCACAGGGCCGAGGCCGCCAGCAGGCAAAGGCCTCCCAGCCACACGGCGTCCCCCGTCAGCAAAGCCCCGGCCAGGCACCCGGCCAGCAGCAGGCAGAAGCAGACTCTTCTCATTGCTTGTCCACTTCCACCCCGGTGACCACGTCATCCATCACGGCGATCACCATGGGCAAGCCTCTGCCGTTCTTTTCCTGGAGCAGCAGCTGGCTCTTGTTCAGCAGGGTGGCGTCGCTGCGGCTCTGGGTCACCCGCAGGCGGCAATCCTCCTGCTCCGCCGCGCACACACCGCCCAGCATGGTTCCGTTGGAGCCGTTCCGGTTGAAGGCGAAGCAACGGATCCCCTTGCCGCCCCGTCCCTGGCTCTCAAAGCTGACCCCGGGCACCCGTTTTCCGTAGCCCCGGTCGCTGAACAGCACCACTTCGGTTCCGCCGTCCACGAACAGGCAGGCGATCACCTCGTCATCCGCCTCCACGTTGATTCCCCTGACGCCGGAAGCGCCCCGGCTCTGGGAGGGAATGGAATCCGTACCGAAGCGGATGGCCATGCTCTTCCGGGTGATCAGCAGCAGATCCTTTTCCGCCTGACAGGGCAGCACCGCCAGCAGGGCATCCCCATCCTTCAGGGCAATGGCCGGGGTGCGCTTGGTACGCAGGTTATAGGAGGAGGCCGCCGTACGCTTCACCACGCCCCGGCGGGTCACAAAGAGGAAGTCCGGCTCCCGCTCCAGGCTCTGCAGGGTACCGCAGCGGATGTACAGGGGCTTTTCCCCGTCCTCCCACCCGGACATCAGGCCCGCCGGCAGCTGGCCCCGGGCCTTGGGCTGCACCTCATTCAGGGCAGACACAGGCAGCGGGCAGCACATGCCCCGGTCAGTAAAGATCAGCAGCACCTCGTCCGTCTTTGTCTGGAAGAGGAATTCCGCGCTGTCCGGGCCTTCCTCCGGCAGAGGCGTACGGCGCCAGGTGGCGGGATACATCCGCTTGAACTGGCCGCTGCGGGTGAAGGCCACCACGGCCTCCTCCGCCACGGGAGTCAGATCCGGCATCTCGGTCTTTTCCTCGGAAATATCCAGGATGGTGGTGCGGCGCTCGTCGGCGAATTCCTCCCCCACCTCCTTCAGCTCCTTGCGGATCTCCGCCAGGAGCTTCTTTTCGCTCTTCAGAATGCCTTCCAATTTGGCAATGGTCTTCAGCAGCTCCTCGTATTCCTTCCGCAGGGCCAGGATCTCCAGGTTGGTCAGCCGCTGCAGGCGCATGTCCAGGATGGCCTGGGCCTGCACCTCCGTCAGGGAGAAGCGCTCCATCAGGGCGGTCCGGGCCTCCTTGGGATTCTTGCTGGCCCGGATCAGGGCGATGACCTCGTCCAGGTTGTCCACGGCGATCATCAGGCCCTGGAGGATATGAGCCCGGGCCTTCGCCTGCTCCAGGTCGTACTGAGTCCTGCGGGTCACCACGTTCTTCTGGTGCTTGATGAAATAGCCCAGCATGGCCTTCAGTCCCATCTGGATGGGCTTGCCGTCGGCAATGGCCACCATGTTCACGCCGAAGGTCACCTGCAGGTCGCTGTATTTATAGAGGTAATTCAGGATTTTTTCCGGCTCCGCGTCCTTCTTCAGCTCGATGACGGCCCGCATACCCTCCCGGTCGCTTTCGTCCCGGATCTCGTAGATGCAGCCCAGCACCTGCTTCTTTTCCTCGGACAGCTTCTGGATCTTCTCCAGCATGGCCGCCTTGTTCACCTGGTAGGGCACCTCGGTGATGACGATCAGCTTTCTGCCGGCGCTGCCATCCTCGAAGTGGACCCGGGCCCGCACCGTCAGCTTGGAGCGGCCGGTGGCGTAGCCCTTTTCGATCTCCTCATTTTTGACGATGATACCGCCGGTGGGGAAATCCGGGCCGGGGATGATCTGCATCAGCTCCTGCAGGGTGATGTCCGGGTTTTCGATCAGGGCAATGGCGGCGTTCACCGCTTCTCCCAGGTTATGGGTGGGAATGTTGGTGGCCAGACCCACGGCGATGCCGTTGGCACCGTTCACCAGCAGGTTCGGGAAGCGGGCCGGCAGCATATCCGGCTCCTTCAGGGTATCATCGAAGTTCAGCCGGAAGGGCACGGTGTCCTTCTCGATGTCCTTCAGCATCAGCATGGCCAGCGGGGCCATTCTCGCCTCGGTATACCGCATGGCGGCGGCGCTGTCGCCGTCGATGGAGCCGAAGTTGCCGTGGCCATCCACCATGGTGCCCCGCATGACAAAGTCCTGGGCCATACGCACCAGGGCGTCATACACGGAGCTGTCGCCGTGGGGATGGTATTTGCCCAGGCAGTCGCCCACGATACGGGCGCACTTCCGGTGGGGCTTATCCGGCGTATTGCCCAGCTCCAGCATGGTATAAAGGATGCGGCGCTGCACGGGCTTGAGTCCGTCCTCCACCCGGGGCAGGGCACGCTCCAGAATGACATGCTCCGCATAGGGGATCATGGAGGCGTGCATCACGTCCTCCACGGTCGTCGGGAGGATCCGGGAGGGATCGTCCTTGACGATGGGCTTCGGCGGTTCTTTCTTTTTGGCCATTGGGGGTTACCTCCGTCGGAAAATGAATCCCGTATTATTTGCTCTTGATTGCCATGGGATTGAACTGGCCCTCCGGCAGCTCAAAATTATCCTGCCGGTTGAAGTCGGCGTACAGGCTGATATAGTCCCGCCGGGGCTCTACCTTGTCGCCCATCAGGATGGTGATCAGCCGCTCCGCCTCCAGGGCGTCCTCGATGGTGACCTGCATCATCTTCCGCTGGGACGGGTCCATGGTGGTGGCCCACAGCTGCTCCGGGTTCATCTCGCCCAGTCCCTTGTAGCGCTGCAGGGTGTAGCCCTTGCCCGCTTCCTTGGTCATTTTGGCCAGTTCCTTGTCATCGTAGGCGTACCAGATCTTTCCGCCCTTGGCCACCCGGTACAGGGGCGGCATGCCGATATACACATGCCCGGCGGAGATCAGCTCCTTCATGTACCGGTAGAAGAAGGTCAGCAGGATGGCCCGGATGTGGGCGCCGTCCTGGTCGGCATCGGAAAGGATGATCACCTTGTGATACCTCAGGCTGCTCAGGGTGAAGCTCTCTCCGATGGAGGTGCCCAGAGCCGTGATCAGGCTGCGGAATTCCTCGTTGGCCAGGACCTGCTCCAGGTGCTTCTTTTCCACATTCAGAGGCTTTCCGCGCAGGGGCAGGATGGCCTGGAAGCGGCGGTCCCGGCCCTGCTTGGCGCTGCCGCCTGCGGAGTCGCCCTCCACGATGAACAGCTCGTTGTCCTCCGGCTTCTTGCCGATGGAGGCCGCCAGCTTGCCCACCAGAGGCGCCGCCTCCAGCTTGTTGGCCTGGCGGATGTTGTCCCGGGCCTTCCGGGAGGCTTCCCGGGCCGCCGCCGCCTTCAGGGCCTTGGTGACGATCTCCGTGGCCGCCTCCTGGTTCTTCAGGTTGTCCAGCCAGTCCGTCAGCTTTTCGGTGACGATGGCCTCCACCACCGGCCGCACCTCGCTGTTGCCCAGTCGGCCCTTGGTCTGACCCTCGAACTGGGGGTTCTTCACCATGGCGATGATGACGCAGCTCAGGCCCTCCCGGAAATCCTCGCCGCCCAGGTTATTGTCCTTCTCCTTCAGCAGGCCGATCTTCCGGGCATAATCATTGAAGCACTTGGTGAAGGCGGTCTTGAAGCCGGTTTCATGGCTTCCGCCGTCCGCCGTGGGAATGTTGTTCACATAGCTGAACAGGCTTTCATTATAATCATCCGTATACTGGATGGCCACCCGACAGATGATGTCGTCCCGCTTGCCCTCCAGGAAGATGGGATCCTCCTGCAGCACGGTCTTGCCCTCGTTCAGGTAGCGCACATAGTCAATGATGCCGCCTTCATAATGGAAGACCTGGGTGCGGCTCTCCGCGTCCTTGATCCGCTCATCCGTGAAGGTGATCTTGAGGCCCCGGTTCAGGTAGGCCAGCTCCCGCAGGCGGCGGCTCACCGCCTCCCCGTTGAAGCGGATGTCCTCAAACATGGTGCTGTCGGGCATAAAGCGCACCATGGTTCCCTTCTTCCGGGTATTGCCCACCTTCTCCAGCGGGCCGTCCGGCCAGCCGGCCAGCACCTTGCCCTCCGCCTCGCTGAAGCGGGAGGAAAAGCTCTGCCGCCAGTGGGTCCAGTCCCGGTAAACATCCACCGTCAGCCAGGAGGAAAGGGCGTTCACCACGGAAGCACCCACGCCATGCAGGCCGCCGGAATAGCTGTAGTTGTCATTGTTGAACTTGCCGCCGGCATGCAGGCGGGTGAAGATCACCTCCACGCCGCTGACGCCCAGGGTGGGGTGAATGTCCACAGGCATACCCCGGCCGTTGTCATAAACGCCGGCGGAGCCGTCCGCGTACAGGGTGACCTCCACCTCATCGGCAAAGCCGTTGCTGGCCTCGTCGATGGCATTGTCCACCACCTCCCACAGCAGGTGGTGCAGGCCTTTCCGGTCTGTGGTACCGATATACATGCCGGGGCGCATCCGGACCGCGTCCAGACCCTCCAGCACCTGAATATTTCCGGCGTCATAATTCTGGGGCATGCTCAATAACTCCTCAATGGACAGATAATAGTTTCAATTCCGTTACAATTATATCACCGAAGAATCAAAAAGGCAAGAGCGGACAGTTGCCGGCACAGAAGGCCCGCGGATTGACAATCAACCGCCAAACGAGTATCATTTCCGGCGAGGTGATGCGACATGACGATCCTGTGGGACTGGAACGGTACCCTGCTGGACGATGTGGATACGGTGGTGGAAATGACGGACCGGGTCTTCCGGGAAAACGGCTACGGCCCGGTGACCCGGGAAACCTATCAGTCGAAGTTCCGGCACCCCATCCGGGAATACTACCGGGACATGGGCGTGACGGATGAGGAATTCGACCGCATGGCCAACACCTGGAGCCGGGAGTATGTGGAGACCCTGTCCCTGGCTCCCCTCAGGCAGGACGCCATCGCCACCCTGGAGCGCCTGCGGGACGCCGGGTGGAAGCACGTGATCGTCAGTGCCTCCGAGAACCACCAGCTCCGGCAGCAGCTGTCCTATCACCCCGGGCTGACCGAGCGCTTTGACGCCCTGTACGGCCTCGGCGACATTTACGCTGTCAGCAAGGTGCAGCTTGCTCAGGACTTTCTCCGGGATTCCGGGGAAAAGCCGGAGGACTGCGTCTTCATCGGGGACACCAACCATGACGCGGAGGTAGCCCGGGCCGCGGGGATCCCCTGCATCCTGGTGCTGGGCGGTCACCAGACCCGGGAGCGGGTGGAAGCCACCGGCTGTCCCGTGGTGGAGAGCCTGACCCAGGCTGCGGACCGGATCCTTGCCGGAGAGAAGCTGTAAGCCGAAGGAGTCCGGAGGGAAAGGCCTTGGGAGTAACTTTGAGGCTCCCTCATCGAGGGAGCTGTCAGCGAAGCTGACTGAGGGAGTAAAGCCGCCTGGAGGAAACTCCCTCCGCCCCTTCGGGGCACCTCCCTCACAGAGGGAGGCTTTCTGAATAGTCGCCTCCGAAGGAGTCCGGAGGGCGCGATCCCCGCCGGTAAACCTCTTCCGGCGCTTCGCGCCACCTTCCCCGAAGGGGAAGGCTTTTGGTTACCCTTCCCCCTTTTGTTTTCTTTCGGCCTGACTTACTGAAGCCTTCCCCTCCGGGGAAGGTGTCTGCCGCTCGGATACTCAATCGGAGGAACCAACTCCTTTGCGGCAGACGGAAGAGGTAAAACCCGAGGCGAAACCCCTCATGCCGCTGTGACAAGTTCGCAGCGGCTTTTTGTTATGCATTTTCTTGTTTTATTACAAAAACATTAAAATTTTGTTGTTTTTCTTGTTGACAAATTAAAATTTTGATGTATAATCCCATCGTACCCACAAAAAACCGGAGGTTTTGAGCCATGGACAGCGGCTTCGGTGAGACCCTGAAGCGGTGCAGAAAATCCGCCCGGCTGACCATCCCCCAGCTGGCGGAGGCGCTGGATGTTTCCCTGGGCACCATCGGCAACTGGGAGGCCGGCCGTGCCTTCCCGGACGCGCGGGCCCTCTGCCGCCTGTGCCGGGTGCTGCGGGTTTCCCCCAATGAGCTGCTGGGCTACCGGGAGGAGGAGCTGCCCGCCGAGTGCCGCAGCCTGGTGAAGGGCTACCGTCAATTGCGGCCTCGTGACCAGCGGGTGGTGCTGGGGCTGATCGGCTCCATGAAAGCGGAGGACAGGTCGCTGCTCCGCACCATGTTCACTCCCCTGCCCCGGATGGCCACACCGGCCGCCGCCGGCACAGGCTGCGCCTTCGGTGATGAAGAGGACGCCGGTTCCCTGTACCTGCGCTCCGAGGCGGCGGCAGGGGCAGACGCGGTGATCCGGGTCAGCGGCGAAAGCATGCTGCCGGTCTACAAGCCCGGCGACGAGGTGCTGGTAAAATACACCCAGGATGTGCGGGTGGGCGACGATGTGATCTGCTCCACCGGAGACGGCGCGGTGATCAAGCGGGTGGGCCCCAAGGGGCTGTACTCCGTGAACAGCGCCCTGCCCTTCGGCGAGCACTTCGAGGACGACAACGTCCGCGTCGTGGGCCGGGTGCTCCGGGTGGTCTCCCCTGAGGAAAAAGCAAACGCAAGGCAGCAGGCCCTGCTGGAAGAAAGGGATTGATTGATTTATGAAGCAGATGATTTACAGGCGTCCCGTTCAGGCCCGGGAGGACAACCGGGTGCATGCCGTGGCCTTCACCGGAAAAATCGACCGGATGATGGTTTCTTATGAAAACGATCCCTGCTGCGCCGACCTGAAGAAGCGTCTCCTTTCCTCCATGGAGATGCTGGTGCTGGATGACTACACCCACTTCATCCTGTGCGACGGCACCGCCCTGGATATTTTTGCGGCGGAGCTGGTCCTGCAGCTGCGGCAGAAGTACAGCTGGGTCACCCTGGAGCTGGTGGCCGCTCCCGGCACTGCCCTGAGCGCCGACCTGCGCAGGCGGCGGAACCTGCTGCGTACCCAGGCGGACATCGTCACCCTGGGCTGCCGCTCCGGCTCCCACCGCACCGACTACATGATTACCGGGGCCGATGTGCTGCTGGCGGTGCACGACGGCAGGCTGGACAGCGTCCACAGCCGGCTGCTCACCGCGGACGACCTGGGCAAGCAGGTCACCGTGATCCCTCCTGTGATCAACGCCATCCAGAGCATCCGCTACCACAGCTGCGGCCGCCCCGCTGCCCGGAAGGCCTGGTCCATGATGGCCGCCGGGCTGGTCCGGTAAAGCTTCATTATATTACGTTCTCCCCGGGGATCGCCTCCCGGGGTTTCTTTTTTCACCTTTTCTTCACAAAAATCAGTGAAATCGATTGAAAAAGCTCTTCCGATATGTTAAGATACAAAGGAGTGCTTGCGGGAAACTCTTTCAAACTGCATCTGAACAATGTGAAGGAGCGGAGCTGGATCATGGGTATCGAGAATATTCTTTCCCTTGCCGGAGGACTGGGCATGTTCCTCTTCGGCATGAAGTTCATGGGAGACGGCCTGGAACTGGTTGCCGGCGCCCGCATGAAGGATCTGCTGGAAAAGCTGACCAGCAATCGCTTCATCGGCTTCCTGCTGGGTACCCTGGTCACCGTGGTCATCCAGTCCTCCTCCGCCACCACCGTGATGGTCATGGGCTTCATCAACGCCGACATCATGAACCTGGCCCAGGCCACCGGCGTCATCTTCGGTGCCAACATCGGTACCACCATCACCAGCATCCTGATCGCTCTGGACGTCAGCGGCATCGCCCCCGTGTGCATCTGCGCCGGTGCCGTCATGATGCTATATATCAAAAAGAAGAGTGCCAGGTATATCGGCCAGGTGGTGCTGGGCTTCGGCCTGCTGTTCCAGGGGCTGCACGTGATGAGCTCCTCCATGGCCTCCCTGAGGACCTACCAGCCCTTCCTGGATTTCATCGCCAATGCCAATAATCCTCTGCTGGGCTTCCTCATCGGCGTGGTGCTGTGCGCGGTCATCCAGTCCTCCTCCGCCGCCGTCGGTGTGCTGCAGGCCCTGGCCATGCAGGGCATGATGCCCCTGAGCTTCGCCGCCTTCATCATCTGCGGCATCAACGTGGGCTCCTCCACGCCTGTGCTGCTGGCCTCCATCGGCGCCAAGAACAACGCCAAGCGGGCCGCCATGATCTACCTGATCTTCAACCTGCTGGGCAGCCTGCTGTTTATCCCGCTGACCCTGCTGACCCCCATCACCGGCCTGATCACCCAGGTGATTTCGGACGGTGCCTTCCAGATCTCCGCTTACCACATCATGTTCAAGGTGGTCACCGGCGTGATCCTGCTGCCCCTGATCAACCTGGTGGTGAAGCTGACCTACCGGGTGATCCCCAAGCAGGCTCACGAAAGCGACTTCCGCCTGGTGTATATCGACCCCAACTTCGACGGCTCTCCCGCTGTGACCGCCCTGCAGGTCAATAAGGAAATTTCCCGCATGGCCGACCTGGTAAGAACAAACTGCGAAATGGCCACCCAGGCCCTGATCCATTCGGACGGCGCCAACATTCCCCGGGTGCGGGAGCAGGAGCAGGTCATCGACTACCTGGCCAGCGCCATCACCGACTACATCACCACCGTGAACACCCAGCAGTTCCCCGAGGTGGTTTCCAAAATGCTCAGCCGGGCCTTCCATGTGGTCAATGACCTGGAGCAGATCGGCGACCACGCGGTGAAGATCAGCGACCAGTGCGAAAAAATGCTGGACCGCCGGGACACCTACTCCCAGGCAGCCCAGGAGGAGCTGCAGGAGATCAGCACCATGGACGGTGCCCTGATGGACGAGGCCATGAGCCACTACATGTCCGGCAAGATCGATGTGGATTACTGGCATTCCGTGCGCCGAATGGAACGGAAGATCAACGACATGATCGTGAAGGCCCAGGCCAACCACATGGAGCGGATGAAAAAAGAAAACTGCACCTTCGAGCGGGGCCTGACCTTCATGGAGTCCCTGAACAGCCTGCAGAGAATCGTGAACCACGCCGGAAACATCGTGGAGACCCATATCAGCGCCGACATGCTGAACATGCTGGACGCCTGATTTCAATGAAAACTCTTATTCCCCGGGGCTTCCGGGGAATTTTTCTGTTTTTGAAAAAACCATTGACATTCTGGTCAGAAAGTGATATATTTTCCCCAGTGAACTGCGACATGTTTGCAGTCATAATTTAAAAAGGGGGTATTTCCCATGAAAAAGCTTCTTGCTCTGGTTCTGGCCGTGGCGATGGTCCTGTCTGTTATGTCCTTCGCCGCCGCTGAGGCTCCCAAGAAGGTCGGCATCTCCATGCCCACCCAGTCCCTGGAGCGGTGGAACCGCGACGGTCAGTATCTGGACGAGCAGTTCAAGCTGGCCGGCTATGACACCATCCTGACCTTCTCCGACAACGACTCCGGCCGTCAGGTCAACGACATTCAGAACATGCTGTCCGAGGGCGTGGATCTGCTGATCATCGCCGCCATCGATGGCGAAGCTCTGAACACCGTCATGAACGAGGCTGCCGAGGCCGAAGTGCCCGTCATCTCCTATGACCGTCTGATCCTGAACGACGCCGTGTCCTACTATGTGTCCTTCGATAACTACACCGTCGGCACCCTGCAGGGCAACTTCGTGAAGGACGCTCTGGATCTGGACAACGCTGCCCAGACCTACAACATCGAGTTCACCGCCGGCGACCCCGCCGACAACAACGCCGGTTACTTCTTCAACGGCGCTATGGACGTGCTGAAGCCCTACATCGAGTCTGGTGTGCTGAACGTTGTGTCCGGCCAGACCGACTTCACCTCCGTGGCTACCGCTCAGTGGTCCACCGACACCGCTCTGTCCCGTGCCCAGAACATCCTGTCCTCCTACTATGCTGACGGCACCGTGCTGGATGCCTGGCTGTGCTCCAACGACTCCACCGCTCTGGGCGTGGCTCAGGCTCTGGAATCCGACTATGCCGGCGACAACACCGTGATCGTGACCGGCCAGGACGGCGACATCGCCAACCTCGCCAACATCGTGGACGGCAAGCAGACCATGACCGTTTACAAGAACGTTGCCAACGAAGCCACCGTGACCCTGGGCCTGGCCACCGCCATGCTGGAGGGTGCTGAGATCGGTGAGGCTCTGTGCGACACCTTCGGCATCGATTGCGTGTATGACACCGAGTCCTATGAGACCTCCGAAGGCACCAAGTGCCCCTCCTTCCTGCTGGTGCCCACCGTCGTGACCGCCGACAACCTGGACTACCTGGTTGAGACCGGTCTGTACGCCGTGGGTGCTGACGGATACCTGGTGTCCGCTCAGTAATCAGCCCAACAGAGAAAGAGCAGAAGAACCAAGCTGCGATTTTCGGCGGGCGGGGGTAACCTCGCCCGCTCTTTCAATGAAAACGGAAAGGAGGCTTCCCTGCTTTGGCTGATGTCATTCTTGAAATGAAATCCATCACGAAGGAATTTCCCGGCGTGAAGGCACTGGACAACGTCAATCTGGTGGTTGAGCGGGGCGAAATCCACGCCCTGATCGGTGAAAACGGCGCAGGCAAGTCCACACTGATGAATGTCCTCTCCGGCATTTATCCCTACGGAAGCTATTCCGGCGATATCTCCTACAACGGGGAAATCTGCAAGTTCAAGACCCTGAAGGACAGCGAGGCCAAGGGCATCGTCATCATTCACCAGGAGCTGGCTCTGGTCCCCCTGATGAGCATTGGCGAGAACATGTTCCTGGGCAACGAGCTGAAGACCAAGGCCGGTACCATCGACTGGGACCGCACCAACAACGAGGCCGAGAAGCACATGCGTCAGGTGGGCCTGGAGGAATCCGCCCAGACCCTGATCAAGGACATCGGCACCGGCAAGCAGCAGCTGGTGGAAATCGCCAAGGCCCTGTCCAAGGACGTGAAGCTGCTGATCCTGGACGAGCCCACCTCCTCCCTGAACGACGAGGAGGCCAAGATGCTGCTGGACCTGCTGCTTGAGTTCAAGAAGCAGGGCATGACCTCCATCATCATCACCCACAAGTTGAACGAGATCATCTACGTGGCTGACAAGGCCACCATCATCCGGGACGGCTCCACCATCGAGACCCTGGTGAAGGGCGTGGACGAGTTCTCCGAGGACCGGATCATCCGCGGCATGGTGGGCCGTTCCATGGAGAACCGCTACCCTGCCCGGGAACGCAATGTGCAGCCTGAGGTCATGCTGGAGGTCAAGAACTGGACGGTGCATCATCCCCTGTACTCCGAAAAGATCGTGGATGACAACATCTCCTTCAACGTGCACAAGGGCGAAGTGGTCGGCTTCTCCGGCCTGCAGGGCGCCGGCCGTACCGAGCTGGCCATGTCCATCTTCGGCCACAGCTATGGCACGGACATCAGCGGCGAATTGTATCTGAAGGGCGAAAAGACCGACCTGAAGGATACCGCCGCCGCCATCGCCCACAAGATCGCCTACGTGACCGAGGACCGGAAGGTCAACGGCCTGGTCCTGAGCCAGTCCATCCTGTTCAACACCACCCTGGCCCGCCTGGACAAGGTAAGCCACAACAACGTGCTGGATGAGGATGCCGAGAAGCAGGCGGCCGAGGACATGACCAAGGCCATGGGCACCAAGACACCCTCCGTGATGCAGGCCGTGGGCAACCTGTCCGGCGGCAACCAGCAGAAGGCGCTGCTGGGCAAGTGGATGTTCGCCGAGCCTGATGTGCTGATCCTGGACGAGCCCACCCGCGGCATCGACGTGGGCGCCAAGTACGACATCTACTGCCTGATCAACCAGATGGTGGCGGATGGCAAGTCCGTCATCATGATCTCCTCCGAAATGCCGGAGCTGCTGGGCATGTGCGACCGCATCTACGTGATGAACGAGGGCCGCCTCCTGGCTGAAATGGATGCCGCCGAGGCCACTCAGGAAAGCATCATGGCCTACATCCTGCGGGATTCCGCCGGACAAAACGTGAAAGAGGTGTAACGAGCAATGAAAAAATTCAACGCCCGCGCGTTCTTTACCAAGTATACGATGATCATTGCGCTGGTGGTGGTTTACATCCTGTTCGCCGTGCTGACGGAAGGAAGGCTGCTGCTGCCCCAGAACATGTCCAACCTGCTGATTCAGAACGGCTACGTGCTGGTGCTGGCCAGCGGCATGCTGCTGTGCATCCTGACCGGCGGTAACATCGACCTGTCCGTCGGCTCCGTCATCTGCATGACCGGCGGTCTGGCTGCCGTGATGATGAAGGACTACAACTCCAATCCCTTCCTGGTCATCGGCCTGTGCCTGGTGATGGGTCTGGCCTGCGGCGTGTGGCACGGCTTCTGGATCGGCTACATCCGCATTCCTCCGTTCATCACCACCCTGGGCGGCATGTTCATCTTCCGCGGCGTGGGCCGTCTGATCCTGGACTCCAAGACCGTGGCCCCCACCTCCTCCAGCTGGGATGTGTTCTCCAACATCTTCAACTCCTTCATCACCATCCCCGGCCTGGACGGCGGTGTGGATCCTGAGAAGGGCAAGTGGGTCTACAACGAAGTGGAGACCCTCTTCGGCACCATCAAGGCCTGGTCCCCCATCATTGTGGGCGTGGTCATCGTGGTCATCCTGATGGCCACCACCGTGACCAACCGTGCCAGCAAGGCCCGTCATGGCTATCGCCAGAACAGCGCCCTGGTGGACTTCGGCTCCAAGGGCATCATCAGCCTGGTCATCCTGTGGTACTGCCTGAACCTGGCCCAGTACAAGGGCATCAACGTCATGCTGATCTGGGTGTTCGGCGTGTGCCTGCTGTATAACTTCATCACCAGCAAGACCGTGACCGGCCGTTACTTCTACGCTGTGGGCGGCAACGAAAAGGCCACCAAGCTGAGCGGCATCAACACCAACAAGGTGTACTTCCTGGCCTACTCCAGCATGGGTCTGCTGGCCGGCCTGTGCGGCCTGCTGGTGCTGGCCCGCGTGGGCTCCGTCAACGGCTCCACCGGTAACTCCTTCGAAATGGACGCCATCGGCTCCTGCTTCATCGGCGGTGCCAGCGCTTACGGCGGCAGCGGCAAGATCTCCGGCGTGATCATCGGTGCTCTGCTGCTGGGCGTCATCAACATGGGCATGTCCATCCTGGGCATCGGCGACTCCTGGCAGTATGTGGTCAAGGGCGGCGTGCTGCTGGTGGCCGTTATCTTCGACGTTATGTCCTCCAAGAAAGGCAAATAATTCCCGTTCCCCTTTCCGGCCTCTCCCAATTCGGGAGAGGCTTTTTGCTTGCCTTTTTCCGGTGGACATTGAACGGGAAATCAGTTATAATCCACATATGCTGCCGAAGGTTTCCAAAGGGCGATCGGAAAGCCCTTTGGTCGCCTCCGCAGAGGCGAAATTCTTTATTCCCGGGAGGCACCCTATGAAGATCGGAATCATCGGCACCGGCACCTGGGGCATTGCCCTGGCCCGCATGCTGTTTCTCTCTGGCCACGAGATTCTCGCCTGGACGGCCATTCCCGCCGAGCTGGACAGCCTGAAGGAAGGCCGCCACCCCAACCTGCCCGGCGTGGAAATCCCCCTGGGCATCCGCTACACCCTCTCCATGGAGGAGGTGTGCCGAGAGGCGGAGCTGCTGCTTTTCGCCGTTCCCTCCGTGTTCGTCCGGTCCACCGCGAAAAAGGCCGCCCCCTTTGTGCACGGCCAGATCGTGGTGGATGTGGCCAAGGGCATTGAGCCCGGCACCATGAAGACCATGTCCCGGATCCTGACGGAGGAACTGCCCGGCTGCCCCATCGTGGCCCTGTCCGGCCCTACCCACGCGGAGGAGGTGGCCCGGGATCTGCCCACCGCCATTGTATCCGCCGGTGAGGACATGGCTGCTGCCGAGCAGGTGCAGGCCGTCTTTTCCACCACCTGCATGCGGGTATATACCAACCCGGATGTGCTGGGGGTGGAGCTTTGCGGCGCCCTGAAGAACATCATTGCCCTGGCCGCGGGCATCTGCGTGGGCCTGGGCTTCGGTGACAATACCAAGGCCGCTCTGCTGACCCGGGGCATGGCGGAAATCACCCGTCTGGGTGAGCGCCTGGGCTGTGATCCCCGGACCTTTGCCGGTCTGGCAGGCATCGGGGACCTGATCGTCACCGCCACCTCCATGCACAGCCGGAATAACCGCTGCGGCATCCTGATCGGTCAGGGCGTCCCGGCAGAAGAGGCTGTGAAGCAGGTGGGCATGGTGGTGGAAGGCCTGAACGCCCTGCCCGCCGCCGTGGAGCTGGGGAAGCAGTACCAGGTGGAGCTGCCCATCGTGCAGGCGGTGGACGCCGTGGTAAACGGCGGCGCCGACCCAAAGGAAACCGTGCTGCAGCTCATGGGCCGCAGAAGAAAAGCGGAGCTGGGATAATTCCAACTAAAAAGCCTCCCTCATTGAGGGAGGTGGTGCGAAGCACCGGAGGGAGTTTTTCCAAAGCAACTTGACTCCCTCAGTCAGCTTCGCTGACAGCTCCCTCGGAGAGGGAGCCTTTTAATTGGGCAAAAATCAGAATTCGCAGTTCATGGGAGTCCGGGCATAGGGGATCACGTCCCGGATGTTGTCCACGCCCGTCAGGTAGATCAGCAGGCGCTCGAAGCCCATGCCGAAGCCCGCGTGGGTGCATCCGCCGTACTTCCGCAGGTTCACATACCAGTCCATGGACTCGGTGCTGATGCCCAGGCTGTTCATGCGCTCCACCAGCTTCTCGTACCGGTCCTCACGCTGGCTGCCGCCCATCAGCTCGCCGGCGCCGGGCACCAGCAGGTCCACAGCCGCCACGGTCTTGTTGTCGTCGTTCTGATACATGTAGAAGGCCTTGATGTCCTTGGGCCAGTCATACACGAACACCGGGCTGTGGAAATATTCCTCGGTCAGGTACTTCTCGTGCTCCTTGGCGGTGTCCTCACCGTACTTGGGCTCGAACTGGAACTGGGTGCCATTCTCCATGGCCTTGCGCAGGATGGTGATGGCCTCCTCGTGGGTCACCCGGGCGCAATGACTGGTGGCCAGGGCCTGCAGCTTGTCGATCAGGCCGCCGCCGGTGAACTGGTCCAGGAACTTCAGCTCGTCCGGGCACTTGTCCAGCACGGTCTGCACGATGAACTTCAGGAACTCCTCCTCGATGTCCATCAGCTGGCTCAGGTCGCAGAAGGCGATCTCCGGCTCGATCATCCAGAATTCCGCCGCGTGGGTCTTGGTGTTGCTGTTCTCCGCCCGGAAGGTGGGTCCAAAGGTATAGATCCGGGAGAAGGCCATGGCGAAGGTCTCGCCCTCCAGCTGGCCGCTCACCGCCAGGGCCGTGGGCTTGCCGAAGAAATCCTGGGCGGGATCGTAGGGCTTGCCGGGCTCGCAGGTGGTCACGATGAAGGTGTCACCGGCGCCCTCGGCGTCATTGGAGGTGATCAGAGGCGTGTGCACATACACATAGCCCCGATCCTGGAAGTAGGTGTGGATAGCCATGGCCGCCACGCTGCGGATGCGGAACACCGCCTGGAACAGCCGGGTCCTGGGCCGCAGATAGGCGATCTCGCGCAGGAACTCCACGCTGTGCCGCTTGGGCTGCAGCGGATAGTCCTCCGGGCAGTCGCCCTCCAGGGTGATGGCGCTGGCCTGCACCTCGGGAGTGGTGGGGTCCTTGTAGCTGGGCACCACCTTGCCCACCACCTTCACCGCCACGCCCACCCGCAGGGCAGAAACCGTGTCATAGTCGGCAATGGTATTATCATAAACCACCTGGGGATTCTTAAAGCAGGTTCCGTCAAAAAAGTCGATAAAGCCCATGTTCTTCTGCTTCCGGTGATTCCGGATCCAGCCCTGCAGGCAAACCTCCTGACCGATCAGGGAGGCCAGATTCTCCTTCAGATAAGCCGTGGTAATCGTTTCCATACGGCAGGTCCCTCCTCCTGTGCCGCTCTTTCCGGCAATATGGGGTATTGTAGCACATTTTTCCCCCTGTTTCAACCGGGAATTTCGGGGGATTCCCGCATTGCATCCCGCCCGCATTCGTGGTAAAATCCAACTGGTTCCAGAATGAGTTTCCCAACAAGGAGGATTTTCGCCATGAACGAGGTCTATGAATTTCTGAAGAAGGCCGGAACCTACTACCTGGCCACCGTGGACGGCGACCAGCCCCGGGTGCGGCCCTTCGGCACGGTGGATGTGTTTGAGGGCAAGCTGTATATCCAGACCGGCAAGGTGAAGGATGTTTCCAAGCAGCTGCAGGCCAATCCCAAGGCGGAGCTTTGCGCCTTTATGGACGGCAAGTGGATCCGGGTGGCCGGCAAGCTGATCCGGGACGACCGGGTGGAAGCCAAGCGCCACATGCTGGACCAGTATCCCAGCCTGCAGAAAATGTATTCCGCGGAGGATGACAACACGGAGGTGCTGTATTTCCAGGACGCCGTGGCCACCATTTCCTCCTTCACCGAGGCCCCCAAGGTCATCAGGCTGTGAAAAAGGATTCCGGAGCTTTGCGTCTGCTCCGGAATCTCTTTTATTTTTCCTTGACTTTAGCGTGCTAATGTGCTATCATGCCAAAGGTTTCTACAGAATGTGTGTTTGGAGGTTTTTATCATGAAGAAGCTGATGGCCCTGCTGCTGGCCGCTGTTATGGTGCTTTCCCTGACCGCCGCTGTGGCTGAGAATGCCAGCGACGCCGCCGCCATCCAGGAAAAGGGTGTCCTGGTGGTGGGTATCACCGACTTTGCCCCCATGGACTACAAGGACGACAATGGCAACTGGGTCGGCATCGACGCCGAGCTGGCCACCATGTTCGCCGAGAGCCTGGGCGTGGATGTGGAGTTCATCGAGATCGACTGGGACAACAAGATCCTGGAGCTGAACGCCGGCACCGTGGACTGCATCTGGAACGGCATGACCCTGACCGATGAAGTGCTCAGCTCCATGGAGTGCACCGACGCCTACATGAGCAACGCTCAGGTCATCGTGGCCCCCACCGAAGTGCTGGATACCCTGCCCGAAGAATTGGACAGCGACGACGCGGCCCTGACCGGCATGACCTTTGCCGTGGAAGCCGGCAGCGCCGGTGAAGCCGTTGCCACCGATCTGGGCTGGAACGTGACCCCCGTTTCCTCCCAGGCCAACGCCCTGATGGAGGTTGCCGCCGGTACCTCCGACGCCGCTGTGATCGACGAGCTGATGGCCATGGCCATGGTGGGCGAAGGCACCAGCTACGCCAACCTGGACTACGACTACGAGCTGAACACCGAGAGCTACGGCGTGGGCTTCCGCACCGGCTCCGATCTGGCCGACATGGCCACCAACTTCCTGGCTGCCTGCTATGAGGACGGCACCACCGAAGCGCTGATCGTCAAGTACCTGGGCGAATAATCCATACCCACACCGGGAGCATGAATTCGCTTCATGCTCCCGCTTTTCCGTTTATTGGGAGGAAAACGAATGAAGACCTTTGCGGAGCAGCTGCCCATCGTCCTTGGCGCACTGAACACAGGCTTCCTGCAGACCATGCGTCTGTTCTTCGTCACCCTGCTGGGGGCCGTTCCCCTGGGCCTGGTCATTTGCCTGGGCTCCATGTCCTCGCTGAAGCCGGTGCGGTGGCTGAACCGGGCCATCGTGTGGATCATCCGGGGCACACCCCTGATGATCCAGCTGCTGATCCTGTATTATTTTCCCGGCCTGGTCATGGGAAAGAACATCTGGGGCAGCGGTGAAAGCGGGCGCTTCATGGCCGCCGCCATTTCCTTCATCATCAACTATGCCTGCTACTTCTCCGAGATCTACCGGGGCGGCATTCAGGGCATCCCCACCGGCCAGGATGAAGCAGGCCTGGTGCTGGGCATGACCCGGCATCAGATCTTCTACCGGGTGAAGCTGCTCCAGATGATCAAGCGCATTGTTCCTCCCATGTCCAACGAGATCATCACCCTGGTGAAGGACACCTCCCTGGCCCGGATCATCGCCCTGCAGGAGGTCATCTGGGCAGGCCAGTCCTTCATGAAGGGCAGCCAGGGCATCTCCGGCGCCATCTGGCCCCTGTTCTTCACCGCAGTCTACTACCTGGTGGCCAACGGTGTACTCACCGTGCTGCTGGGCCGGCTGGAAAAGAAGCTGGAATTCTTCCGCTGAGAAAAGGAGGCAGAGCATGGCCATTCTGGATGTACAGCATATTCGCAAGTCCTTCGGAAAAACCGAGGTGCTGAAGGACATCTCCTTTTCCCTGGAGAAGGGACAGGTGGTCTCCATCATCGGCTCCTCCGGCAGCGGAAAAACCACCCTGCTGCGGTGCCTGAATTTCCTGGAAACCCCCAGCGGCGGCCGGATCCTGGTGAACGGCGAGACTCTCTTTGACGCGGACGTCCCCGCCACCCGGAAGGAAGCGGAGATCCGCAAAAAGCGTCTGCACTTCGGCCTGGTGTTCCAGTCCTTCAACCTGTTCCCCCAGTACACCGCCCTGGAAAACGTGATGCTGGCCCGGAAGCTGCTGGCCTCCAAGCAGCCGGACTTCAAGGCCAACAAGGCCAAGGTGCTCTCGGAGATCCGCGCCCAGGGCGAAGCCCTGCTGGAGCAGATGGGTCTTCAGGACCGCATGGACAATTATCCCCACCAGCTTTCCGGCGGCCAGTGCCAGCGGGTGGCCATTGCCCGGGCCCTGGCGCTTTCTCCGGATATCCTGTGCTTTGACGAGCCCACCTCCGCCCTGGATCCTGAGCTGACCGGCGAGGTGCTGAAGGTCATCCGTCAGCTGGCGGAGCAGAACACCACCATGATCATCGTCACCCACGAAATGGCCTTCGCCCGGGATGTGGCCAACCACGTCATCTTCATGGACGGCGGCCGGATCTGCGAGCAGGGCGATCCCCAGCAAGTCTTCAATAATCCCCGGGAAGAGCGGACCCGGCAGTTCCTCTCCCGCTTCAACGAGCAGAATTGATCCAAATCAAAGGCAGGAGCAGAGCGAAGCCACGCCCTGCTCCTGTTTTGTTTGACTTTCCGGAAAATTCATGCTACCATAAGCGCAGCAAGCAATCGAAAAGAAAGAAGATGACGCCATGCCCGCCGCGAAGAGCAACGCATCCGGGTTCCACGGCTTTCTCACCTACCGTGGGCTTCGTCTGTTTGCCCTGATGCTTATGACCCTGTCCCAGTCCTGCAACCTTATGCTCCTGTCCTATAAGCTGGGCGTCGTGCTGGGTCTGGATCTGTACAGCGATTTTGCCCTGTCCCTGATCGACATCGGCCGCATCCTGGGGCAGGCCTCCTTCCCCATGCTGCTCATTGCCTCCATCGGCATCGTCCTGAGCGGCGGCGAATCCATCAAAAAGATGCTGATCTCCTACTTCGCCATCGCCCTGGTCACCTACCTGGCCACGGTGCTGCTGGCCTCCTAGCTGATCGACATTATCGTGGATGATATTCCCAATCTGGTCACCCAGTTCAGCCAGGCCCTGCAGGTGAATGACACCGAGGCGCTGGCCGAGCTCCGGTTCCGGCTGCTGTCCCGGGTGTTCACTCAGCTGATTCCCGGAGACGGCACCATCCACCTGGACTATGTAAACACCGTGCTCAGCACCTTCGGGGCAAGCTTCCGGGTGCCGGATATGGATGCGCTGCGTACCATTGCCCTCCGCTTCAGCGTCCCCGAGGAAACCTTTGACGGCTTCGTTGCCGGGATTGCCACCCTGACGCCAGAAGACGTCTATGAAGGCATCCAGATGCTGATCGAGCTGGTGAAGGCTTACTGCCCCTTTGACATCGAGGTCCTTGTGGAGGCCTACGTTCTGCCCACCCTGAAGACCTACCTGGCCTCCAGGCTGAACTTCAACATCTTCTGGGATCTGTTCCTGTTCACCTCCTTCTACTGCTTCGCCTGCACCCATCCCAAGGGACTGATCGGCGGCAAGAAGCTGCTGTTCCGCTGCTGCGCCGTGTTTCCCGCGGGCTGGCTGCTGATCTCCTCCATGCTGGCCGGAGATTCCGCCATGGCCGGTCAGCTGCCGGTGCCCCTGGTGGCCGCTCTCAGCTCCCGGAGCCTGGCCGCCATGATGGTCTTCTTCCTGCTGGTGCTTTTCCAGAAATACGGAGAGGCGGAATTCGCCGTGAAGGATCCCACCGGCAGTCGGTGGCGGGAATATGCCAAGACCAATTCCTCCGCTCTTCAGTTTTCCCTGTTTGCCTGGATTGTTCTGGCTGTGGTCAGCCTGGTGGATTTCCTGCTTTCCGGCATCCCCGGCCTGAGCGGATGGCGCATCGGCCAGTATACCTCCATGTGGCTGGGCGGCCCCGTCCTGCTGCTGTATTCCTACAACAAGCAGCCGAAGCACAAGTGGCTGAACATCACCGTTACCCTGTACTATGTGTTCCACTTTGCCTTTATTGCTTTCCTGCTGATCGACAGGCTCTCGTATGTCATCGAAATGGCCATCAGCTGATTCAAAGCCTCTTTTGTCTCCGTTGCCCACCTCTTCCGACCTCGCTGCGCTCGGCCACCTTCCCCGAAGGGGAAGGCTTTTGGTGTGTCGGAAAAAAAGAAAGGGTAACCAAAAAGGCTTCCCCTTCGGGGAAGCTGTCAGCGAAGCTGACTGAAGAGGTCTAAAGCTGCTGCATTTTTTCTCTGAAGGTAAAAATCAAATATTCAGGTAGATTATCCCCTGTATACGAAGCGCTCCTCCTCCATACACTCCTCGGTGCGGCGCACCGTTTCATCGATGGCCTCTCCGTAGCCGGAAAGGGCGGCAAAGGGCGAGAACTGGGCGGCCCTTTCGATTGCCCCCATGGGCGGATGCTTCTTTGAAACCGGGTGCGGCAGGTGAATGATGTCCTCCCAGCGGCTGTTGTCCGGTTGCTCCATGCTGCTTCCTCCCTTCAGGCCTTGTGGCCGCCGATCTGTCGGTTCCGCTCCATGGCCGTGGCGCCCTCCTGCAGGTTTGTTCCCTTCAGCAGGGCATTTTTGCCGAATTTTTTGTGCACCGCCAGCTGGGCCAGCTGCAGTCGTTTTTCCTTTTCCAGGGCGGCCTCCTGCTCCCGGCGGCGTGCTTCCTCCTGAGGATCCGCAAACAGATCCAGCTGAGTGTATTCCGGCTGCCTGGCCCGTCCCTGGGGCAGGGTGTGGTTGGCCACCACATACATTCCCCGGATCACCAGGGCCGGATCCACCTGCTCGTCATAGATCGCCAGCATGGCCTCCGTCAGCAGCCTGGCCGAGGAGGTATACAGGGGCAGGTTTCGGGAGCCGTGGGCCGGCTTGGGTGCCGGGCGGCCGTACCGGTCTGTTTCCAGCCGGTCCCGGTACCGCTGAAGCACCCCCGGGGATTTCCAGGCACTGGGGATCGTACACCACGGTCAGCACCGCCTGATCCGTCTCCAGCCGCTTCTCCACCAGGTCCATGGCCAGCTGCTCCGTCATCTCCCGGAGAATGATCCGGGCCTTCCCGAAGTCGTAGGGGCAGGACAGCACCTGGCCCTGGCTGATGCTGGTGCTTTCCGGCACATAGGCCTTGATGTCCGCAATGGTGCAGCTTTCCCAGCCCCAGGCGTGGTCGATCAGCAGCTCCGCGTTCACCCCGAAGGTACGGTACAGGCTTTCCTCGTCGTAGAGAGACAGCCGGGCCAGGTCTCCCATGGTGCGCACACCCCTGCCCTCCAGGCGGCGGGCGATGCCTCTGCCGATCCGCCAGAAATCCGTCAGGGGTGTATGACCCCACAGCAGGCGGCGATAGCTCATCTCGTCCAGCTCCGCGATGCGAACGCCGTCCGCATCCGGCTCAATGTGCTTGGCCACAATGTCCATGGCCACCTTGCACAGGTACAGGTTGGTGCCGATGCCTGCCGTGGCGGTGATGCCGGTTTCCCGCAGCACCTCCCGGATCATGGTCATGGCCAGCTCCCGGGGCGTCATGCGGTAGGTCTTCAGGTAAGCCGTCACATCCAGGAACACCTCGTCAATGGAATAGACGTGCATGTCCTCCGGAGCGATGTATTTCAGATAAATATCGCAGATTTTCGTGCTGGTGGCGATGTAGTGGGCCATCCTGGGCGGTGCCACCACATAGTCGATGGCCAGGGTGCTGTCGCTCTCCAGATCATCCAGAAAGCAGGACTGGCCGGTCAGCTGCCTGCCCGGGGCCAGGGCCCGGCGGCGGGCGTTCAGGTCGTTCACCCGCTGCACCACCTCAAACAGCCTGGGCCTGCCGGGTATCCCGAAGCGCTTCAGAGAGGGAGACACCGCCAGGCAAATGGTTTTTTCCGTGCGGGATTCATCCGCCACCACCAGGTTGGTCTTCAGGGGATCCAGGCCCCGCTCGGCGCATTCCACCGAGGCATAGAAGGACTTCAGGTCGATGGCGATGTAGGTTCTTTCCGGCATGCTTGCCTCTCCTTTCCGCAAATTATCAGATGAATACAAGGAATCCCGCGGTCAGGCGGAGAATAGGTACAGAGGACCGGAAGACCGGTCAAAACATCATGTGAGATGAAAAGCGGGATGTTCAAACGGGTATTTTCGGTGGTCATGGTCTCGATCCTGCTGGTGACCGCCGTGCTGGCAGGCCTGGCCTGCGTGCGCCTGAGAAATGAGCGGATCAACAACCGCCTGGACGCGCTGAAAAGCGAGGCGCGGGACATCGCCTACCTGGCGGGGCAATCCAGCAGCGCCACCCTGCTGGGCAGCCTGTATTCCATCGATCAGGACTGGATGCGGTACCTCAGCCGGAAGGCCACCCAGGTCTACGAAGAATTCGGCGCCTACATCCTGGTGGTGGACAGGCGCGGCCGGGTGATGGACAACATGCGCTCCGCCTACGAGGAGGATCCGGATTTCGTGGCCTCCCTCAGCGAAAAGGAAATCTCCGAGGGGCTGACGGAGGTGCTGGGCGGCAATGAAATCAGCCTGAAAACCGATGTGGGCGGGAGCCCCACCTTCACCGTGGGCGTGCCCTTCATCCAGAACAACGTGGTCTACGGCGCCGTGTTCATCCAGACCAAGGCCCAGTCCATCGAGGACGGGCTGGGAGACATCATGCTGGAGGTGGCCGCCACCGCCCTTTCCGTTATCCTGCTGGCAGGAGCGGTGCTGTGGTTCTTCGTGCGCCGGGCTATGGAGCCCCTGCACCGGCTGACCCGGGCCGCGGGCGCCATGGCGGATGGAGAATTCACCCCCATCGAGGTGCCCAAGGGAGCCGACCCGGAGGTGGCGGAGCTGACCCAGGCCTTCAGCCAGATGGCGGGCCGCCTGCAGGAAACGGAAAACAGCCGCCGGGAATTCGTGGCCAACGTCTCCCACGAGCTGCGCAGCCCCATCACCAGCATCTCCGGCTTTGTGGAGGGCATGCTGGACGGGGTGATCCCCCAGGAGGAGCATCCCAAGTACCTGGCCCTGGTCTCCGCCGAGACGAAGCGGCTCAGCCGCCTGATCGGGGATCTGCTGGCCCTGTCCCGCCTGGAAAAGCAGGACGCCGCCCTGCAGGTAAGCTCCTTTGACATCTGTGAGATGCTGCGCCGCTGCCTGATCAGGCGGATGAACGACCTGGAGGGCAAGCAGCTGGAGCCGGTGTTTGACCTGGAGCGGGAGAACATGACCGCCCTGGCGGATCCGGACCGGATCGAGCAGGTGGTGGTGAATCTGCTGGACAATGCCATCAAGTTCACCCCGGAGGGCGGGAGGATCACCCTGCGCTGTCGGGAAAAGGATGACCGCCTGCGGGTCACCGTGGCGGACAACGGCATCGGCGTTCCCCCGGAGGACCGGGACAAGGTGTTCCAGCGGTTCTTCACCGCCGACCGGGCCCACACCAGCGGCAAGGGCACCGGCCTGGGCCTGAGCATCTGCCAGCGGATCCTGCAGATGCACGGAGAAAGCATCGTGCTGGACGACACCCAGGAGGGTGCCTCCTTCACCTTCACCCTGAAGAAAGGAGAGAGCAGGCATGGGGAAGCGGTCTGACGCCGCCATGGAGAATTTTCTCAAGGGCTACAACTGTGCCCAGTCGGTGGTGCTGGCCTTCGCGGATCTTTTGCCGGCGGATGAAGCCACCCTGATGCGGCTGAGCTGCTCCTTCGGGGGCGGCATGGGCAGGCTGCGGGAAGTATGCGGCTCCGTCAGCGGCATGCTGATGGTGCTGGGCCTCCTGTATGGCTACGACGGTCCGGAAACCGGCAGCGTCAAGGCGGAGCAGTACGCCCGGGTCCAGGAGCTGGCCGCCACCTTCCGGGAGAAGAACGGCAGCATCGTATGCCGGGAGCTGCTGGGACTGGACCACCGGCAGGACGTGCCGACGCCGGAAGCCCGCACCGCCGAGTATTACAAGAAGCGCCCCTGCAAGGAGCTGATCGGCTGCGCTGCCGGCATCCTGGAGGACTACCTGGAAGCCCACCCTGTGGAATGATAACACACCCCGGGCTTTCCTTCAAGGGATAACATCATCGTGAACGAAAGGAAGATGCATCATGGAATTCAATCAACTGATTCAGGACCGCTACTCCTGCAAGAAGTACGCCTCCACCCCCGTCCCCGAGGATCAGCTGACCGCTGTCCTGGAGGCCGCTCGCCTGGCTCCCACCGCAAAAAACCTCCAGGGACAGCACATTTACGTGCTCCAGTCCCCGGAGGCTCTGTCCGTCGTGGATGCCCACACGCCCTGCCGCTACGGCGCTCCTGCCGTGCTGGCCGTGGCCTATGACCGCAATCAGATGTTCACCTACCCCGGCGGAAAATACGACTCCGCCGCGGAGGACGCCGCCATCGTGGCCACCCATCTGATGCTGGCCGCCACCGATGTGGGGCTGAACAGCTGCTGGCTGAATTTCTTCGATCCCGACGCCCTGGCCAAGGCCCTGCAGCTGCCGGAAAACGAGCAGCTGGTGATGCTGCTGGATGTGGGCTATGCCGCCCCCGGCGCCGGTCCCCTGCCCAATCACGCTTCCCGGAAGCCGCTGGAGGAGACCGTCACCCGGCGGTAAGCAAAGCTTACTTCTTCCTGGCGAAGGTATGCTTGAAGATCGTCCGCACGGCGGGCTGAATGAAGAATACCTGCGTAAACCAGGCAAAGGGGAAGTTGAAGCAAACCAGCTTCAGCCAGTTGGCCAGCAGGGTCCAGATGCTGAAGCCCGCGTAATAGGGATAGTACATCCAGGCCGCGATGAAGCTCATGGCCGGGCACATGATGCCCACGGTGGCGGAAATCACCGCCGTCTCAAACAGCACGGGATGGGTGGTCTTGGGGTCGAAGCACTTGGCCGCCAGCCGGAAGGAATTGGGCTGGCCCACCAGCATCTCCAGGCAATAGGCAAAGCAGAACTCGATCAGGACAATGGCCCAGATGGGAAGCATCCTGCCGAACATCATCACGCCGCCCTGGGCGTTGATGGCCCCCAGCACGCTGCTCTGCCCGGTCACCGCCATCAGAGTGGCGCCATTCACCACATACAGGCTGTAGAAAACATAGGCATGCACCGTGATGATTACCGTGATCAGGGCAAACATGGCCTTCTGGAACTTGGACATAGGATTTCCTCGCTTTCTTTGCTGCAAAAAACAGACCTGCAGCGACCGCCGCCTCACCGTGTTCGTAATCAGTCTTACGCACCCGGTCCAGGTACAGCATGTGTCGTTGCAGGTCTGTATTTTGTTCGCCCTATTTTAGCCGAAATGATTTCCTTTGTCAAATATTGTTAAAAAATTATCATTTCTGTTGACAAGGCAAAAACATTTGCTATAATGGAATTGCGGCGGACATTGCTCCGCCGGATAACGAAGAGCGAGGAGAAGAAAAATGGCTGATTACCCCATTGTTGACAGCGTGACCAGCTTCCAGACCGTCCTGGCCCAGGTGCGCGCCGCTCAGAAGGAGTTCGCAACCTACACCCAGGAGCAGGTGGACGCCATCTTCCTGGCCGCCGCCACCGCCGCCAACCAGGCCCGCATTCCTCTGGCCAAGCTGGCCGTGGAGGAAACCGGCAT
>R11__coassemble_244_pt1 | contig 39161 bp, 30 predicted proteins | sample R11__metabat2_high_PE_049 | metagenome-assembled genome bin R11
CCCCCGCCCCCCCCCCCGCCGCCGCCGCCGCTTTTGTCGCCGAAGAAGCCGCCCGTGGTGTCGTCGAGGTCGCTCCTGGCGTCGTCGACGAGGCCGCTCCCGCTGTCGAGGAAGCCGCTCCTGTCGTCGAGGAGGCCGCTCCTGTCGAGGAGAAGGTCGAAGAAGTGGTGGAAGAGCCCGCTCCTGTCGTCATCGATGTGCAGAGCGTGGAAGAGCCCGCTGCCGAAGTGAAGACTGAGGCCAAGACCGAAGCCAAGACCGAGACCAAGGCCGAGACCAAGACCGAGGCCGAGCCTGTTGCCGTGCAGAGCGTGACCGTCTCCGTGAAGATCACCGAGAAGAACGGCAAGTACACCGCCACCGTCTACACCATGGATGCGGAAGGCAACTTCACCAACGTCTATGGCGGCAACGTGGCCTACAAGTGGACCATGGGCGGCTCCAAGATCAGCAAGAAGAGCACCTGCAAGCCCACCACCACCGGCAAGCTGAAGGTCACTGTGAGCAGTGCCGACAGCAATGTCGTCTTCACCGGCGATACCTCTGCGAAGGTCACCGTGAAGTAAATTCCCAAAGAAAACCAGATCCCCGGAGCTTCGGCTTCGGGGATTTTGGTTTGCCCTCCAAGGGCTGCAAAGGAAAGCTTGTCCCCGAAGGTGGGTTTGGGAGGGCGATCGGAAAGCCCTCCCAATCTTCTGCCTGAGCGCTGCGGTCAAACCTCTTCCGACCTCGCTCCGCTCGGCCACCTTCCCCGTAGGGGAAGGCTTTTGGTTACTCAGTCCTATCGCTCTCCCTTTGGGAGAGCTGGCGCCGCAGCGCCTGAGAGGGCCGAAGGTGGGTTTGGGAGGGCGATCGGAAAGCCCTCCCAAAATCAGTCCCCTCCTCATTGCTTTTTTCCGGTTTGCCCGGTATAATCATCGGGAAAGCATTTCGGAGGATGAAGCTCATGGACAGGCTGGCATTGGTGGCGGATCTGCATGGAAACTATCAGGCGACCCTGGCCATGGAGGCAGAGCTGAAGGCCCTCGGGGTGGATGAGATCCTCTGCCTGGGGGATGCCGTGGGCAAAGGCCCGGACAGCGACAAGACCTGTGACTGGGTGCGGGCCAGCTGTACCACCGTCATCGGCGGAAACTGGGACTACGGCATCGGCGGAAAGGAATTCCCGGACGATGAATTCTTCTGGAGGCAGCTGGGCGAGGAACGCATGCGCTGGCTGAACGGCCTTCCCCGGGAGGGAGAGCTGCTCCTCAGCGGTGTCCGCTTCCACCTGTTCCACGGCCGGCCGGTTTCGCCCCTGATGCGGGTCACCTCCCCGGAGCTGGCGGAGTATTTCCGGCTGGGTGATACCGTGTATGGCGGCATCATCTTCGCCGACAGCCACCGGCCCTTCATCCGCACCCTGAACGAGGGCTACGCCATAAACACCGGCAGCGTGGGCAACAGCATGGGCGTGCCCAAGGCCCACGGGCTGCTGCTGGAGGGCACCAAAGGAAGCGAGGCCCCATCTTCCCTGCGGATGACGGTGCTGTCCGTCCCCTATGATAACCGGGCGGCGGTGGCGGCTGTGCCGGAGGGGCTTCCCCGGCGCGAGGCCTATATCCGGGAGATCACCACGGGCATTTATTCCCGATAACCCCTGCAGGATTCTGCAGTCCCCCTGTCGAAAGTTAGCAGAAGAATAAAAAGCCGGAGGAGCGCGCACCATGATCCGCTTTGAAACCAACGTACAGGACATCAAGTACCGGGTTCTGGCCGAGGTGGCCAGGCTGGCCCGTGAGGATAAGCTGGAGGATGCCAAGGAGATCCTGACCCTGCCCGAGAAGATCATCCCCGGGCCGGAACCCACCATGCGCTGCTGCATCTATAAGGAGCGGGCCATTGTGGGGCAGCGGATCGAGATGGCTCTGGGCGGCCATGAGGAGGTCCCGGGCCAGGTGGAGGTGCTGTCCATCGCCTGCGATGAGTGCCCGGTGTCCCGGGTCACCGTCAGCGATGCCTGCCGGGGCTGCATTGCCCACCGCTGCGCCAACGCCTGCCCCAAGGGCGCCATTTCCTTCCCGGACCGGCACGCCCACATCGACCACAGCAAATGCATCGCCTGCGGGCGCTGCGTGGCGGTGTGCCCCTACAACGCCATCACCAAGAATGTGCGTCCCTGTGAAAGAGCCTGCAAGGCCAACGCCATCAGCATCGGCGAAAATAAAAAGGCCCACATCAACGACGAAAAGTGCGTCAGCTGCGGTGCCTGCGTCTACCAGTGCCCCTTCGGCGCCGTGATGGACAAGAGCTACCTGACCCAGGTGGTGAAGCTGCTGAAGGAAGCCCAAAGCGGCGGCCTGCCGGTGTATGCCGTGGTGGCTCCCTCCATCTCCGGCCAGTTCGAGGGCATCACCACCGGACAGATCGCCGCGGGCCTCAAGGCCATGGGCTTCAAGGACGTGGTGGAGGCAGCCTTCGGCGCCGACCTGGTGGCCTATTTCGAGGCCCAGGAGCTGAAGGAGAAGGGCTTCCTCACCTCCAGCTGCTGCCCTGCCTTCGTGGCCTATATCAAAAAGAACTTCCCCACCATGGTGGATAAGATCTCCCACAACGTGTCCCCCATGATCATGGCCGGCAAGGTGATCCGCCGTTCCGAGCCCCAGGGCTGCCGGGTGGTGTTCATCGGGCCCTGCGTGGCCAAGAAGAGCGAGGCCGACCGGGAGGATGTGAAAGGCGTCATCGACGCGGTGATGACCTTCGAGGAGCTGTATGCCCTGTTTACCGCCTACGACATCAACCTGGCGGAGATGGAGGACCTGCACCTGAACAATGCCTCCTACTACGGCCGCATTTTTGCCCGCTCCGGCGGACTTTCCGACGCCGTGGCGGAAGCCTTCCGGGAGCAGCAGGTGCCGGAGGAGGAATTCAAGGCGAATCCCCTGGTCTGCTCCGGTCTGGAGGAGTGCAAGATCGCCCTGCTGAAGGCGAACAAGGGCCTGCTGCCGGAAAACTTCATCGAGGGCATGGCCTGCGAGCAGGGCTGCATCGGCGGTCCCGGCTGCCTGAACCATGGGCCCAAGGAGAAGATCGAGGTGGACAAGTATGGCAAGCTGGCCATGAACGTCCGGCTGGATCAGGCGCTGATGATCTACAACATGGTGGGTATGGACAAGGAATAAGGTACCCAAAAGGCTCCCTCTCCGAGGGAGCTGTCGCCGCAAGGCGACTGAGGGAGTAACCCAGCAGAAATGTGCAGATGCCGCAGGAACTCCCTCCGGCCCTTCGGGCCACCTCCCTCAAGGAGGGAGGCTTTCAAGTAACTTAAAGCTCCCTCCGTAAAAAAAGAAGCTCCTCCCCGGCGGCGAACCGGAGAGGAGCTTCTTTCTGTCTGGGTCAGCCCACGTACTTGTAGCCGGCACCTTCCACCGCCTTGCGGATGGCCTCATCGGACACAGGGGCGTTCAGGGTCAGCACAGCGGTGCCCTTCACATTGCTGCACACCGCCTCGTCCACCTCAGGCAGCGCCTCCAGGGCGGCCTTTACATGGGCCTCGCAGTGCATGCACATCATGCCTTCAACCTTCACGGTCTTTTCCATGGTTTTTTTCTCCTTTTCAGGCTTGATTTTTCTATCCTTTTTCGTGCTGTGGGGATCAAACAGATTCAGCCGCAGCGCGTTGGATACCACACAGAAGCTGGACAGGCTCATGGCCGCCGCACCGAACATGGGGTTCAGGGTCCAGCCGAAGATCGGGATCCACACGCCTGCCGCCAGGGGGATACCGATCACATTGTAGAAGAAGGCCCAGAACAGGTTTTCGTGGATATTCCGCAGGGTCTGCCGGCTCAGGCGGATGGCGGCTGCCGCGTCCAGCTGGGTGGAATTCACCAGCACCACGTCCGGCGCGTCCAGGGCCACGTCGGCGCCGGCGCCGATGGCCATGCCGATGTCCGCCCGGGTCAGGGCGGGCGCGTCGTTGATGCCGTCTCCCACCATGGTCACCCGGCCCTGCTTCTTCAGCCTGCGGATGACCGCCTCCTTGCCGTCCGGCAGCACCCCGGCGATCACCTCATCCACGCCCGCCTGCTTTCCGATGGCCTCTGCGGTACGCTGATTGTCTCCGGTGAGCATCACGGTGCGGATGCCCATGCCCTGCAGCTGACGAATGGCCTCAGCGCTGTCCTCCCGGATGGGGTCGGCCGCGGCGATCAGGCCGATGAACCGATCCCCCTGCAGGAAGGCCAGAGGCGTCTTGCCCTCAGCGGCCAGCTCCTCCGCCTTTTTCAGCGCTTTTTCAGGAAGAGGAACCCGTCCGCCGATATAGCTGACGGAGCCGCCCAGGAGCACTTCTCCATCCAGCCGGGCAGTCAGACCGCTGCCCGGCAGAGCGGTGAAGCCCTCCACCTCCCGAGGCTGCAGGCCCATTTCCTCCGCCTTCTTCATAACGGCCCTGGCCAGAGGATGCTCGCTGCCCTTTTCCAGGCTGCAGGCCAGGGTCATCAGCTCCGTTTCCGACAGACTCTCCGGCACAACGTCCGTCACCGCAGGCTCACCCCGGGTGATGGTGCCGGTCTTGTCCAGGGCAATGATCCGGGTGCGGCCGGTTTCCTCCAGGGAAACGGCGGTCTTGAACAGGATGCCCTTCTTCGCTCCCAGGCCGCTGCCTACCATGATGGCCACCGGCGTCGCCAGGCCCAGGGCGCAGGGGCAGGAGATCACCAGCACGCTGATGGCCCGGGCCAGGGCGTAGCTGAATTCCTTCCCCACCAGCAGCCACACCACCAGGGTGACCAGGGAAATGCCCATCACCGCGGGCACGAACACGCCGCTGACCCGGTCCGCCACCTTGGCGATGGGGGCCTTGGTGGCCGCAGCGTCCGACACCATGCGGATGATCTGGCTCAGGGTGGTGTCCTGTCCCACCCGGGTGGCCCGGCAGGTCAGGAAGCCATTGCAGTTGATGGTGGCGGCGCTGACCCGGTCGCCTTCCTTCTTTTCCACAGGAATGCTTTCCCCGGTCAGGGCGGATTCATCCGCCGCACCGCTGCCCGTGACCACCACGCCATCCACCGGGAAGCTTTCTCCGGGACGCACCAGGAACAGATCCCCGACCTGCACCTCCTCGGCGGCCACGGTGACCTCCTGCCCGTCCCGCAGCAGCACGGCGGTGCGGGGCGTCAGCTTCATCAGGCTCTTCAGGGCATTGGTGGTCTTGCCCTTGGAGTGGGCCTCCAGGGTCTTGCCCACGGTGATCAGGGTCAGGATCGTGCCGGCAGATTCAAAGTAAAACTCGTCCATCCAGGGCATGGCGGCAGCAGCGCCTCCCTGCACCTGGGCCCCGGTCATCCGGAACAGGGCGTACACGCTCCACAGGAAGGAAGCGGAGGCGCCCAGGGCCACCAGGGTATCCATGTTGGGGGCCCGGTGGATCAGCCCCCTGAAGCCGCTGACAAAGAATTTCTGGTTGATGACCATGATGATGGCCGCCAGCAACAGTTGGACCAGCCCCATGGCCACATGGTTCCCTTCAAAGAAGGAAGGCAGCGGCCAGCCCCACATCATGTGGCCCATGGAGAAATACATCAGGATGATCAGGAAGGCCGCGGAGACGATCAGCCGCCGCAGGAGCTTCGGGGTCTCGTGATCCTCCAGATCCTCCTGGGGCGCGGCGCTGCTTTCAGCAGCCGCTCCCTTGGAAGAGGCGCCATAGCCCGCGTCCGTCACCGCCTTGATGATGGCGCTGTCTTCAGCGGTGCCCTCCACCCCCATGGAATTGGTCAGCAGGGAAACAGAACAGGAAGTGACGCCGGGCACGGCGCTGACAGCCTTTTCCACCCTGGCGGAGCAGGCGGCACAGCTCATGCCGGTCACGTGATATTGCTTCATATGCGTAAAAAACCTCCGTTTCTATTTATATACCCGGAGGATAGGTTTGTCAACCGGACACTTTCGTGGTACAATAGGGACCGGATCATGGCAAAGCGGAGGACGCAGATGGATCGATTTGTGTTGAAGGCACCCTACCAGGCCAGCGGCGACCAGCCGGAGGCCATTGCCGCCCTGGCCCGGGGCGTGAAGGAAGGCCTGAAGAGCCAGGTGCTGCTGGGCGTGACCGGCTCCGGCAAGACCTTCACCATGGCCTCGGTGATCGAGCAGGTGCAATTGCCCACTCTGGTCATCGCCCACAACAAGACCCTGGCGGCCCAGCTGTGCAGCGAGCTGAAGGCCTTCTTCCCGGACAGCCGGGTGGAATACTTCGTCAGCTATTATGATTATTATCAGCCGGAGGCCTATATTGCCTCCTCGGACACCTACATTGAGAAGGACGCCTCCATCAACTCGGAGATCGACCGGCTGCGTCACTCCGCCACCGCTGCCCTGCGGGAAAGGAAGGACGTCATCATCGTGGCCTCGGTCAGCTGCATTTACTCCATGGGCGACCCCAGCGAGTATGAGGGGCAGATGATCAGCCTGCGCCCCGGCATGACCATCAGCCCCACAAAGCTTATGCGGCAGCTCATCGACATCCAGTACGAGCGGAACGACCTGGACTTCGACCGGGGCACCTTCCGGGTACGGGGTGATGTGCTGGAGATCATTCCCGCCGGAGAGCACGAGCACGCCCTGCGCATCGAGTTCTTCGGGGACGAGATCGACCGCATCACCGAGATCGAGGCGGTCAGCGGCCACGCCCTGAGCCGCCTGGAGCACGCCGCCATTTTCCCGGCCACCCACTACGCCACGGACCGCAGCCATATCGAGGAGAACCTGGCCTGCATCGAGCACGACTTGCAGCAGCGGGTGCAGGAATTCACCGACAGCGGCCATCCCCTGGAGGCGGCCCGCATTGCCCAGCGCACCAACTACGACATGGAGATGATCCGGGAGATCGGCTACTGCCAGGGCATTGAGAACTACAGCCGGTACTTCGACGGCCGCCAGCCCGGCGAGGCCCCCTACTCCCTGCTGGATTACTTCCCCGGGGACTTCCTCACCATCATCGACGAGAGCCACGTCACCATTCCCCAGATCCGGGCCATGTACAACGGTGACCGGGCCCGGAAGGACACCCTGGTGAATTACGGCTTTCGCCTGCCCTCCGCCTACGACAACCGGCCGCTGCTGTTCCACGAGTTTGAGCAGCGTATCCACCAGACGATCTTCGTCTCCGCCACCCCCGGCCCCTATGAAAAGGAGCGGGCGGAGCAGACCGTGGAGCAGATCATCCGGCCCACCGGTCTGCTGGATCCGGAGGTGCTGGTGCGCAAGGCCACCGGCCAGGTGGATGACCTGGTGGAGGAGATCCGCAAGGTGGCGGCCAGGGGCGAGCGCGTCCTGGTGACCACCCTGACCAAGCAGATGGCGGAAAGCCTGACGGACTACCTGAAGGAGCTGGAGATCCGGGTACGGTACCTTCACAGCGACATCCAGACCATGGAGCGCATGGAGCTGCTGCGGGATCTGCGCCTGGGGGAATACGATGTGCTGGTGGGCATCAACCTGCTGCGGGAGGGCCTGGACCTGCCTGAGGTCTCCCTGGTGGCCATTCTGGACGCGGACAAGGAAGGCTTCCTGCGCAGCGAAACCAGCCTGGTGCAGACCATCGGCCGGGCCGCCCGGAACGTGGATGGCCGGGTCATCCTGTATGGCGACATCATCACCGACAGCATGATGAAGGCTATCTCCGAGACCAACCGCCGCCGGGCCATCCAGCAGAAATACAACGAGGTGCACGGCATCACCCCGGAGACGGTGCGCAGCGCCATCCGGGATGTGCTGGAAATCACCCGGAAGGTGGAGGAAGCCTCCCCGGCCGTCCTTACCGACGAGGAAAAGGAAGCCCTTATCCGTCAGGTGGAAGAAGAAATGCTGGGAGCCGCCCGGGAGCTGGAATTCGAGAAGGCGGCCAAGCTGCGGGATCGTCTGCTGGAATTGCGGGGTGAGGCTCCCATGCGGGCGCCCTAGCCCAAGCAGCAGCGCCGGGCAAGAGGCCCCAGGACCCGGAAGAGCGAGCACTGACAAAGGATTTCCCAGTTTCATCCAGAATAAAGGCAAAGGCCCATTGACCCACACCGGAGGAATTCCCATGCTGAAACGACTGCCCGCTTTGCTGCTTGCGCTTCTTCTCCTGCCCCTGGCGGGAGCAGCTGCCGAGACTGCCCGGATCGTCACTCCGGGCGGCAAACTGAACATGCGGAAAAAGCCCGATCCCAAGGCCCGGCTGGCCGCCTATATTCCCAACGGCGCCCTGGTGGAGACCGTGGAGGTCGGGGAAGAATGGTCCCAGATCGTCTACAAGGACATCACCGGCTATGTGAAAACGGAATACCTGCTGCTGCCCTCCGCCATGGTGGGCGAAACGGTGTACCCGGATGCCGGGGACGTGCTGCTGCGTTAGGAGCCGGAGGATACGGCGGAGCTTTCCGGCATCATCGGCTTTGGAGAAGCCGCCACCGTCATCACCGTGGAAAACGGCTGGGCGCGGCTGATCACCGACAGCGGCGTCTCCGGCTGGGCCTCCGCTGACCTCTACGGCAATCAGAGCCGGGAACCCCTGGGCAAAACAGAGTGGATTGCCCAGAAGGCCACCCTGCTGCGGGAGGCCACCCTGCTGCGTACCCCCGGCGGCGAAGCCCGGGAGGAGGGTACCCTGCCCGCCGGCACCGCCCTGACGGTAACGAAGACGGAGGACGGGTTCTGCCTGGTCCATAACGACGCCCTTTGCGGCTGGCTGCCGGTGGACAGCCTGCAGCTTTCCCTGCCAGAGGATGGCGGCGAGGTGCCGGAGAGCCTGCGCAGCGCCGCCGCTGCCGCCCTGGGGAAGGCCTTCCCGGAATTCTCCGGCTGGGATCCTGCCTGCCTGGGAGAGGCTCTGGACAGCCTCACCGGGTATGAAGGTCCCCTGTGGCGGCTGTGCTTCACCGATGGGGAAAACCGGCTGCTGTATACCGCCCTGGTGCGCACGGAGGATGAAAAGGTGCTGTTCACCCAGGACTGCACCGGCTTCGGCTACTTCAAGGAGGAGGAAATCCCCCTGGAGACCGGCGAGGCGGAGCTGACCCTGGACAGTGATACCATTGCCCTGGGAGAGCGTGTCCTGGTCACCCTGCGTGCCTGGACGGACGTTTCCTGCCGCTGGACCCTGCTGAAGGATGGGGAAGCCCTGTTCACCGGGAAGGACGAGACCCACTTCTCCGCCGCCTTCCGCCCCACCGAAGAGGGCAGCTACACCATCCGGGCGGAAATCACCGATGAGAACGGCCTGGAGGTGACCCGGGAAGCGGAATTGACGGTAACCTCCGGCAGTACCGCCGTGGCCGAAGCGGTCTACAGCCAGAAGGACGGCTGGTGGGCGGACAAGCAATACCGGAAGAGCGACCTGGAGCAGTCCGGCTGCGCCATCTTTGCCCTGTCCCACGCCCTGCAGCGCATGGGCTACACCGGCGATGAGATCCTGCCGGAAAACCTGGCCGTCACCTATGCCCTGTGCCTGACCTCCGACGGCACCAACAACGGCCGGCTGATCAGCGAAGCGGCAGCCGACTTCGGCTTCACCACCCGGAAGACCCTGTATGAAAGCGAAAAGCAGATCGTGTCCCTGCTGCAGGAGGGCTGCCTGTTCAGCTTCTCCGTGGCCCGGGGGCACATCGCCCTGATCGACGGCGTCACCGAGGACGGCAAATATGTCCACGTGGTGGATTCCGCGCCCTCCGCCACCGCCGAGCGCATCGTGGGCGCCTCCCTGTATTACAAGGGACGCAGCGGCGCCCTGATCCCCGCCGCCACACCGGGGGATATTCCCGGAGCGGAATGGTATCCCGCCAACGACCAGTACGGCGGCCTGGAATACTACCTGCCTACAAGCTACGCCGCCAAGCGGGGAGTGCGTCTGATCCGTCCGGCGGAGTAAGCCGCCCGGAGTTTTCGTATTTTCGTAGGCTTTTCCGAAAGAATTTCAAGCAGATGGCTTGCGTCAGCCGAAAACCCGCGCTATAATGCTTTGTAGGATTTTAGGAAAAAGGAACCCGCCAATGCGGGAGGTGAAGGACAGATGCAAGCTCAGGAAGCCGAAGGATTGCTGGAAGCCATCCGCATCATCGGCAGCGACTGCCATGACCTGTTGGGCATCGATCGCCGGACAGGAGAGGTTTTCGTATACCGCTTTTCCGGCGAGCTGGCAGAAAAGCAGGAGGAGCTGCAAAGCAGCCCGGAGCTGTGCCTGAACGCCTATATCAACCGGGCCGTGATCGAAAGGGACCGGGCGGAAATGCGCCAGTCCGTCATCCTGGAGGAGATCGTTTCCAGGCTGAAGCGCACCTCCTCCTTTACGGTGCACTACCGGGTGGAGCACGAGGGCAGCGTCCATTACCACTGCATGCGGGCAGCCCGGGAAAAGGGCAGGAACGATTTTGATCTTTATGTGCTGGGCTTCTCCTGCGAGGACAGCTCCTTCCACCTGCAGGCAGTCCACGACATGGCCACACCCGGGCAGGGCGGTATCCTGCGGCAGATCCTGCTGATCAGCGGAAAAAGCGAGCAGCGGCAGGAATTGGCGGAGCAGCTGCAGGGAGACTACCGGATCCTGGAGACGGACACCGGAACGGACGGTCTGCAGATCATGCACCGGCATTATCGGGAGCTCTCCGCGGTGATCACCGAGCTGGAGGCTCCCGGCCTGGGTGCCCTGGCCCTGCTGGAGGAGGCTGCCCGGGATCCCCTGCTGCAGGATCTGCCTGTGATGGTCATTGCAGATTCTGACCGGGAGGATCGGGAATCCGTCTGCCTGGAGGCCGGTGCCGCGGAATTCATTCATCGGCCCCTGGTGCCCGGCCTGGTGCGGGCCCGGCTGAGGAACATCATCCGGCTGCAGGAGGCCTCCGCCGCGGTGAACCGGCTGGAGCTGGACGATCTGACCCACCTGTACACCCGGCAGGCCTTCATTCACTACGCCGGGAACCGCCTGCGGAACAGCCCCGGCCAGGACTGGGACGTTTTCGTCATCAACATTGCCGGCTTCCGGACGGTGAACAGCATCTACGGCCGGGAAACGGGCAACCTGCTGCTGCAGTATGTGGCGGAGGACCTGGAGCGCACCATGCCGGACGCCCTGATCGCCCGGTACACCGCCGACCGCTTCATCGGCCTGATCCCCACCATGAGCCCGGAGCGGCTGGAGCAGGTGGAGCAGGAGCGCCGGGAGGCCGTGAAACGGGCGCCGGTGAGGAACCTGCGCATCAAGATGGGCATCTATGCCCGGGTGGACAAGGACCAGGCGGTAGAGGTGCTCTATGACCGGGCCCTGACCGCCATGAAGAGCATTCAGGATAATTATGACCACATGGTGGCCTATTATGACGGGCCCCTGACCCGCAGGATGGAATGGAACCAGCGGATGGAGGATGCCTTCGAGCTGGCCCTGGTCAACGGGGAGTTCGCCGTGTGGTACCAGCCCAAGATCGACATTGTCCGCAACCGCATTGCCGGGGCGGAGGCGCTGGTGCGCTGGACCCGGCCGGACGGCACGGTGATCAACCCGGCGGATTTTGTTCCCCTCTTCGAGGAGGACGGCCTGATCGCCCGGCTGGACGAGGCCATCTTCCGCCGGGTGTGCAGCGATCTCCACGAACGGCTGGAGAAGGACCTGCCGGTGGTGCCCATCTCCGTGAACATGTCCCGGGCCACCCTGCACCGGGACGGCACCGTGGAGCGCTACCGCCGCATCGCCCGGGAAGAGAACGTGCCTGTGGAGCTGCTGCCCATCGAGCTGACGGAAAGCGCCGCCTTCATGAGCAAGGAGATCAAGGGGCTCACCGGGCGGCTGAAGCTGGCCGGCTTCCCCCTGCACATGGATGATTTCGGCTCCGGCTATTCCTCCCTGTCCAGCCTGAACCTGCTGCCCTTCGATGTGGTGAAGCTGGACAAGACCCTCATTGACTACATCGGAAGCCCCCGGGACGAAAAGATCCTGTCCCACACCGTGGCCCTGGCCCACGAGCTGGGCATCCAGGTGGTGGCGGAGGGCGTGGAAAGCCCCACCCAGGCCGCCTTCCTGCGCACCATCGGCTGCACCATTGTTCAGGGCTACTATTTCTCCAAGCCGGTCCCGCCGGAGGAGTTCGGGCAAATGCTGCTGAAGCAGTCCCGGGTGTAAAAGCCCCAGGGATTTTGTGAAAAATCAAACAATATTTCGCCACAGGTCGTTGCGCATTTCAGCGGCCTGTGGTAAAATATTGTCTGTTTCTGTACCCTTTTTTGAGGGATTTTGAAAGGAGAGAACCGCAGCATGAAGAAGTTCCTTTCTCTGCTCCTGAGCGTGTGCATGCTGGCCACCGTGGTGGCTGTGCCTGCCTTCGCCACGGAAGCCGGAACCTACAACGGAACCGCCATGGGTCACGCCTATGACCTGACGGTGGCCGTGACGGTGGATGCCGACGGCACCATCACCGATGTGACCGTGACCGAGAACGGTGACGAGGCCGATGGCACCGGCATCAGTGCCAACGCCATCGCCGTGATCCCCGGCAAGATCGTGGAAGAGCAGAGCCTGACCGTGGATTCCGTGGCCGGCGCCACCATGACCTCCGAGGCCATCATCACCGCCACCTCCGAAGCCCTGACCGCCGCCGGTGCCGACCCCAACGCCTACTGCGCCGACATGGCCGATCCTGAGGAGGAGGGCGACAAGACCCAGGTGGAAGAGACCACCGACGTGCTGGTGATCGGTGCCGGTGTGGCCGGCCTGACCGCCGCCCTGTCCGCCAAGGAGAACGGCGCCAACGTCATCGTCATCGACAAGATGCCCTATGCCGGCGGCACCACCAACTCTGCCGGCGGCATCCTGGTGTGCGTGGGCTCCGAGCTGTTTGCCAATAACCGCCTGGACAGTGACAACCTGGAGGCGACCCTGGCCTACTGGGAGGATCACATGTCCTACAGCTGCATGGACAGCGGCTATCCCGACATGGACCGTCTGACCGACGTGCTGGCCTCCACCGGCTCCACTGTGGACTGGCTGGTGGCCAATGATGTGGAATTCGCCGCCGAGCCCTATTCCGCTTCCACCTCCTATCCCATGGCTCTGGCCAATGGCGGCGGCGCCGGCCTGATCAACATGCTGGTCGCCTCCACCACCGCCCGTGGCGTGGACCTGCGGCTGAACACCAAGGGCATCCAGCTGATCTCTGACAGCGTGGGCACCATCGTGGGTGCCATGGCTGAGACCGAGGACAGCATCATCACCTTCCATGCCGACAGCGTGGTGCTGGCCACCGGCGGCATCTCCCAGAACGAGGAGCTGGTGGAAAAGTACAGCCCCAAGCTGCACCGGGCCGGCCTGGTGCCCACCAGCGCCGTGTCCCACACCGGTGACGGCCTGCTGATGGCCCTGGAGGTGGGTGCCGGCACCTTCGATGTGTTCTCCACTCCCCTGTTCAGCCAGATCGTGGATCCCAAGCTGAGCGCCATCACCGATACCTCTGCCCTGACCATCTACAGCCAGCTGGGCGTGAACGCCAACGGCAACCGCTTCGGCAATGAGGCTGCCAGCGCCGGTTGGGATACCATGGACTACACCGCCTCTGACATGATCCAGGACGGCAACGCTCCCTTCTGGTATATCTATGATTCCTCCGATGAGGCCATTGCCGCTGTGCTGGAGGCCGGTGTGGAAGCCGGCATCGTGGCCAAGGGCGAGACCATCGAGGAACTGGCCCTGAGCATGCATGTGTACACCGCCAGCCTGACTGCCTCCTACGCGGACTACAGCGCTTATGTAGCCGCCGGTGAGGACATCCAGTTCGGCAAGGACGCCGCCTTCCTGAAGGCCATCGATCAGGCGCCCTTCTATGCCGTGAAGGTGTATCCCACCACCTTCGGCTCCGCCGGCGGCGTAACCACCACCGCTGACGGCCGCGTCACCAAGCAGGACGGCACCGTGATCCCCGGTCTGTATGCCGCCGGCGAGATGAGCAACCGGTACTTCTACAACGAGAACTACATCCTGGCTGCTTCTCTGGGCCTGTACAGCACCATGGGCCGTCGTGCCGGTGCTGCCGCCGCCGCTGACGCTCTGGCCAAGTAATTCTCCCAATCAAAAGATCCGCTCTGCAGCGCGCAGGGCGGATTTTTTGAATTGCAAAGGGATCAGGCCATCTTGTCTGCCATCTTCACGCCGCCCAGCACATGGAAGTGCAGGTGCTTCACGCTCTGGCAGGCGTCATCCCCGCAGTTGGAAACCACCCGGAAGCCCTTTTCGGTCAGGCCTTCCCGGATGGCCACCTCCCGGCAGGCCCGAAGGCAGGCGGCCAGCAGGGCGTCATCCGCCTCATCCACGGCGGCCACGGAGGCGATGTGCTGCTTGGGGATCACCAGCACATGGGTCGGGGCCTGGGGAGCGATGTCCCGGAAGGCAAAGACCCGGTCATCCTCGTAGACCTTGGTGGAAGGAATTTCGCCCGCGGCGATTTTGCAGAACAGACAATCAGACATGGTGGTTTCCTCCTTATTTTTGTGATTTTGATTTTTACTCTCTCAGTCAGCTTCGCTGATCACTTCAAAGCCTCCCTCTTTGAGGGAGGTGGCGCGCCAGCGCCGGAGGGAGTTCCTGCAGCAAGCCTTGAAATACTTCTGCGTTTACTCCCTCAGTCAGCTTCGCTGACAGCTCCCTCGGAGAGGGAGCCTTTTGATTACAATATTTCCCCCGTCATTCCGTCCCGGGTGCTTCCGGTCAGGCGGATCTTCACCGGCTCACCCTTTTGCAGCCTGGGGCAATCCGGCAGGGTCACATGAATGTATTCCGGCGTATATCCGGTCCAGCCGTCCTCCGTTTTTTCCTCCGGCAGGATCTCCGTCTCCTTCCCCAGCCACATGGCCTCGTAGGCGGCGGCGGTTTCCTTTCCGATGGCGATCAGCTTCGCCGTGCGTTCCTCCTTCACCGCCTTGGGAATCTGCCCGGGCATTTTGTCCGCCTCGGTGCCTTCCCGCCTGGAATAGGGGAACACGTGGATCCTGGCGTACCCGATCTCCCGGATGAAGCCGCAGGTCTCGGCAAATTCCTCCTCCGTCTCTCCCGGGAAGCCGGTCATCACATCGGTGGTGAAGGCCGCCATGGGAAAGAATTCCCGCAGCGTGGCCACGTCCCGGCGATACATGGCGGTGTTGTACTGCCTGCGCATCCGCCTGAGAACGCTGTCACTGCCGCTTTGCAGGGCCAGGTGGAACTGGGGGCACACCTTGCCGCAGTCCCGCATCCGCCGGGCGAACTCCCGGTCCGCCACATTGGGCTCCAGGCTGCCCAGGCGGATCCGCTCAATGCCCGGGATCGCCGCCACCGCTTCAATGGCGTCGATCAGCTTTGTCCCGTCCTTCAGGTCCCGGCCATAGCTGGTCAGGTGGATGCCGGTCATCACCACCTCCCGGAAGCCTGCCTCCGCCAGCCGGTTCGCCTCCGCCAGCAGATCCGGCAGTGCCCTGGAGCGGATGGGTCCCCGCACCGAGGGAATGATGCAGTAAGCGCACCGGTTGCAGCAGCCCTCCTGGATCTTCAGGATGGCCCGGCTGTGGTCCTCCTGGTCCCGGATGGTCAGCTGCTCAAAGGGCGTTCCCTCCGCCAGCTCGTTCACCGCGCAGATGGGGTGTCCTTCCGCCAGAGACCGTTCCAACAGTTCCACCGCCTGCAGGCGGTGCTGCGTCCCGATCACCAGCCGGGCACCGGTCTCCAGCAGCCTGTCTCCCAGGCGCTGGGCCAGGCAGCCGCAGGCGATGATGCTGCTCTCCGGGTGCTCCCGGTGCAGCCGCCGCAGCAACTGCAGGGACTTCTTGTCCCCTGTGCCGGTCACGGTGCAGGTGTTCAGCACATACACATCCGCGTTCCCGTCAAAGGGGACCACGGTATATCCGGCGGCCCGGAACAGCTCCAGAATGGCCTGGGTGTCATATTGATTCACCTTGCAGCCCAAGGTGTGAAAGGCAGCCGTCTTCATGCTTCCATCTCCCCCCAAAGGCACAGCAGCGCTGTAATGGCCGCCAGCCCGGCGGTTTCCGTGCGCAGGATCCGGGGCCCCAGGGTCACCGCCCGGCCCCCTGCCTCCAGCATCGCGTCCACCTCTTCGGCGCTCATGCCGCCCTCCGGCCCGATGACCACCGCCACATCCAGCACCTCCGGCTTTTCCCGGTGGAAGGCGGTCAGGCTGTAGCCGGCTGCATCCTCCCAGGGGATCAGCGCCGCCTCATGCTCCGGCAGCCTGCGCAGAAGCTCCTTCATGGAAATGGGGGCTTCCACAGGCATCAACAGGCAGCGTCCGGACTGCTTGGCGGCCTCCCGGGCAATGCGCTGCCACCTCTCCCGCTTCTTCTCGCCTTCATTGGCTTTCAGCTGCACCACGCTGCGGCTCATGGCCACAGGCACCACCCGACAGGCACCCAGCTCGGTGGCCTTCTGCACGATCAGGTCCATCTTGTCGCCCTTGGGCAGCCCCTGATACAGGGTGATCTTCAGCCGCGGCTCCGTGGTCTGCAGGGGTGCGATCACCCGGCATACCGCCTCCTCCGGGGTCACGGAGAGGAACTCCGCCTCCCAGCGGCCGCCGTCGGAAAACAGCTCCAGCCGTTCTCCCGCCTTCATCCGCAGGACCCTCGCCGCATGCCGGGCGTCCTCCGGCTCCAGCCAGGCCTGTCCGTCCCGGATCTCCCGGTCATCCGCGTAAAAACGATGCATTCAGGGCCTCCTTGAAAGAATGGCCACCCATTCGCCCCGGCGGCGGACCTCCAGGATCTCATAGCCCGCGGCCTTCACTGCCTGCTCCACCTCATCGCCCCGCTCCTTGATGATGCCAGAGCAGATGAAGTATCCGCCGGAGGCAATCCGCTGCTTCACCGGCTCGGCAAAGCGGATGATGATGTCCGCAATGATGTTGGCCACGCACACATCGCACACGGCGTCCGTCTTCTCCAGCAGATCTCCCTGCTCGGCGGTGATTTTGTCCTGCAGGCCGTTGTGCTCAATATTTTCCGCAGCCACCCGCACCGCCACCGGGTCAATGTCGATGGCCAGGGCCTTTTCCGCCCCCAGCAGCACCGCGCCAATGGCCAAGATGCCGCTGCCGGTGCCCATGTCGATGATTTCCTCCCCGCCATGGATCACCTTTTCCAGCAGCTCCAGGCACATGGAGGTGGTTTCATGCATGCCGCTGCCGAAGGCCATGCCGGGATCGATCTCGATGATCTTGTCGCCCTCCTGGGGCTCGTAGCTTTCCCAGGTGGGCTTCACCACCAGGTGCTCACCGGCCTTGAAGGGCTTGTAGAAGCGCTTCCACACCTCGGACCAGTCCTCATCGTGCACATCGGCGCTGTCCACCTTCAGGGTACCGGTATTCCAATCGGGAGCCTTCATGGCGTCCAGGGAGGAACGCAGGGCCAGCATCCGGTCGGCGAAGGAAGAATCCGGCTCAAACCAGGCGTGCACCAGCACATCCTCTGGCATGGCCTCGATCATTTTGGGATCGATGATCTCCCAGAAGCCGTTGGGCTTATCGGGGTCCGGGACGTCCGCCCGGTCCTCCACCATGGTGCCGGTGGCCCCCTGGCGGATCAGCAGCTCCGACACGGCGTCGGAGGCTTCGGTGGTAGTATGTACGGTAATTTCTACCCAATCCATAGCTTTTATCTCCTGATGATTTTTATGCTTATTCAGTTGGTAAACGCTTCCATCAAGCACTGCTCTCGCAAGGACCTCATCCGTCTGCCGCAAACAAGTTGAGTCCTTCGATTGAGTAGCTATGCGGCAGCCACCTTCCCCATAGGGGAAGGTTTTTTCTTGTGCCCTCTGCAGTGCACAGGGAAAACTAACTAAGGCCTTCCCCTATGGGGAAGGGGGACCGCTTGCGGTGGATGAGGTCTTTTTCGGGGATAACTCGCCTGTTTCGGACAATCTTACGGATGGAACGTGTCAATGCCCCGGAGCTGCTCCAGCTCCCGGATATCCCGGGCCGTGGTATACATTCGCCGGGTCAGCACCTTGCTCTGCCGGAAATACAGGCAGATAAAGGGAATATCCTGGGTGAACTGGTTCCACACCTTATACAGGGCCGTCTGATAGTCCTGCTGGTTCAGGGCGGTGCGCAGCTCCTCCTTGATGAGGGTGTCCATCTCCGTGCTGCTGTACCGGGTGTAATTGCCGGTGTTGCTCTTCATCAGCAGGAAGCCGGGATCCGGACACACGTCCATGTTGTAGGCCGCCAGGGCCAGGTCGTAGCTGCCCGCCTTCAGCCTGGTCTGCATGTCGGAGAAGGTCATGGTGGTCACCGAGCACTCAAAGCCGATGGCGGTGAGCATGTCGGCAATGCTGTTGGCGGTCTCCACCCGCACGCTGTCCTCCGGCTCCTCATACACATAAATGCGGATGTGCATGCGGTAGAGGCCGGAGCCGTCCTCCTTGGGCATGTCCAGCACCCCGTCGCCATCCGAGTCCGTCCAGCCCGCCTCGTTCAGCAGGGCGATGGCCTTGTCCGGATCGTAGGTATAGCTGCTGTCCACGCTCTCATCGTAGAGCCAGGTGCCGGGAATGGTGGGCAGGTTGGTGCGCTCCACCATGCCCATGTAGGCCCCGGAGGCCAGCTTGTCCACGTCAATGGCATAGCGGATGGCCTGCCGCACCTCCAGGGTGCCCAGCGGGAAGGAGGATTCGTTGATCAGCAGGGTCTCCAGCTGCCTGGTCCGGCAGGAAAGGGACAGGGAGCTGGTGCCGCTTCGGTACTGGCTGGCGGACAGGCTCCGGGTCAGGATGGTATCCACCTGGGCGTACTCGTAGGCGTTCATGACCTCCTTAGGGGTGTTGTACATCACCACCATGATCTCCTGCACCTGGGGCTGGGCCTGCCACCAGTTCTGGTTGGCAGTCAGGGTCAGGCTGTTGCAGGCATCAAACTGGGAAATGACATAGGCGCCGGTGCCCGGAGGATTATCCGCCGTGATGGAATCGGCAGGCAGAATGGGATAGGTCAGCTCATACAGAAAGCCCCAGTTCCGCTTGCCGCTCTTCAGCTTGAACACCACCGTGGAATCCCCGGAGGCGCTGACGGAGGACACGTAATAGCTCAGGTTGTAGTAATACCCCTTGTCCGTGGTATCCTCCGCGTTGGCCTGGTCCAGGATGTACTGGGTGGTGGCCACCACATCCGCGGCGGTGAGGGGCGTCCCGTCCGAGAAGGTAACGCCGCTGCGGAGCTGGAAGGTCCAGGTGCGCCCGGCGCCGCTTTCCTCCCAGCTCTCCGCCAGGCAGGGCTGGGGCAGGTAATCATCATCCACGCTGATCAGGCCGTTATAGCAGATATCGTAGATGGCGGCCATGTCCCGCTCCTGGGGCGCCAGGGGGCGCAACACGGTGGTCTTGGTGGACATGATGCCCAGGGTCAGGCTCTCGCCCACATTGGTTGCCAGCGCGGAGGGAAGCTCACACAGAGCCAGCGTCAGGATCAGCAGAGCTGACGTCAGCTTCAAAATAAAGGACCTGGTAGATGCCATATGCCTGGGTCACCTTCTTTGCGTAATTTTTTGTTGGGCCATCCGTCATGGCCTCCAGGTTCAGGGTCACCCCATCCGGGGAAAGGGTGGAATCCGACAGCCAGGTGGTCACCTGCCCCTGCCCGGCGTGATAGGCAGCCGCCACGCACACCGGATCCCCACGGAACAGGTCGGAGAGATAGCCCAGGTACCAGCAGCCATAACGGATGTTGGTCTCCGGGTCGTACATCCGGTCAAAGGAATAGTCGCTGTCCTTCAGCTTGCCGGCGATCCACTCCGCCGTCTCCGGCATCAGCTGCATCAGGCCCCGGGCGCCCACGCTGCTCTCCGCTCCGGAGCGGAAGGAGCTTTCGTTCAGGATGATGGAGGCCACAAAGGCGGGCTCCAGGTTGTTCTCCCCGGCGTATTGGCCGATCCAGTCCCTGTAGGAAAGAGGATGGGCATCCACCACCGCCTGGTGGGCGGCAATCTTTGCGTCCTCATTGGTTTTCAGCCAGGCCCGAAGCAGGGCGTCCGTGGTGAACAGGCTCAGGGCCAGGAAAAACAGGGCAGCCGTCAGGATGATCAGCCACCGGGGCGTGCCGGGATCCCGCCTCGTCTCCTCCAGCCGCTCGGTGCTCCTGCGGGCCTCCTGGGGGCGGCGCATCACCGGCGGCGGCGTCTCCGGCCCGGCCTGCTCTCCTGTTTCCCGGCGGCGTCTCACCGGGGCCGCCTGCTCCGCCGGTGCCGCGGCAGGCACGGGCGGCAGCTCTTTGGGCTCGGCAGGCACAGTCCTGCGCCTGCGGGGTGCTTCGCTCACCTTCCGCTCCTTTCCCGCAGCTCCCGATACAGGGTGCGAACCCGGCAGCCGGTTTCCTCCGGTGTGCCGGAATTGTCAATGATGTCATCCGCCCGGCGGGCCTTTTCCTCCGGGGAAAGCTGGCTGGCCACCCGTTCCAGGGCCTGCTGCCGGCTGAGGCCGTTCCGGAGCATCAGGCGGCGAAGCTGCTCTTCCTCCGGCAGCCACACGCACCACACCCGGTGGCACAGGCGATCCAGGTTCTTCTCGTAGAGGAGCGGCATATCCAGCACGCAGACCTCCGCGCCGACGGCCTCCACCTCCCGGATCCTGCGAAGGATCAGCTCCCGCAGCAGGGGCTGCATGATGCCATCCAGCCGCTGCCGTTCCGCCTCGGAGGAAAAGATCCTTTCCCCCAGCGCCCCGCGGTTCAGGCTGCCGTCCTCGGAAAAGACCGTTTCCCCGAAAGCCAGACGGATCGCCGGAAGCGCCGCTCCGTCCGGCCCGGTCAGCTCCCGGGACAACTCATCGCCATCTACGATCACGGCGCCCAGCTCGCGCAGCATACCGGATACGGTGGATTTTCCGCAGGCGATCCCGCCCGTCAGCCCCAGAATCAGCATGCAGCGCCTCCTTCAGCTTATTCTTGTTTTCTTTCGCCACGCCTGCCGGGAAATCCTTCTTTTCCCGCATCGGGGGCAAAATGGAAAAATCCTGTAGCATTCCGGCGGAAAAGGTGCTATACTGTTATGGTAACATGAGAATGGAGGATTGTGCCATGGAACGGATCGCCAGCTTCTGCGTGGATCACACCCGGCTTGAGCGGGGCATTTACCTTTCCCGTCAGGACGGAGACGTGCTGACCTGGGATGTGCGCATGAAGGAGCCCAACCACGGGGATTATCTGGATCAGGCGGCCCTGCACACCATGGAGCATCTCTTTGCCACCTGCGCCCGGAACGGGGAATACAAGGACGGCATCATTTATGTGGGTCCCATGGGCTGCCGCACCGGCATGTATCTCCTCACCCGGGGCCTGACGGACGCCCAGGTGCTGGACTGCGTGCGGCAGTGCTACCGCTTCATGAGCACCTTTGAAGGGGAGATCCCCGGGGCGAAGGTGGAGGAATGCGGGAATTATCTGAACCAGGATCTGGTGGGGTGCCGCAGGGAAGCGGCGGCCTATCTCCGGGTGCTGGAGGGGCTGACGGAAAAGGACATGCGGTATCGGTATTATCTGAGCTGAAAATTTCGCTCTCACGAGCGACCAAAGGGCTTTCCGATCGCCCTTTGGAAACCTTCGGCTGCAGGTTTTTGCAAAATCATCATCAACAGGAGGCTGTCGGATGCGTCTGACACGGAAAGCTCTTCTCCCGGCAGCGGGCCTGCTGCTTTATCTGGGGCTGGCGGCGGTGCTGTTTTTCACCAATCCGCTGATCCAGCCCCAGGGCTTCACCCTGGCCTGTCTTCTGCCCTTTATGCTGCTGGCCTGGAAGGTGCTGCTTCTGCCCGGGCACCCGGATTACCTGAAAAAATACCGTACCCGGGGCCGGTGCATTGCCCTGGGCGGCATCTCGGTGTATTCCTCCCTGGCGGCCTTCGGCCATCGGCTGCTGGCCATGGAAGAGGCCCGGATGCACATCGAATGGGATGACGCCCTGTATCTGCTGCTGGGCGCCCTGTGGTTCCTCCCTTTGCTGCTGCTTTTCCTCTACGGCATGGAGTGGCTGTCCCACCGCCCGGTACGGCCGGAGCTGAAGCCCCTGGCCCGGTGGAAGGCCTGGCTGATCACCTTCGCCGCCCTGATGGCGGTGCAGGGCGTGCTGCTGTACAGCTTCGCTCCCGGCGGCTACGGCAATGACGGCGTGTATGAATACATGCAGGCCGTGGGCACCATCCAGCTGAACGACTGGCACCCCATCATCAATGCCCTGATGGAGCGGCTGCTTCTCTCGGTCTTCAACAGCCCTGTCTTCATCACCCTGGTGCAGATGGCAGTTTACGCAGCCATCGTTACGGAATTCCTGCTGCTGGCCCGGGACTGCGGGCTGCGCACCGGCGGGCTGATCCTGCTGGGCTGCCTGTTCCTGCTGGTGCCCTCCCAGGCCATGAATTCCATCAGCGTCACCAAGGATATGCCCTATCTTTACGCCCTGCTGGGGGTCACCCTGCTCCTGCTGAAGCTTCTCCGGGATCCGGAATATTTCCGCCGGGTGCGCTTCTGGGTCGGCATGGCCGCCTGCCTGTTCTTCATGACCGCCTACCGGCACAACGGCATCATGCCCGCCGCGGTAATCATCATCGTGTGCGGCGTGCTGTTCCTGAAGCGGTGGAAGAAGAAGCAGCGGCAGGCCTGGAAGCTGCTGCTGGGGCCGGTGATCGGCGTGCTGCTCATCGGCGTCTGGAAGGGCCCGGTGAACAAGGCCACGGAGGCGGTGCCCAACACCTCCTCCACCTATGTGACCATGCTGTGCGCCGCCGCCTCCTGCGTCAACCAGGATCTGCCCTTGTCCCTGGAGGCCCATCAGATCATGGAAGAGGTCATGCCCCTGTCCGTGTGGAAGCAGTATTACTCCCGGTACGAGGGTCACGACCAGTACATGTGGGTCAGTGAGTTCGGCTTCGACACCTCCTCCATCACGGCGGTGAAGGCCTTCCGGGTGTACCTGGAGGCCCTGGCCCGGTATCCCGACGTCATCCTGAAGGACCGGCTGGACGGCATGGACATCCTGTGGGATATCCGGCAGCCGGAGACCTCCTTCAACATGCGCTATTTTGATTATGTGGATGGCTCCTTTGAGGTGGAGACCGCCATGGATCTGTCCGACATGGAGCTGGAGAGCGGCCGGTACTATTCCCACCGGGGCCTGGCGGATCTTTACCGGAAGATCAGCCTGTACCGGGGAAGCAACGGCATCGTGGATATGGTGCTGTGGCGCTCCGGCATCTACGTGATCCTGCTGATGGTCCTGCTGGTATTCTGGCAGGCCAACGGGCTGAACCGGCTGCACCTGGCAGCGGTGCCCCTGTGGGGGAACCTGGCCTGCAGCCTGCTGGCGGTGTATCACCAGTCCTTCCGCTATGTGTATTTCATTCAGGTCTACGCCGTGGCGCTGTGCCTGATCACTGTTGCCCTGATGAAGAAAAAATCCGCTGAAGGAGTGTCGGAAGCATGAAAAAGTCCCGCATTGCCGTATTGATCCCCTGCTACAACGAGAGCAAGACCATCGCCAAGGTGGTGGCGGACTACCGGGCCGCCCTGCCGGAGGCGGATATCTATGTCTATGACAACAACTCCAAGGACGGCACGGACGAGATCGCCCGGGAGGCCGGGGCCATCGTGCGCTACGAGCATCGTCAGGGCAAGGGCAATGTGATCCGCACCATGTTCCGGGAGATCAACGCCGACTGCTACCTGATGATCGACGGCGACGACACCTATCCCGCGGAAAATGCCCGGGAGATGGTGGACATGGTGCTGAATGACGGTGTGGACATGGTCATCGGTGACCGGCTGTCCTCCACCTATTTCACCGAGAACAAGCGCCCCTTCCACAACACTGGCAATGTGCTGGTGCGCAAGCTGGTGAACAGCATTTTCGGCAAGGGCAACAAGATCACCGACATCATGACCGGCTATCGGGCCTTCTCCCGCACCTTTGTGAAGGGCTTCCCGGTGCTGAGCAAGGGCTTCGAGATCGAGACGGAGATGACCATCCACGCCCTGGACAAGAACCTGAGCCTGCGGTCCATCCCCGTGGAATACCGGGACCGGCCCCAGGGCAGCGTCAGCAAGCTGAACACCGTGTCCGACGGCATGAAGGTGCTGAAGACCATCGGCACCCTCTTCAAGGACTACAAGCCCCTGCCCTTCTTCTCCATCCTGGCCCTGCTGTTTTTGATCATCGCCATGATCATGTTCATCCCCGTGTTTGTGGAATTCCAGAAGACCGGCCTGGTGGAGCGCTTCCCCACCCTGATCGTGGCCGGCTTCTTCGCCATCGCCTGCCTGCTGGTGTTCTCCGTGGGCCTGATCCTGGACACTGAAGCCAAGAAGGCCCGGCAGAACTACGAGATCCACATGAATATGCTCCACGCCATCTACGACGGTCAGGAAGAGGAATAAGGCAAGCCAACCGAAGGTGGGGTTGGAAGAGCGATCGGAAAAAGTATCCCCCGAAGGTGGGTTTGGGAGAGCGATCGGAAAAAGTATCCCCCGAAGGTGGGTTTGGGAGGGCGATCGGAAAAAAGTATCCCCCGAAGGTGGGTTTGGGAGGGCGATCGGAAAGCCCTCCCAATCCTTTTGTTAACCGTTCATTCACAACTCCTTCATCTCCGCTTCACACAGCACCTTATCATCCCAGATAACCGGATTTCCCCGGGAAGGAGATGGATTTATGGGTTTTCTTGTGTTTTTCGTTTTCCTGTTCATCTGGCTGTATCGCCCTGTGAAGAACCTGGGCAAGGAACGCCAGGTGAAGACAAAATGGCTGGTGGGAGCAGTCCTGCTCACTGCCATCCCCGGCTTTGCTGTCATCATAGGCTTCGAGTTCCTGGGCGGATATCTCATGCAGGCCCTTTCTCTGCAGGGCGTTTTGAAATGCCTCTTTGACGCCTTCATCACCGCCGCCCTGATCGAGGAAGGCTTCAAGTATCTGATTGCCCGGCCACTGCTGAAGCCCTCCCAGGCTCAGCGGAGGATCGACGTGATCTTCATGTTCATGGCGGTTGGCCTGGGCTTCGAAATCATTGAAAGCCTGCTGGGCCTGTTTACCGATTCCACCATCCTGGTGGGGCTCATCCGGGGCGTCTTCTGCTCCCACGTGTTCTGGCAGATGTACATGGGCGCCCACTACTATGACTACCGCGCCGCCAAGGCCCAGGGCGACAAGCGCACCGCCCACCGGGAGCTTGCCCGGGCCCTGCTGGTTCCCTTCTTCCTCCATGGCATGAACGACTTCAGCATTTTCTTCCTGGAGACCCAGATCATTGAGGAAGGCGAGGAGTTCGTTCCCGGTCCTTATTGCGAGCTGGCCCTGATCATCTTCCTGGTGTACTTCGTTGCCAACATCGTGTTCATGGTGCGCACCCTGAAGATGGTGAACCGGGAAGCCACCCACGCCCGGATCGAGGCCGAGGAGGCCCGTGCCGCCCTGGCTTTGGAACAGGCAGAGGAAGCAGTACCCGAAAATGAATAACCGGTAAAAGCAAAGGAGCGGGCCGCTTGGGTCCGCTCCTGTTTTGTTTATCCAAGAATGAATTCCCGGGTGATCCGGCGGCTTTCCTCGCCCTCCGGAAGCCCCGCATACACAGAGAACTCGTGAAACAGGCCGATGCCCTCCACCAGCCGGGAGGGCAGCAGGCGGTGCAGCTCCGTGATGTCCGGGTAAAACAGCTCCGCCGTGCCGGTAAAGAGCAGCGTCTCCGGCAGCTCCTTCCACCGGTCAAAGAAGATCGGGCTGATGTGCCGGTCCCGGGGATCCGTGTCTCCGGCCCACAGCTTGCCGCTTTCCACCAGGCCATACTCCGCCAGGGACAGATCCGCCTCCCGGAGCTCCGGCACCCTGGGGTTGGACATGGTCACATCCAGCCAGGGAGAATACAGCACCAGCTTCTCCGGCAGAGGCCGCCCCAGCGCCAGCAGCTCCTCCGCCAGGCCGAGGGCAAAGCCGCCTCCGGCGGAATCCCCCATCAGGATGATAGGCAGACCCTCCGCCAGCAGATCCTCCCAGACCCGCAGCAGCAGCCGGTAGCCCTCCCGCCAGGTGCCTGTGGGGGCCAGGGTATACATGGGCATCACCACCCGGGCGGACAGGTCATCCACCAGGTGGTCGCAGAAAATGGCATGGTCCGCCACCTCGTTCCAGATGTAGGCCCCGCCATGAATAAACAGCACGATGCGCTCCGGATGCTCCGGCTGAAAGGTATACACATGGTTCGGCCCATAGAGCCTGTCCTCCGGCGGATGAAGGAAGGAAATGGGACCGCCCGTCCTGGCCTCCGGCAAGCGGGAACAGGCCTCCTGCCGGGCAAGCTGCGGCCGCACTGTGCCCTCGAACTGTTCCCTCTCCAGGATCTCCCTGCCCATGGTGCCGCCTCCGGCCTCGATCAGCCCCCGGGCCTCCCGGGACATGGGGATGACAGAATCCTTGTTCATGCGCATGACCTCCCGGCTGCTTTGTTATTTCTCCGTGCTGCTCCATTCCCGGCCTTCATAGATGGGCTCATTCAGCAGCGTTTCAATGTACAGGGCAAAGGTACTGGAGCCGGTGTATCGGGCCCACAGGCTCCGGGCGGGATCGGTAAGCAGCTCCGAATGCCGGGACAGGGTGCCGATGAAGTAGCAGGTATTGAATTCAAGAGCATAGTCCGCCATCTCGCTCCGCTCCTCCTCCGGTACATCCAGAGCCTCCAGCTCCTCCTGCATTCCCTTGGTGGTGGCTTTGGCAAACAGCTCTTCCGCATCCGCCCGGATTTCCTCCGCCAGATGCTCTTCGCACAGGCTCCGCGCCTCGTACCGGATATCTCCTTCATCGGACACGGTCACCATGCCGTAGGTGAAGGGATACACGGACCAGCTGCCCACCGCAATGTCCGTTACCTTGCCGGGCAGGATGTTCTGCATGTGCATATGTCCGGATAGATTCACCCGGCAGCCTGCGTCCGCCAGCAGAGCCGCCACCTTGTCCCCATACACCACCCGCATACTGGAGGCGGCAAAGGCTGTGTGGGGCAGCAGATTCTGGTGGCTGCAGGAAATCAGCGTAACACCCGCCTCCTTGACCGCTGCGGTGACCTCCTCCAGCCAGGATAAATGCGCCGCCGTGGCCATGCCGTATGTGGCCACCGTGTTTTCATACACACTGTAGTCACCCAGGATCAGCCACAAATCCTCCCCCAGCCTGACCAGCCCGGAAGCCCCCGGCCCGGTCATATCATCGGCGAGCATGCCCTGCCACAGCGCCTGAAATTCCCCAGGGGTCACATTGTCCGTTCCCGCCACGGCACCATTCCCGTAGCGGATGGCATTGGCATTATTGATGTCGTGGTTTCCGGGGATCACCAACACCGGGATACCCTCCTCCTGCAGCCCTCTCAGCGCCGCTGAAAGCTCCTGGTGGCTGGCCTTCTCTCCGTTGAAGGTCAGGTCTCCGGTGATCAGCAGGAGATCGGGCTGCTGATGTCTTGCCTCCGCCAGCAGCGCGTCCAGCAGCTCCCCGGAATACTGGGCAGCCTTGCCGTCTCCCCGAGCCAGCACCGAAGGAAAATAATCGCCGCTTCCCTCAAACAGGGAAGGAGAAAGATAATGAATATCAGAGACCTGCATGATCCTGGTCTCTCCGGCGGCCACAGAAAGCAGAGCCGGGATCAGCAGCAGGAGCAGCAGAGCAGCCATCCGTTTCATCCCTTTTCCCTCCGGTTTCAGATTTATCCTTGGCAAATTTGAAGTAACCAGGCGATTTATCCTTGGCAAATTTGAAATATATCGGCGATTTATCCTTGGCAAATTTGAAATGGCGTGACTCAGAGTGCGTTTTTATCCTTCCCCCAAAGCAATGTCCCGCACCACCTGGCTGGCCAGGAGCAGCCCCATGGCAGGCGGAACGAAGGCGCTGCTGCCGGGCACCGCGTGCTTGCCGGGCGGCAGGGGCTCACCGCTTTCTCCGGGGGTCATGGGCTCCTCCAGGGAGCATGCCACCTTCAGGTGTTCAATGCCCCGCTTCCGGCAGCCTACCCGCACCGCCTTGGCCAGGGGACAGCCGCTGGTCTTCATGATATCCATCACCCGCAGCTGGCTGGGATCCAGGCGGTTCCCGGCCCCCAGGGCGCTGATGATGGGCACGTTCAGCTCGTGGCAACGGCTGATCAGCTCCAGCTTGGCGGACACGGTGTCAATGGCATCCACCACATAGGTGAAGCGGGACAGGTCGATCTCCTCCGCCGTCTCCGGAAGATAGAACATCTGCCGGGTCTCAATCTCCGCCTCCGGGTTGATATCCTTGAGGCGCTTTTTCAATGCCTCCGTTTTCGGCTGACCCACGGTGGAATGCAGGGCCACCAGCTGCCGGTTCAGGTTGGTCAGGCTGACGGTGTCATTATCCACCAGGCAAATGGCGCCGATGCCGGAGCGGATCAGGGCCTCGCAGCAGTGGCCGCCCACGCCCCCCAGGCCGAACACCGCCACCCGGGCCCGGTGCAGCCGCTCAAGGCCTTCCTCTCCCAGCAGCAGGCCCGTGCGGGAAAACTGGTTCATTCCTCCACCTCCTCGTACCGCTCCAGGAAGCTGTGCTTTTCCCCTTTGGTCTTCCAACCGGGAAAGGTATCCAGGCTGACGGCGTGGATGCTGTTGAAGATGCTCTTCTCGATGTCCGGGTTGTCCTGCCGCAGCTGCCGGAGGAGCTTTTTCACCTCCTGCCGCTTGGAGACCCCGGGCTCGTCATTGTGCTCGGTGAAGCGGCAGGCGCACTGCAGGAAGTGCAGGTCGTTGCTGTTCCGCCAGGTGATGATGTCCTCCTCGTGGATCAGGTACAGGGGCCGGATCAGCTCCATGCCGGGAAAATTGCTGGAGTGGAGCTTGGGCGGCATGGCCTGGAGCTGAGCGCCCCAGAACATGCCCATCACCGTGGTCTCGATCACGTCGTTGAAGTGGTGCCCCAGGGCGATCTTGTTGCAGCCCAGCTCCCTGGCCTTGCTGTACAGGTGGCCCCGGCGCATCCGGGCACACAGATAGCGGGGGTTTTTCTCCTGGTGATTGGCCACCTGAAAGATCTGGCTTTCAAAGATGGTCACCGGAATATCCAGCAGCCGGGCATTTTCCTCGATGCGCTGCCGGTTTTCCGGATTGTAGCCGGGATCCATCACCAGAAAAACGTTCTCAAAGGGATATCGGCTGTGGCGCTGCAGCTACTGCATCAGCTTGGCCAGGAGCATGGAGTCCTTGCCGCCGGAGATGCACACGGCGATGCGGTCGCCGCTCTGGATCAGCTCGTAATCCTTCACCGCGTGAATGAAGGGCGTCCACAGCCGTTTCCGGTAGGTGGTCATCAGGCCCCGCTGGATGCGCAGGCTGGTTTCGGTTTCTGTGCTCATGCTTTCCCTCGAAAAGGCTCCCTGCCCGGATTCCGCGGCAGGGAGCTCAAGCTTTCGGATTTTCTCAGGCCGCGTCCGCAGGCTCCTCGGGATCCGTCTTCTCCGGCTGGACGAAGGTGCCGTCCAGCTTTTGCTTCATCACTTCAATGGCCTGGTTCAGCTGAGGATCGTCCGGATCCGCCAGGCCGTAATCCCCGTTGTCACCCTCCGGCAGGGGGCTTTCCACATCCGGCTCGATGCCCACGCCGTGGATATGCCGCCCGTTGGGGGTCAGGTATTCCGCAATGGTGAGCTGCATGCCGGCGCCCCGGCTGCCGATATCCACCACATCCTGCACGATGCCCTTGCCGTAGCTGGTCACGCCCACGGCGGTGGCTCCGGCCCGGTCCTGCAGGGCTCCGGTGAGCATTTCGGAGGCGGAGGCGCTGTTCTCGTTGATCAGGATCACCAGCGGGATGTCCGTCTTTCCGTCGGTGGTGTAGTAGTTGTAGGTCGCGCCGCTGCGGTAGCTCAGGGTGGTCATCACGCCCTTGTCCAGGAACAGGTCGGCAATGGTATCCGCCTGGTCCACCCAGCCGCCGGGATTGTCCCGCAGATCAATGATCAGGCCCCGGATCCCCTGCTTCTGCAGCTCCTCCAGAGCGGTGGTGAATTCAGCGGCAACGCCGGAGGAGAATTCATACACCACGATATAGCCGATGCTGTCCTCCAGCATGGCGGAATCCACCCAGTTCTCCTTGATGGCGGCCCGGGGGATCTCCATACGGATCTCCTCCTCGCCCCGGAGGAAGGTCACATCCGCCGTGGTGCCGGGCTCGCCCCGGATCAGGGCCACCGCGTCATCCAGGTTGGCGGAGGTCACCAGCATATCATCCCCCACCCGGTACAGGATGTCGCCCCGCTGCACACCGGCCTTATCCGCGGGGGAATCCTTGAACACCCGGCTGATGGTGCACACGCCGGTGGTGTTGTTGGCGGTGATCTGCATGCCCACGCCCTCATACTCTCCGGTGTCGTCGCTCCACATGGAGGCGTAGTCCTCCGGGGTGTAATAGAAGGTGTAGGGATCGCCGGCAGCCAGGGTCATGCCGTAAGCGGCGCCGTCCAGCAGGGTCTGCTCGTCCAGCTCCTTGTAGTAGTCGTTCTCCATGTAATTCATGATCTCCAGCAGCTCATCCAGCTTCTGGTAGCGGGCGTATTCCTCAGCGGAAATGGTCACCGTGCCGTCAGCGGAAGAGGTGACGGCGGTCGTTTCGGTGCTATGGCCGGTCATCACCGGCAGGTAGGCGCAGCCGCCGAGCAGAGCCAGGGCAGCCAGCAGGGACAAAACCATCAGGAACCGCTTTTTCATTTGTTTTCCTCTCTCCGGACCTCTCGTCCGGCCTGGTGCATTTCCATCAGGATGCGGAAGGTCACCGCGTCATCGAAGCATCTCAGGTCCAGTCCGGTCTGGGCCTTGATGCGGTCCAGCCGATAAATCAGGGTGTTCCGGTGGATGAACAGCTGCCTTGCCGTGTCCGACAGGTTCAGGTCCTTCCGGAAAAACATACGGATGGTGGAGAGCATTTCCTCCGTCAGCAGGCGGTCGTTTCCGCCGCCGGATAATTGCCGCCGCAGTGCCTGCAGCGTTTCCGGCCGGGTCTCCGCCAGGAGCCGCTCCAGCACGGTCTTTTCCCACAGGAAGACCTGCTCCTCCGGTCGGAAGGTGCCTCCGGCTTCCAGAGCGGTCCGGGCCTGGGCGGCACCCTCCGCCAGCGCCTCCGGGGTGCGGACCAGCCCGCCCACGCCCACGGTGATGCTCCCGCCGGTTTCCTCCAGCACGGTTTCCCGCAGGGCCAGGGCAAATTCCGCCGCTTCCTCCGGCGTCTCCAGACCCGTCATGTCCTTCACCAGGGCGGCGGTGTCCCGGTCCAGCACGGTCAGCAGGTCCCGGTCCTCGGTGGGGGTCAGGCCCTTCAGCAGGGCGGCGTTTCCCGGCAGGCGCATCAGCAGCACCCGGCAGCACAGCGCATCCCGCAGTCCGCAGCGCCGGGCGGCTTCCTCCAGCCGATGCCCGGTCAGCTCTCCCCGAAGGATGGCAGCGCACAGCTCCTCATCGCTTCCCTGCTCCGGAACAGCCAGCGCAGCGGAGAGCAGCAGGATATCCGCTCCGCCGGGCGTATCCTCCGGGCAGCGCAGCATCAGCCCCGCCTCCGGGAGCGCCAGGCACAGCTTTCCCTCCCGGACGGCGCACCGTCCGGCAGGCAGCCCGGAATTTTCGGAAAGCGGCAGCGCCTCCACCGGGGCAGCCAGCCGGGAAAGCAGCTTCTTCAGCCTGTCCTCCATGTGTTTTGCTCCTTTGTCCCGTTATCCGATCTTTTTCGCGTCTTCCCGGTTGGTTTCGGAAATGATGTAGTGGGGCCGGTGCTTGCTCTCCATATAGGTCTTGGCGATGTACTGCCCCATGATGCCCAGGCAGAACAGCTGAATGCCCCCGATGAAGATGATGATGCACACCGTCGATGCCCAGCCTGCCACGGGATCGCCCCACACCAGCCGCCGGATGATCAGCACCAGCAGCATGATGAAGGAAATCCCCGTCATGCCCACGCCGAACCAGCTGGCGATGTCCAGGGGCGTCTGGGAGAAGTTGATGATGCCGTCAATGGCATACTTCAGCAGCTTCCAGAAGTTCCACTTGGTCTCTCCGGCCACCCGCTCCACGTTCTTGTAGGGCAGCCAGCAGGTGCGGAAGCCCACCCAGCCGAAGATGCCCTTGGAGAAGCGGTTGTACTCGCTCATGGCCACGATGGCCTCCACCATGTCCCGCTTCATCAGCCGGAAATCCCGGGCGCCGTCCACCACATCCGCGTCGGAAATTCTGTTGATGATCTTGTAGAATTTCCGGGCAAACCAGCTGCGGATGGGCGGCTCGCCCTCCCGGGTCACCCGGCGGGTGGCCACGCTGTCATAGTCCCCGGTCTGCAGCTTTTCCAGCATCTCCGGCAGCAGGGACGGCGGATCCTGCATGTCGGCGTCCATCACGGCGGTGTAGTCCCCCCGGGCATGGGTCAGGCCGGCATACATGGCCGCTTCCTTTCCGAAGTTCCGGGAGAAGGACAGGTAGGTCACGTGGGGATCCTGCTCCGCCAGCTCCCGCATGATCTGCAGGGTATTGTCCCGGGAGCCGTCGTTCACCAGGATCAGCTCCCAGTCGCAGTCCATCCCGGAAACCACCTTCGCGGTCTCCCGGTAAAAGATCGGCAAAGCCTCCTGCTCGTTATAGCAGGGTACCACCAAGGTCAGCAGCATGGCGCTTTCTCCTTTCCGTAAAAACAACCAGGCAGATAAATCCCATCGTCGCAAGGATCGTACAGATGAGCCCCGCTTTATACCAGGGCGTCGTGTAGGTCAGCACCACATGGTGATTTCCTTCCTTCAGGCGGATGGCGGAGTAAGCCACATCGGCCTGAAGCACCTCGGCTTTTTCACCGTCAACCGTGGCCTGCCAGCCTTCGGAATAAGGCAGGGACATGAACAGCAGTCCGTCCTCGCTCATGCTGATGTCGCCGGTGATTTTGTTGGTCTCAAAGGCAACATCGGTCATGGGGTTCGCGCCCAGGGCGGCGATCTGCTCAGAAAACCTGTCCATGGGCTGGCAGACAACGGAGATGCTGTCATAGGTGTAGGTGCCGGAGCCTTCAAAGGTTATGGTCACCTCTTCCAGCGCTCCGGCCCGATAGCCTGTGTTGACCGCCCAGTCGGTACGGCCGGAATAAAACCTCGAATCCGGGGTGGCCAGGCAGAAGGCTTCATTGCCAAAGTCCGGGCTGCTTACGGTGACGCTGGGCTATGGTGCTTCTCCGCTATACTTCAATCCCGTTATGACGATATAGGTTTCGGAATTCTCCGCCCCCTTGAATGTCAGCCGCACAGAAGCATTCCCCTGCTCTGCCTCAATCGTGTGCTCATCAATCAGCCTTGCGTTTTGCCCGCTTTTGAGCTCATAAGAGATTTCCTGACTGGTGAACTCAAGGGAAGCCGTCCCCGCCGCAAATTCGTCCTCCAGAACCACGCCCTGGAGCAGCGCTTCCTGGCGCTCCACGGAGGGCAGCGCCTTCCATTCGGTATACGGGATCACCCGGGAAACAGAATAGCCAAAGGGCAAGCTGTTCTGATTATAGAACACATTGTAATCGCCGTAGGTTCCCGTGTAGACATACCCATACGGGATCTCTGACGCGCTGGGGACGGCAACGTAATACTTCGACAGGCTCAAGGCCAGCTGCGCGGCACGATTGTTGTAGCCCCAAAAGCTGTAATTGTGGCCGTCACACTGATCGGTATCCGCTCTGTATTTTGAAAAGGCCGGCGGGGAAATGGTCCAATAGAACTGGGTCGAGGACAGCCCGGACTGAAGACCGGCGTTGGTGGTGACAAGGCCGGAATATCGAACAAGCCCCGTCTCCTGAGCCGCCTCCTTCACCGTTTGCACGGCCTTGGTCTCATTGTCGGCATAGGCTTCCGCCTCTTCCACCGTAAGGCACTCCTGCGCCCAATTCTCAATGGAATATTTTCCTGCCGCAGTGACAAAGATCCCGATGATCACCAACGCAAAGGGGATCAGGCGGGTATACCTGCCACCGGCTCCGGGCAGGAAATTGGTCGCCGCCAGCAGGGCACACAGCCCCAGCTGAATATAGGCAATCTCCTGGGTGTATTCCCGGCAAAGGATCAATACGATCAGATAAACCGCCAATCCTGCCAGCAGCAGGATGGTTTTTTTCTTTGTCAGCCCAAGCAGCAGGTCCCACTCAACGGAAACGGCGCAGGAAACAGCCAATGACAGCGCCCATGTCCAGCGGTTGCACATATAAGAGAAACCATTGAACGCCTGACCGAAGGCCGGGATCAGGAGAAACACCAGGCAAGCCGCCAGACAAAGCTTCAGCACACGATTCCCCTTGTGGCTGAACAGCAGCAGGATGGCCGGCAATGCCGCGGCACTGTAGCCCAGGCAGGCCTCATAGGAGTAGGTCGGCTCCAGGAAAAGACCGGCAAGCTTCAGGTAGTGGGAAGCGGGATAAAGCCAATGGATCTGAATGCCGGAGGCCATCCGGTCGCTGCCGAGGAACGCGTACAGCATAGGGAACAGAATGACACCGGCCATCAGGACCCCGAGAATCGATGCGCCGGCGATCCGCAGAAGGCCGATTCCGGCCTCCTTCCATTTTCCCCGATAGCAGGACAGCAGCCGAATCATGACATACAGTACGGTAAGCAAGGCCTGCACATAGAAAAAATAGAAATTGCTCAGCGCGGCGATCATCACCGACAGGATCAGAGCATAGGGCCGTTCCTTCCGGAGGATCTTTTCTGTGCCCAGGAGGATCAGCGGGAACCAGATCATGGAATTCGCAAAGAATGGGTGTGTGACAGCGCTGTAAAGCCCCCAATAGCAGAAGGCATAGGTCAGGCTGCCTGCCATCATTCCCGCGAAGCTGCTTTTCCCAAGATACCGGCAAAAGAAGAAGAAGGACAAGCCGGCGCAGTACAGCCTGGCGATCATCAGGAAGTCATAAAGGAGCCAGGTAAATCTTGCCGGAACAAACACCGAAAGAAAAGTGAACGGGTCGCCGATCACATAATAATGCAGGGTTTCGAGAATATCGCTGCCCTCACCGATGGAAAAATCCCACTGGGGAATCACCAGGCCATTGCCCTGCAGGAGGTTCCCGATGATCGACCTGAGATATTCACCGTAATACATCAAAGCCCTGTAATGCTGCTTGAGCCCATCATCTCCCAAAATCAATGTCCGGTTCTGCAGGTACGTAAAAGAAAACACAACAAAGCTGACAGCCAGGAAGATGACAGAGTAGGTGATCAGCCAGTTTTTGCTCTGCTTTCGATTCAGCCTTGCAGCTTCCGCTCTTTGCATTGTTTCCTTCTCCGCCCCATCAGCAGTCTTGAAGCAATCAGATACACCCCCAGCAGTCCGGATGCCGCTGTGGCGAGCCTCCAGGGCGTGGGCTCCTCAAAGCGAACCGTCAGGGTGCCGTCGAAACCCGCCGGCAGGGTGATCCGCAGGGTCTGGTCCTCTCCGTCGGAAATGGCGTAGCGGTTGCCCGCCTCATCCGTGACGGTGTAGCCGGGATAGTTGAAATAGGGGATATCCAGGGTGCCGCCCTGCTCGGAGGCGGCATGGAGCACCATCGTCGTGCCCTCCCGGCTGATGACGGTGCTCTCCGTTTCCCCGGAGGCAGGCACCGGATCGGCGTACGCCGGATACTTCTCCTCCTGCAGGGGATAGCCATCCACCTGCACCCGGAGGTATTCGGCAGCGCACAGGGCCTTCCGGTCGTTGGCCAGGTCGTCCCGGCTGAAGTAGTCCGTGCCGTTCACCTGGTCATTGAACATGCCGGTATACTGGCAGGCGGTGAGGATGCACACCGCCGCCACCGCGGCGCAGGCCTTCCGGATCCACTGGGGCTTTTCCTCGCCCACATGCCGGAGCACCAGGCCCAGCAGCAGGGCGGAAACGGCGCCCGCCAGCCCCACGTACCGCCAGGGATACTGGATGGCGCTGTGCAGCTTGCCCAGGCGGGTGTGCACGGCCAGAAAATCCCAGGGGAAGAGGTTGCAGCTCAGCACTAGGGTGATGATGGCAAAGGCAGTGACCAGCTTTTCCTGCCGGCCGGCCTTTTTTCTTCCCCACAGCATCACCCCAGCGCCCAGCGCGCCCATCAGGGCGATGCCGGTGGTCATGATGTTGGGCCGGTTGGGATCCCCGATGGTGGACTGGTTGAAGTCGTAGGGATTCCGGAAGAAGTTGAACAGATCCGTGATCCAGGTGCCGTTGGACTGGATCAGCTCCGTGTAGGGCTGATTCTGGGTCACCTTCACCGGCACGGTGAGGTAATACTGCAGCATGGGCACCAGGTACCAGGCGGAGAGCAGCAGGGCCTCCCCGGCGGCCAGGGCCCAGGTGAGCAGCGTCTTTTTCCGGAAGGTCCGGCGGAACTCCACCAGGACGAAAATCACCAGCAGCACACACACCATCAGGGTGGTGATCAGGTGGGTCTGCACGATGCCCGCCATGCCCAGGGCCATGATCAGGGCGTTGGAACGGATGCTGTGCCGGTCACTCTCGGCATACATCCGCCACAGAGCCAGCAGCACCAGGGGCAGGAACAGCATGGCGCTGTATTCCCCCACCGCCGCCCGGGTATACACATTGCACAGCCGGTAGGAGCAGGCAGCCCAGGCCAGGGTGGCGCACATGGCGGCGTCCTGCCGCTTCACCATGCGGCGGAAGCAGCCCCAGCCGATGCCCACCGTGGCCACATTCACCAGGAGGATGTAGCTCTGGTAGGCCATGGCCACCGGGAAGCCCATCAGCCTGAGGCAGGCGGGAATATACAGCAGCAGATCGCAGTAGAAGATGGAGGAAGCATACCCCTGCCCGCCCATGAGCATGGAATTGATCCGCACAGGGAAAACGCCTCGGCTCAGCTCATCCGCCAGGCTTTCGATGCGCAGCAGGTGATAGGCCATATCATGACCGGTGCCCATGAAGCCCATGGTCAGGGGCAGGGAGATCAGGGCGGTGATGCCCGCCAGCTGCCAGGCAACCACCCGGTGCCGCCTGAGCGCCTCCCGCTTGATATAGGCCGCGTCCAGCAGCAGGAACAGGGTGGTCAGAAGCACCAGCAGGATCCGCTGCAGGTTGGAGTTGGAGCGGATCACCACCCTGGTCACGGTCAGGGTGCCGGTGCCGGTGTACTCAAAGTTGACATTGAATTCCTCCGCGGTGTCCAGCAGGATCAGGTCCATGGACACGGCGTGCTTTTCCGGGGTCAGCCGACAGGTGCCCCCCAGCAGCAGGGTATCCATGTACTGGGTGTTCACCGCGTTGTTGTAGGCGGTGACGAACTGCAGTTCGTCCGTGTCATACTCGATGTCCACGGTGTAGCCGCCCCGGGCCAGCACCGCGTAGGGGCCGAAGAAGGCGGTGACCCGGCCACCGGAGGCGTGGGAATCAAAGCCGGTCTCCACGATATCCTCGATGGGTGCGGGAAGGTCCGCCTCCGTCATGGTCAGGCAGCCGGACGCGGGGTCATTCTGGGCATACATGGAATACCAGCAGTCCCACCCGGGCTCGATCACAATGGGATTCCGGTCCCGGCGGACGATCTGCACGCACAGGATCGCCAGCACCGCCGCCTGCAGGATCAGGATCAGGCACAAAAGCGGCTTCCGATACTTCCCCAGCAGCTGTTTCATGCGTTCCTTCCTTTCACTTTCCTGCGCAGGCGCCATTCCCAGCCCACCAGCAGCCCGGTCAGCACCAGGCCGATCAGGCTCAGCACCAGGCCCGCCTTCAGCCAGGGAACGGTATAGGTCATTTCCAGCACATTGCTGCCCTCTTCCAGGGTCACGGTGTAGAAGCAGCCGGCAAACAGCTCCGTCTGCACCTTTTGGCCGTTCAGGGTCACCGTCCAGCCGCTGTCATAGGGCACGGTCAGCAGCAGCTTTTCTCCGGCCTGAGCCTCAGCCTGCACGGTAACGTGGCCGTTGGTCAGCTCGATTTCCGCCTCGCCGCCCTGCAGCACCCGGCAGACCCGCTCCAGCTCGTCCAGATCCAGGGCGTAGAACTGCTCCGCACCCTGGGTCACCTCACAGGGGCCCACAGAGGTGAGCAGCACCCGCATGGTGGAGGTGCCGTCGGAGGGGATCATAAACACAGAGGGCGAGCACCAGCAGGCATAGCCCGTGGAGTCCCCTTCCCCGATGGTCAGGGTGCCGTCAAACAGCCTGTCCCAGGGCAGGTTGCCATAGACCACGGTGTTTCCGCCGGGCATGGACACGGTGTAGTCCGCCCAGGCAGTGCCGTATTCCACGGTGTATTCCAGGGGCGTGAACAGGGTGACCTCCTCGCCCAGCAGCTGGGAATACACCTCGTTCAGAAAGCGGAAGGGGTTTTCATCGTTGGTGATGTCCGCCTTCTGTCCGCCTGCCTGGTAGGTAAAGGCCAGGGGCAAGGCGTAGGGGTTTTCGTAGACCAGCCGGCCGTCGGAAACAGGCAGCTCCGCCCGCAGAGTCAGGCCGGGAATGTCGTAGGAGGACAGCACGTACTTCACGCCCAGCAGGGAATCCGCCGGGAGGATGCTGGTGCCGGTGATGTTGAAGTTCTCTCCGTTCTTCCGGTAGCCCATGCGGTGCAGCAGATCCCGCTGGATGTCGTCCGGAGAGGAGGTGTAGCCGGAAACGGACATATACCCATAGGCCAGGGCCTCGTTGAAGCTGGCAGTCAGGCCGTTTTCATCGGTGAGGCGGTTTGTGGTCTGGGTCATACGCCAGGTGCCGGGATCCGCCTTCCGCAGGGCCTCCAGCTGATCCACCGTTTCCTTCGTATAGGTGCGGAAGTGCTCCACCTTGGTGCTTCTCCGGTTCTCCAGCAGGGCGCTGCCGCTGACGGCCAATTCCGCCAGGAGCGTCAGAGCCATCAGGCTGGCAAAGAGCCGCTTGCCGTTTTTCTTCCATAGATAAAGCAAAGCGCCGCTGAGAAGGAACAGGCCGCCCGTAAGCACCGGGCTGCTGCCGGCGCTTTCCGGCCACAGCAGGCAGCAGGCGGTCAGAGCGGCGATCCAGCCCAGACCGGCCAGCAGCCAGGTCTTCAGGGGCAGCTTCTCCTCCTCCGGCAGAGAGAAGGCCGCCATGGTGACCAGCAACAGCAGGAAGCCGTGGGAATACCGGCTCCAGTAGCTGGGAGCACTCTTCAGCAGGGAGAACAGCAGGAACAGGGGCTGCC